>Ga0316204_10002352_pt1 | contig 43398 bp, 35 predicted proteins | sample 6monrhotite_MG_2_FD_205661 | JGI IMG/M metagenome (GOLD analysis project Ga0316204, IMG submission 205661) | Microbial mat bacterial communities from mineral coupon in-situ incubated in ocean water Damariscotta River, Maine, United States -... | ecosystem: Environmental > Aquatic > Marine >... | reverse complement strand
GCTCAGCCGAACAACGGCGAGATCCTCCACTACAAGATGATGGCTGAGCTCCTGGCTGGCGAGCGCCAGGCCGAGTTCAAGGCCGTCAGCGAGGTCCTCCAGCAGGAGCGCGAGGTCGCGATCCAGCAAGAGGCCGAGGACCTCAAGCGCCTCTACAAGGACGGCGAGACCCTCCTCGAGTCGCAGGAATACGAGCGCGCCATCGTCCGCTTCGAGCAGGTCCTCGAGAAGATCCGCTGGTTCCCCTACAAGATCGACACCGAGGGCTACGAGGAGAGCGCGCGCAAGTACATTGTCAAGTCGCGACGTCTCCAGCGTGAGCGCAAGCTGGCTCAGCAAGAGGAGCAAGAGCGCCGGGCCCTCGACGCGGCCGAGCTCGAGCACGAGCGCTACACGGCCGAGCGCAAGGAGAAGATCCAGATCCTCCTCCGTCGCGCCCTCGACCAGATCCTGCTCCACCAATACCGCGCGGCCGAGACCACGCTCCGCGAGATCGCTCAGATCGACCCCAACAACGAGGAGGCCGCCAAGCTCCAGCAGCTAGCCGTCTCGGGTCGCCACGCGACGGCCGAGAAGGGGACCTTCGAGCGCCGCAAGCGCAACCACACCCTCGACGACATCGTGACCCGCGAGGTCGCGATCCCCGAGCTGCCCCTCGACGGCGTCGCCTTCCCCAGTCGTGAGTTCTGGGTTGAGCGCGTCCAGGCCCGGACCGGAAGCATCGTCGACGAGGAGGCCAAGGAGCCCCAGTGGGTTCGGGACTACCGCAAGGTCCTCGACTCGCGGCCGGTCTCGCTCAACTTCCCCGATACGCCCCTCAACGAAGTCATCTCCTTCCTCCAAGACATCACCGGGTTGAACATCACCCTGGCCGTCGAGGACGAGGAGGCCTCGGTCTCGCTCCGCCTCAAGGACGTCCTCCTCAAGGACGCTCTGAAGCTGATCCTCGAGCAGACCGATCCGCCCCTGGCCATGACCTTCAAGAACGAGACCCTCCTGATCACGGGCTCGGACTCGGAGGAGGCGCGCGGCGACTTCGTCCTCGACATTCTCGACGTCCAGGACCTCCTGAGCGCGATCCCCGACTTCCCCGGTGACCGCATCCGCGTCGCCAGCGACGGCGGCGGTGGTGGCGGCGGCGGCGGCCAGGGCGGCGGCGGCGGCTTCACCTTCGAGGAGCCCGACGAGGGTGACGGCAAGGTGCTCGAGCCCGACGCCCTCGAGGAGATCATTCGGAACTCCGTCGGTGAGGACAACTGGGACGAGCCGGCCTCGATCGAGATCCACCGCGGTCAGTTGATCATCAACCAAACTCGCGAGATGCTTCGCGAGGTCCGTCGAGTCCTCAAGAACCTGCGTCGCAACACCGGACTCTTCGTCCAGGTCGAGACGCGCTTCATTCGCATGACCGACGACTTCCTCCGCGATATCGGAATCGACTTCCGCGAAGTCGGTGCGCCTGACGTCACGGGCGGCTTCGGTGCTCCCTTGCAGCTCGACCCGAACCCCAGCTCCAGCACCCTTCGTGGCACCAACGCCACCAGCCTCGGCTTCGGTCGGCAGATCCCGAACCCCCTCTCGAACGGTCGTGGCCGCCTCGGTCCCGCGGGTCCGAACGGTATCCCCCTCTTCGGCACGAACATGCTCGGTGGTCGGACCCAGAACATCATCGACGGCGGTGACTCTTACTTCGCCGGTGAGCGCCTCAACGGCACCGGCGTCAGCGCGGGTAACAGCCACAAGGGCATGTCGCTCCAGGCCACGATCCTCGATCCATTCCAGATCAACGCGATCGTCCGGGCTGAGGAGGAGAACGGTCGCCGCAAGATCGTCGACGCTCCCGTGATCACGGCGGCCAACCGCCAGCGCGTCAGCGTCTCGGTGATCACCCAGCGCGCCTACATTTCGGACTACGAGCTGAGCTCGGGCGGCACCGGCCAGGTCGTGGCTGAGGTCGCGGACCCGATCATCGAGACCTTCCAAGAGGGCATCGTCCTCGACGTTCGTCCCACGATCAGCGCCGACCGGAAGTACATCACCCTGGACCTCAAGCCGACCCTGGCGACCCTGGTCAACGGCAGCTTCCGCCAAATCCCGGTCAACCTGGGAACGATCAGCAACGCCGCGATCAACGTCAACATCGAGGTCCCCGAGGTCACCCTCCAAGAGGTCTTCACCTCGGTCACGCTGCCTGACGGCGGCTCGGCCCTCCTGGGTGGCTTCCGCAAGATCAACCACAAGGAAGAGCACTCGGGCCTGCCCTTCCTGGATCACGTCCCCCTCGTCAACAAGCTCTTCGGCCGCGACGCCGAGCTCTTCGAGACGCAGAGCGTCCTGATCCTGGTCACGGCTCGCACGATCTCGCTCCGCGACAAGGAGAAGACGCTCTTCAACCTCAAGGAAGACGAGTAGGCCTCAGCAGGTCGCCAGACCGCAGGCTGCGAAGGAGGGAGGACCTTGGGTCCTCCCTTTTTCATTGGTTGCCAGGTCCGCGACCAACCAGGCGCGCGGGCCGGCCTCCAGGTCTTGGTTGGGCCTCTGGCCTGGCTGGTGACTGGCCTCTCATGCCCACTTCCTCAAGGGGCTCTTCAGGGACTAGGGCTGGATAGCCGGGTCTCGGGGGCAAAGAATCCCTGTGCCCTCAGGTTCGGACCCGTATACTGAGCTCGCACCGGTTACCGCCGGAGGAGTGTCTTGTCCCTCCATCTTCGCTTTCCCCTCGCTCCCGCCGTGGCTCTCCTAGCAGCCGGTGTATTGAGTTGGGGCCCCGCTCCCGTCTTCGCGCAGGCTGAGCCCCCCGAAGCGTCTCCTGACGACGAACCCGTGGTGCCCAAGCTGGGGCCCGAGGAGGGTGAGGAGGCTGTCGACCCGCTCGCGAGCGAGCAGGCCAAGATCCTCGAGCAATACAAGGAGCTGGAGAAGAAGCTCTTCAACATGGCGGCGCGGATGCCCAAGGGGCGGGTCAAGCAGGCCACGCGCCTTCGCAACGCCTTCCGGCAGTCCCGAGACGACGACGTCGTGACCGTCATGGAGCGGGTGCAAAAGCTGCTCAAGGAAGCGTCTGCGAGTGACGCTCGGGTCCACCAGTCCGAGCTCCTGAACGCGCTCGAGCGTGTGCTCGCTGAGCTCGAGGCCGAGCCGGGTGAAGACGAGGAACGGCGCGATCCCAAGGAGCTCAAGAAGCTGCTCAAGAAGGTCAAGGACCTCAAGCAGGAGCAGGACAAGCACCTCGAGAAGACTGAGAAGGCGCAGGCTCTCGAGAAGAAGGCCGACGAGCTGAACGCTCGGATCGCTGAGATCGACGAGCTGCTCAAGAAGCAGAAGGACGTCGTCAAGGCCGCCAATGAAGGCGCCCTGCCTCAGGCTGCCCAGGCGCAAGCTCCCCTGCCGAAGGCTGCGGCGGACGTCGCCGAAGCGCTCGCCAAAGGCAAGCCAGGCGAAGGTCAAGGGCAGCCAGGGCAAGGGAAGCCGGGCAAGCCCGGTGAGGACCCCCCTCCCTCGACCCGTGAACAGGCTCAGAAGGCCCTGGCCAAGGCCCAGAAGGCCATGAAGCAGGCCAAGCAGGAGCTGGACAAGGGTCAGCGAGACCCCGCTCTCGAGCGCGCGCGGAAGGCCGCCGAGGAGCTGGCCAAGGCCAAGCAGGCCCTCGAGCAGAAGCGCGACGAGATCATGCGCCTCGCCGACGCCGAGCGCCGCAAGGCTGAGCAAGAGAAGACGCGCCGCGAGGCCAAGAAGCTGGCCAAGAAAATGGCTGGCGGCGGCGGCGGGAAGCCCAAGCCTCCAGGTGAGAGCAAGCCCAGCGACAAGCCTCCCGGTGGCGGCGGCAAGAAGCGTCAGCCTGGGGCGCGCAACATAGAGAAGGCCGAAGAGGCCATGAAGAAGGCTGGCGAGGACCTCGCCAACCGCAAAACCGACGAAGCCAAGCAAAAGCAGGCCGAGGCCAAGAAGGAGCTGGAAGAGGCCCAGAAGGCCCTCGAGGAGGCGCTCCAGCAGGCGCGCAAGCGCGAGCAGGAGGCGATCCTGCGCGCCCTCGGCCAGCGCTTCATGGCGATGCTCGAGAAGCAAAAGGCGATCACCAAGGACACCGAGGCCCTCCTCCCGGCCTGGAAGAAGAAGCCGACCCGCGGCATGCGCCGCGAGGCAGGCTCGTTGGGTGGCAAAGAGGGCGACCTCCGCGACGAGGCGGGCAAGGCCCTCGAGCTCGTTCGCGAGGAGGGCTCGACGGCGATCCTCCCGACGGTGCTAGCCGAGCTGACCCACGACCTCGCCCGCGCCGAGGAGCACCTCCAAGAGGCCAAGGGCGGCAAGCGAGCCGTGAACCGCTTCCTGGTCCGGCTTCAGAAGGACATTGAGCGGAGCCTCGAGGAGCTCATCGAGGTCATCAAGAAGGAGCTCGATGCCCGCGGCGGCGGTGGCGGCGGCGGCGGCGGCGGCGGCGGCGGGGGCCCGAACGAGAACGGGACTCCCCTCCTGCCCCCGACGGCCGAGCTCAAGGTCCTCAAGAGTCAACAGGTCCGGGTCAACGACATGACCAAGGAGTTCGACCTCGACCGCACGGCCGAGGCAGACCTCTCGCCTGAACAGAAGCAAGCCTGCGATCACATCGCAGAAAAGCAGCGCCGAGTCGCCGAGTTCGCTCGCGACCTCCACGAACGCCTCAACAAGGAGCGTTGATCATGACCCGCAAGCACACCCGATCCAGTTTCGGATCCCTGGGCTTCAGCCTCGTGCTCGGACTTGGCTGGGCCAGCGTCGCGAGCGCGGTCGATCCGCGCCTGCCCATGCTGGACGAGGAGCCGAGCGCCAGCGACAAGGTCGCGCGCTTCGAGAAGGCCTACGCTGATTCCGATCAGGTCCTTGGCGCCCTCCAGCAAGCCCAGGCGACCTCGCCTCGCGAGAAGATCCATCAGGCGCTCCTCGCGATTCCGAGCTACGCCAAGGCTTACTCGACCTACGAGGCCAACCCCGATGACACGAGGGGCTGGGAAGCGATCGTCAATGACGAGAGCCAAGACCTCTTCGTGCGAGCGCACGCGACCTACTTCCTGGGGCGCTCGCTCCTGGCTCAGGACGACCTCGAGGGCGCCGCGGCAGCGCTCGAGGCCGTGCGAGGCCGGCTCCGGGCGGGCACGCCTTGGACCGACGAGGCGACCCTCTACCTGGCTTATGTCCACGCACGACTTGCAGAGTTCAAGTCGAGCGGCCCGGCCGGCGAGCAGAGCCGAGCACGTGCCCGTGCGCTCCTGACGACCCTCAGCGGCGAGGCGGCCTTGTTCCAAGACGCACCGGAGCGGGTCGTCGAGGGTGCCGACTGGCTCCTGCGTGAGCTGCGCGGCGACGGCATGGGACCCCTCCTCGAGCTCGCCAAGCGAATGGAGACGATCGAGCGTCTGATCCGTCGCTCGCGGACTGGCAAGGGCACTCAGAAGCGCCAGGAGCAGGTCGTGGTCGCCATAGACAAGCTGATCGAGCTGATGCGCGAGAAGGAGAAGAAGGGCGGCGGGAGCTGCGACAAGCCCGGCGCGCCGAAGCCGGGCGAGTGCAAGAAGCCTGGCGACCCCAAGGGTCAGAAGAAGGGCGGCGCCAAGGAGTCCAAGCTAGCTCCTGGTGAGACCAAGGAAGGCGACTTGGCCGAGGCGCCTCGTCGCGCAGACCAAGACGCCTGGAGCGAGCTCAAGCCCAAGGAGCGTGAGCGGGCTGCGCAGTTCCTCAAGGAGCGCTTCCCTTCACGCTATCGCGAGCTGATCGAGCGCTACTACCGAGGCGTGGCCGAGCTCGACAAGTAGGCCGGCCCTCGCTCGATCCAGCTGCCCAGGCTCCCGCTCGCGGGAGCCGTCCACTCAGTCCTCGCCCGCTCGCGGCGGGATCCAACCACGTTAGGGAGCGGGTGCTCGACTTGAATTCGAGATCGTTAGCCGCAGCGTTCCGCCCAGGGCGATACCTCGGCGAATCGCCTGGAAGAGATCGGTTTCCAACCGCCAAGGACGCCGCCCTTGGCCTCTGTGGACTCTCCTTGGCGCTCCTGACCCTCACCACGCCCGTCCTGGCTCAGGATCCCGAGCCAGAGCCCGAGGCCTCCAAGCGGATCGAGATCGATCCCGCTGACCTGCAGGCCGCGCGTCGCTTCGAAGCTCGTCAAATGACCCTGATTCGGCGCCTGTCGCCTTCAGTCGCGGCGGTCTTCAAGGAGGGCGAGCCCGGCGGCGGCTCTGGCGTGATCGTGGACCCGCGGGGCTACGTTCTGACGAACTTCCACGTCTCGGGGACGGCCAAGCGACTTCGAGTCGGCCTCAACGACGGGCGCAGCTATCGCGCTCGCTTGCTGGGCATAGATCCCGGCGGTGACATCGCACTCCTTCGCTTCGACGACGGGCAGCGCGCCCGTTGGCCTTCAGTGCCCCTCGGGAACTCGGACCTCGTCCGTCCGGGCGCGCGCGTCTACGCCATGGGAAACCCCTTCCTCCTGGCCGAGGACTTCAGCCCGACCGTGACCCAAGGCGTCGCGAGCGGGATCCACCGCTACCGAACCGGCTCGGGCAGCACCGACCTCGTCTATGGCGACTGCGTTCAGCTCGACGCCTCGATCAATCCGGGCAACTCGGGGGGCCCGCTCTTCAGCGCCGAGGGAGAGCTCTTGGGGATCAACGGCTTGGGTGGGTTCCGTCCCGACCGGGTCCGGATCAACGTCGGCGTCGGCTTCGCCGCCTCGGTGACCCAGATCAAGAACTTCCTCCTCGACCTCCGAGCCTGTCGGCAGTGCTACCACGGGACGATGAACGCGACGGTCAAGGACCTGACTCGCGGCGGCAAGACCCCGCGCCCGACGGTGGACTCGATCACCAAGACCTCCAAGGCCTACCTGGCCGGGCTCCGCTTGGGCGACGTCGTCAAGGAGTTCGAGGGGGAGGCGATCCGGAGCCAGAACCAACTCCTGGCCCGGATCTCACGACTCCCGGCCAACCGTCGCGTCCGCCTCGTCGTCGAGCGCGCCAGCGAGGAGGGCGGCGCGCCTAGGAGCCTGACCTTCACCTTCCGTCTCGGGACCCTTTGGTCGGGTCCTCAGCAGGGGCAGTGGGCGGGGGACTCCAAGCTGATCAAGCGCGAGACCGCTGAGGTCTTGGCCTCCTACCGGGCAACGAAGCCGGCCCTGAGCTGGGTCCGACGTGAGCGGCTCCAGGAGGGCGGCAAGGTCGTGGAGCGCGTGATACGTGTCCGCGGCCGACAGATTCGCGTTGAGACCGGCGTCGGCGCCCAACGCCTGGTCGAGGTCTTTGAGGGAAGCAACGGCTGGCAGCAGCGCGGCGAGGGGCCCGTGACGGACCTGGCTCCCCTTCGCCGTGACGAGCTGGGCGGAACGGCGACGGCGCTAGCTGCGGTCGCTCACCCGCAGGGCCTGGCCTTGGTCAACGAGATCGTGTTCACCGGCGGGGAGTGGATCTACGAGCGCCCTGCGATTCGCCTCGAGGTCCGAGATCGCGCGGGTCGTCAGCGCAAGGTCTACCTCGACGCTGAGAGCTTGACCCTCGTCGGTTTCGCGGCGCCCGGACTCGACGATCGCTGGGTCGAGGAGACGTATCTCCAGACTCCCAAGGGGACCCGGATTCGTCGCGTGGATGACGAGAGCGCTGAGCTCCTTCAGGAGATCCAGGTCCTAGAGCTGCGCCACGAAGCGCAGGACGCCAAGCTCTTCAAGCGCCCAGGGAAGGGCTCATGAGGACCTCGAGTCACGCCCGCGAAGGGAGAGGTCGCGCCCCAAGCAGCGCGGCGCTGAGCTTGATCCTGACGAGCCTCGTCTCGGCTCCCCTCTTCGCCCAAGAGGGCGACGTGGCTCCCGTGGGCAGCCCCAGCAAGGCTGAGAAGCTCCCGACCTCGGCCATGCCGGGCGGCGGACGTCAGGCCAAGCAGGCGCCGGCGACGCCCGTCGAGGCTCTCAGCCAAGCCGTCCTCGAGAGCGTGGTCAAGCTCTACGGCGCAGGCGGCTTCACCGGGATCCCCGGCTACGGGAGCGGCGTGATCGTCGACGAGCGAGGCTTCGTGCTCACGGCCTGGAGTATTGCTCTCGACAGTCCTGATCTCCATGTCGTGACAGCCCGGGGCAAGCGCCTCGACGCGAAGCTCTGGTCTGCTGACGCCGGCCTCGGGATCGCGCTCCTCAAGGTCGACCCCCTCGGCGCGACGCTCAAGCCGCTCCGCCTCGGCAAGAGCCGCGGGCTCCGCCCGGGGACGGCGCTCCTGAGCGTCGGGAACCCCTTCGGGTTCGTGTACGGGGCCGAGAAGCTCTCGATCATGAAGGGCGTCCTGACCGCTACGGTCAACCCGAACGAGGGCGGGGCTCGAATGGTCCGACTCCCCCTCGGGCTCGAGCAGGTCCTCCTGAGCGACATTCCCAACAACCCAGGCAGCCAAGGCGGGGCGCTCCTGACCCTCGAGGGCGAGCTGGTGGGGATCCTGGGACGCCTCGTGGAGTCGCGGGCCACCAACACCCTCGTCAACTTCGCGGTCCCGGCGGACGAGATCCGCCCCTTCCTCCAGGCAGCGCTCCGCCAGCGCAAGGCGCGACCCGTCGCCAAGGCTGCTCCTCTGGTCCGGCCCAAGCGGGGGGGGCCCAAGCTCGGAATTCGTCTCCAGCGGACGCACCTCGTGCGTTCGCCCCTCCCTTACGTGGAGGTGGTGCGGCGCGGGAGCGCGGCCGACCGAGCGGGGATCAAGCCCGACGACCTCGTGTTCAAGATCGGGCGCCGCACGATCCGCTCTTGCCGCGACTACGACGAGGCGGTGGCGAACCTCGAGCCGAACACGAAGGTCCGAGTGACGCTCAAGCGCGGCGAGGCCTGCCTGAACTTGACCCTGGAAGTCCCGGCCAAGGAGGGCGAGAAGTGAGAAGGAGAGCGAAGGGCTTGCTCCGTATTCTCTCGGCGTCCCTAGCGCTGCTGGGGCTCTTGGCCGCGAGCGCGACGGGGCAAGAGGACCCACAGAAGTCGGCCGACGACAAAAGACCCGAGGCTGCTTTGGGACGTCTGAGCGCGGCGGTGTGCTCGCAGCTCGCGCCTTCGGTCGTGACCATAGAAGCCCTAGGTGGGTTGCCCAAGCGCTTCAAGGCCCCCAAGAACGAGGGCGAGAAGCGGAAGGGGATCCTCGCGAGGCGAGGTTTCAAGCAGGCCGCAGGGCCGAGCACGGGCCTGATCGTGCGCGCAGACGGCTTGATCATCACCAGCACTTTTCCTCTGGTGCGCAAGCCACGACACCTCTTCGTGACCCTGCAGGACGGCCGCAGCTTCGTCGCGCGGCTCTTGGGCAAGGACGAGAGCCGGAAGCTCGCGCTCCTCAAGATCGACGCCAAGGGCCTCCCCGTTCCTCGCTTCGCGCCGCGCGGTCAGGTCCGGGTGGGTCGCTTCGCGCTGGCTCTCGGGCGTGGTCTGGGCACGAGGGAGCCCGCAGCCTCGCTCGGGATCGTGTCTGCGACGGGCCGCGTCGGCGGGCGCGCGATCCAGTCCAGCGCCGCGATCTCGCCGGTCAACTACGGCGGCCCTTTGGCCGGGATCGACGGCTCGATCCTGGGGATCCTGGTGCCCCTCGACCTTCAAGGACGCATGGCCGGCGTCGACATCTACGACTCGGGGATCGGGTTCGCGATCCCGATTCAAGACGTGGTCGAGCTGATCCCGCGCCTGACCAAGGGAGGCAAGCTCGAGCGGGCCTTTCTGGGCCTCGTCCCCGACGAGAGTCACCGGGGCCAAGGAATTCGGGTTGGTCAAGTCGCGCCAGGCTCCCCGGCCGCCAAGGCCGGCATCCAGAGATCTGACGTCGTCCTCTCTCTCGACGACGAGAAGACGAATGAGACCTGGCAGCTGCGACGAGCGCTCGGGCGCCGATTCGCGGGCGAGGTCGTCGAGATCGCCGTCTCGCGTGGAGGCGAGACCCTCAAGCTGAAGGTCGAGCTCGCGCCGCCCGCTGGCCCGGCTGCTCCTGGCCCCAAGCCTGCGCCCAAGCCCGAGGCGCCCAAGCCCGAGGCGCCCAAGCCCGAGACGCCCAAGCCCGCAGCACCGCAGCCGACTCCAAAGCCCCAGTGAGGGTCGCCATGAACTCCACGCTCCTTCCTTCCTCGCTCCTCCTCAGCTGCGGCTTGGTGCTAGCCGCCGGTCTCCCGCTGGCCGCGCAAGACGCGGACCCCAACCCGGCCAAGGCCGATCCGACCGAAGTCGTCCTCCCGCGACCGAAGCTCGTGACCGTGGCGACCGAGCGCGCGATCGAGAAGGGGATCAAGTGGCTGGCGCGCCATCAAGGGCGCGACGGCTCTTTCCGCGAAGGCGGCCAAGGCATGGGCGGGGCCTATCCGACCGCGATGACGGCCCTCGCAGGCATGGCCTTCCTGGGCCACGGCGACACCCCGACTCGCGGGCGCTACGCGAACAACGTCCGCCGCTGCGTGCGCTTCCTCCTCAACCCGCGCATGGCGCGTCGGAGCGGGCTGATCACTTCTCCCGGCGAGGAGGGCCGCTCGATGTACGGCCACGGCTTCGCCACGATGTTCTTGGCCTGCACCATGGGCGAGACGGGCGACGTCGAGCTCGAGGCTCGCTTGAAGCGGGTCTTGGAAGGGGCGATTCGCCTCACGGGTCGGGCGCAGAGCAAGCTCGGGGGCTGGTACTACTCGCCTGAGAGCAAGAACGACGAGGGCTCGGTCACCGTGACTCAGGTCCAGGCGCTCCGCGCTTGCCAGCGAGCGGGGCTCCCCGTGCCCCAGAAGGTGATCAAGCAGGCCACCAAGTACATCGAGCTCTCAGCCAACGCCGACGGCGGGATCGCCTACTCCGCTGGCAGCAAGGGGACCTCGATGCCGGCGATCTCAGCCGCGGCCTGCGCGGTCCTCTACAACGCAGGCCAATACGACTCGCCCATGGCGCAGAAGTGCTTGGCCTACGTTCGTCGCACGATCCGCGCTGGACAAACCGGCGGGCACTTCTTCTACACCCACCTCTACCTGAGCCAGGCCTACTACCAGGCTGGCCCCAAGGACTTCGACGCCTACTACAAGGGGATCGCGAGCAAGCTCATCACGCTTCAGTCGGGCGACGGGAGCTGGCAGGGCGACGGCGTGGGCGCGGTCTATGGGACGGGGATCGCGATCACGATCCTGACCCTGCCCTACCAGCGGATCCCGCTCTACATGCGATGAGCGGGGCGGGCCGAGGGCCGACTCCAGCCGCTGTCTACGACGAGCTCTTGGTCGAGGTTCCCCGCGAGGAGGGCGAGGCGCTCTGCGCACGTCTCCTAGAGCTCGGGAGCGTCGGACTCCAAGAGGAGGACCCTGACGCCGGCGCGCCGCGCCAGCTCTGGGACCACGGTCCAGAGGCTCTGCCTGGCCCCTGGCTGCGCGTCCGCGCCTGGTTCTCGTCCGGTAGCGCCCGCGCTGCGATCGCGGTCGGCCTCGAGCCTCACCGCCCGCGTCGCGTGGCCTGGAGGGTCGAGGACAGGGACTGGGAGGCCGAGAGCCGAGCGGGATTCGCGCCCTTCTCGGTGGGCCGATTCACCGTGGCGCCCCCTTGGGATCCAGTCCCTGGGGCGATCGTGATTACACCCGCCAGCGGGTTCGGGACCGGACAGCACCCCACGACGCGCTCGATGCTCGCGGCCCTCGAGGCCGTGGCGGAGCCCGGTCAGCGGGTCTTGGACGTGGGCTGCGGGTCGGGGATCTTGACCCTCGCCGCGGCGCAGCTCGGCCTGGAGGCCCAGGGCGTGGACATAGCGCCCCTCGCCATCGAGGAGGCGAAGCTCAACGCGCGCCAGAGCGGTCTTGAGGCGACCTTTAGCACGACTCCTCTCTCCGAGTGCCAGCCAGCCGAGGGGGTGCTCGCGAACCTCCACGCCGAGCTCCTGGTCCCGCTGGCCGGCGACCTCAAGCGTGTGACGGGGAGTTGGCTAGTCTTGGGCGGGATCCGGAGCGTTTGCGAGGCCGAGGTCCGCGCGGCCTTCGCGCCTTGGGAGCCAGTCGCTCGGGTCGAGGTCGAGGACTGGGTCTCGCTTCGATTCCGGCGCTAGGCAGGTCGCACGCTCACCGAAGCGGTGGAACGTCGATCTCCCAGACCTGCAGGATCCCCTCTGAGCCGGGGCCGTGTGAGTAGACAGCGAGGCGGCGGCCGTCTGGGGAGAGCTGCGTTGAGCGAGGCGCCTGGCGCCCAAAGCGTCTCGTCTGGACGAGTTGACTGCGCTCGAGGTCGTAGGCGATGAGCTCGCCGGCGCGAATGTCTCTCGCCGAGGCCGAGTCGCTAGCGCCGTTGCTGGCGGCGAAGAGGAAGCGTCCGTCTGGGGAGAAGCAGGCACCGGTCGGGTCGCCGCTGCTGAAGGCTGGCCGGACAGGGGTCTTCTTGAGGCTCGGCAGCTGAACGAGGCGGACTCCCTGGCCGAGCCCTGGGGAGACCGCCAGGAGCGGGCGCTGAGGGTGGCAGGCCAGGCTGCGCACGTCGCCTGAGTTGAGGATGCGGGTCGCTGTGACCTTCCAGGTGGCGACGTCCCACACGATCACCGCGCCCGCCAGGCCGCCTGAGATCAGCCAGCGTCCGTCGGGCGAGAAGGTCAGGGCGCCGATCCCCGGCGCGCCGGCGCGGGTCTCCTTGACCGTGATCCCGGCGATCCCCGGTCGGTGCCCGCGGAGGGTCTGGCTCAGCTCACCCGTCTCGAGATCGAAGATCAGGATCGTGCCCTCGATCTCGCTGACCGCCGAGAAGGTCCCCACGGCCAGGATCGCTTCCCCGCTGGGACCGCGGCCTGCGGCCAGGCAGGAGACGGCAGCCTGAGTCGGGAAGGTCTTCTGAGCGGGCGACGTCTCCCAGGCGTAGACCTCGATCTGGGTCGTTCGATCGTGGCCACCCCCGAGATAGACCTTGTCCTCGAACACCAAAGGCCCGGCGCGGCGCGTTTGTTTGTCACCAGGGGACGAGCTCAGCGAATGCTCGGCTCGGGACCAGTCGTTCCAGGACCAGAGCCCGGGCTCGGTCTCTGAGGCGACGACCAGTCGACGGGCGTCGAACCAGGCCACCTTGCCGTGGGCCGGTAGGCTTGGGCTGCGAAAGGAGCTCGTGGGTGGCGCAAGGAGTCGCGCGCCGACATAGCGCGCTCTAAGGCGCTCGAGCCGCTCTCCATGACCCTCTTCGAGGATCGCCTCCGCGCGGGCGAAGCTCTCGCTCGTGGGGCGCTTGAGGTCCACGATGGCGCCGGCAATGTCGAGGGGCGTCGAGGTGACCTCGGGCGCAGGTGAGCTTGAAGATGCGGCGGGCCCTGCGAGCGACGGGGCAGGCGCCTCGCGACCCGAGGTGTTCGCCCAGGCTGCGAGGCCGGCCAGGAGGAAGAGGCCCCCGGCCAGGGCCAGCCAAGGAGCGAGCCTCCTCTGGCGAACTCCCTCGCTGGGGTCCTCGAGGTAGCCGCTCAGGTCGAGAGCGAGCTGGGCCGCGCTCGGCCTCGCTTGAGGCTCCTTGGCTCGCGCCCGCTGACAGATGGCCGTCAGCGAATCTGGCGTCCGCTCGCGGACCTCGGGGGGCCAGGAGGTGTCGCCCCGGACGATGGCGTCCAAGACCATCAGGGCCGTGAGCCCTTCGTTGGGGGCGCTCCCTGCTAGGAGGGCGAAGAGCATGGATCCGAGGGCGTAGACGTCGCTCGGGGGCCCGATGCTGGCCTCGCCCAAGGCCTGCTCTGGGCTCATGTAGTGGGGGGTGCCGAGGATCGTGCCGGTCACGGTCAGCCGCTGGGCGCGAGGGTCGCTGGCCAGGCCGAAGTCGATCAGGACCGGGCTGCCGTCGGGCCTGAGGACGACGTTGCCTGGCTTGAGGTCGCGGTGGATCACGCCTGCGGTGTGAAGAGCCGCCGTCGCAGAGGCCAGGTCACGAATCAGGCGAGCGGCGTGTTCGGGGGGCAGGGCACCGCTCCGCTTCGTGAGCTGGTCGAGGGGCTCGCCCTCGACGAGCTCCGAGACGAAGTAGGGGCCGGACTGGGAGGTTCCGACGCGGTGGATCCGCAGGACGTTGGGGTGGTTGATCCGGGCTAGGAGCTCCGATTCCCGCTGGAAGCGGAGGAGGGCCTCTGGGTCTGCCTCGCGGCCAAGGACTAGCTTGAGCGCGAGCCGCCGATCCAAGCGAGGATCGTGGACTTCGTAGACGACGCCCATGCCGCCGCGTCCGAGCTCTCGGATCAGCGTGTAGCCGTCGAGGGTCTCGGGAGCGCGACTCATAGCCGGGAATCTAACTGGCTCTCTAGTCGAGCCAGAGGCCGGGCGTCTCTAGAAGACGGTGTAAATGAAGGGCGCGAGAGCCGAGCCTTCGGTGAACGCGACGAGGGCGCCGAGTCCAACGAGGAGCAAGACGAGGGGCGCTAGCCACCACTTCTTCTCTTCCTTGAGGAAGAGGAGGAACTCGCCGAAGAGCGAGTCGTCGGCGTCGTCGTCGTCGTAGTTTGGGATCGCGACCTTGGCGGCTTCCTCGGCGGGCGTGGGCGCGACAGGGGTCGCGACAGCCTCACCGACGGTCTCGCCGACGGCGTCGGTGGTCACGGGCTCGGTTGCGGTTTGTGGCTCAGACATGAGTCTTCTGCTCCTGAAAGCCGCATCTTACGGAGGGAATCCGACCAAGTCACGCTTCAGCTTGGCAACTCCTCTGGCGCGCTTTGCAGCTGCGTGCCACTCTTCTCGCGGAAGGAGGCATGTGTCTCCCTCTGGCCCTTCGGGGTCTCAACCTAGTGCGCGCTACCGTGGTGCGCTGGGCCCCTCTGCTCGGGGTTTCGGAACCACACCGGAACTGGCCGAGGGAACCCATGCGAAAGGAGGTGATGGCTTATGTCTAGTGGCTGTATCAATAGGGGGCTATCGGTCTAAGCACCGACGGGTCCTTAGGCCCCTGTTCCCGACACGCCGGAGCGACTAGGTCGTTCCGGCGTGTCTCTTTTTTTGGGGGATCAGAGATCCCCCCGCTCGTCGCTGAGGCTCCTCGCTCCCCCCTACTAGGGGCACTTCGCTTCGCTTAGTGCTGGCTTTCGCGCTGTACGGCGACGAGCTTTGGGGGATTGGAATCCCCCCGCTCGTCGCTGAGTGGTTGAGCCGGTGAGCCGGGAAGCCCGTACCCACTGGTACATGGTTGGCCCAGTGCCGCCGTTTGCACCCGCTCGTTGCTCTTCGGATTGGAATCCCCCCCGCTCGTCGCTGAGTGGTTGAGCCGGTGAGCCGGGAAGCCCGTACCCACTGCTACATGGTTGGCCCAGTGCTGGCGCGCTTCTCTGGGGGAGAAGAGATCCGCTTGCGCGTTCTTTCTTGGGGGATTGGAATCCCCCCGCTCGTCGCTGAGTGGTTGGGCCGGTGAGCCGGGAAGCCCGCACCCACTGCTACATGGTTGGCCGCTTGCGCGCGCTCCGGGATCCCCCCGCTCGTCGCTGAGGCTCCTCGCTCCCCCTGGCTTTCGCGCTTGAGGGAGGTGGGTAGGGGTCCAAGAAGACAGGACTTAGGAGGGAACTGAAACCGTTTCGGACTTGGGCGTCCTACTGGCCAAGCGAGAGGGGTGAGCTGTGCCAAAGCTAGTTCGAACTTGGATCTGCGGATTTCTGGCGATTCTCCTGACCTTTGGGTCGGGCTGCGCCGTCCTCTCTGGGCCGCAGCCAATGAGCAGGACCGAGCTCAGCGCAGGCGCTTCTCCGAGCGGCGGCCACCAAAAGGTCGGGAGCAAGGGTGAGGTCGCCAAGTGGATCTTTATCGGCAGCCTCTTGGCCTTCGTGGTCTTCGTAGACGTCTTGATCTTGCCTGCGACCTATCACGACCCCTTCCCCTGCTGCCGCGCGATCGTCGTCTCATGCAATTGAGTCCAATAACCATGGGTTGCTCTTTTGTCCGCATCGCCTGGCGGCGTCTGGGTTTGCGACAGGATGGTTTGGCCGCTTCGCACGCGGCTGTTACTCTGAACTACGCGCACGAGGGTTAGGTCCATGTTCAGGAATCCACTTTCCTCCCGTCTTTTGGGTGTCGCAGCTCTGGCGGGCTGCCTCTTGGTCGCGTCTCCTGCGTTCGCAGGTCCCGCCGACGATGACCCGACCGGTGACGAGTTCACCCCCAGCGAGGAAGAGCTCGACCAAGAGCTCGACGAGTCCTTGCGGGACGAATACGAGTGGGTCGAAGAGGAGGAGGAGCCCGCGCGGCCTGCGCCGGTCCCCGCCCCGACTCCTAGCGTGACCCACGACCGGGGGATCCGCCTTCGTCTCGGCGGCATGGCCGCCATAGGCTTCACCGGCTTTCACGACATCGAGATCAGCCACCGCAAGAACACGCGGGGCGGCGACACCGTCGTGTTCGACAGCGAGGACGGCGACCAGCAGGGCGCCTTCGAGTTCGAGAACGGCTCGGGCTACTACCGCGCCTGGTTCGACATTGGCTCCTGGGTCTCCCTCCAGGGCGCCTTCAGCCACGTCTCCTTCAAGGACGCCAACGTCCTCGGTACGAGTCAGGGCGCGACGCCTGGGTTCGTGTTCGGCGACACGACCTATCAGACCGGTTCGGTCCTCGAGGTCCGCCACTCCCTCCGGATCGCGGACTTCGACGTCGCCTTGCACCCGCTCCACTTCGACTGGCTCCGCCTCGACGTGACCCTCGGCGCGCGCTACGTCTACTGGGAGACGACCCTCGATCGTCGTTCGGGGACCTTCGCCCGAGAGCGCGAGAGCCTCGAGGCCCTGATCCCCATGGTCGGGCTCGGAGTCTCGCTCCGGATCGTTCAGCCCATCGAGTTCTTCCTTCGGGGTCGAATCGGATCCATCGAGCTAGAGCGCGAGGAGGGGACCTATCGCCGGCGGAACGGCCAGCGGGAGCAGATCAAGCCCTTTAAGCGCGAGCAGTCCAGCGTCGAGCTCGACGCTGGAATGTCCTTCACCCTCGACGAGACCATCGGGCTGATCGTCGGCGCTCGCCTCGACTTCCTCGAGATCGACCGTCAGACCGAGGATCAGCACACCCGCTTCGAGGGGACCTCGACGACGGTCTACGCGGGGCTCTTGCTCCAGTTCTAGAGGCTTGGGCGCTTCGCGGCGCCTGTGACTGACTCCAAGAGGCCCCGCTTTGTGGGGCCTCTTTCCTTTGGTTCGGGTCATTCGGGGAGGGCGTCGCCGAGAGCCCTCCGCGGGAGGCAGATCGCTCCTCGCCAGTGATCTCCCAGAGTCCCAGAGAGAGGGCTGGAGTTAGGGAGGCGGCGAGGTCGATAGGGAGAGTCTCTAGGGAGACCTCATGACCGAACGCCGTATGGACCCTCGCACCGACCCTCAATACAGCCTCCGGAACTTGCTCCGGATCAGGGCCCAGCGCCAGCAGTTAGAGCTGGCCATCGTGTCTACCGAGGACGGGATCCTGATGGCAGGCAACCAGGAGGGGCGCGCCGCAGAGCGGGTCGCGGCTGAGGCGGCGCTGATGGTGCGTGGGGAAATACGGGCCGAGCGGAGCGGCAAGCGCTCGGCTGCGACGATGAAGGCCCTTCGCTTCGCCTCGCGCGGGCGCTCGCTTTGCCTAGCCGTGCTGCGGACCCAGGCTGTCGCTGAGCGGGACACCCGCTCGCTGAACGAGATGGCGGACGCGATCCTGCGAATCCTGAGCGAGGCGGAAGAGCGCGCGAGCGGCGGAGTTCGCCAGGTCGCCTAGCTAGCCCGCCAGTCCTAGAGCGATCCAAGCCGCGAAGATCCCTCCATGAACGAGGAGGGTCAGGGCCGGCATCTTGAGCCCGTCGAGTGGGCTCCCTACGGGCTCGAAGGCGCCGTCGGGGGTGACGTGGCCTGAGCCTGGGAGTTCGTCAAGCAGGAAGGCGTCGCTCGGGTTCCTGGGGTCGTAGAGGACTCGCTCCCCGCCCACGTCGTCGGTGATCGCTTCGATCTCGTGGGTCTTATGGGTGAAGCGGTGGGCCTGACCGTCTTGGTCCGTGAAGGTGTAGGTGATCTTCATGACCGGCTTCTCGTTGATCCGGGTCCCGGTCGCCTCCTGCTGGAGGATGCTCGCGAGGGAGAGGCGCCCCGTCTTGAGGAGCTTGCGAGCCTTGGCTCCCTTGCGGACTCCAAGGACGATCAGGAGCACGCCGATGCCCGGAAAGACGCCCAAAATCATGAGCACGAAGAAGGGGAGCGAGCCGAGGCGCATGCCCTCGATTCGAGCCTTCTCGGGGGCGCTGGCGAGGTACTCGACCGAGACGGGGGTGCCCACGGCAGAGTGGCTCTGCTGGGAGTAGCTGGTGGCGGTATGCACAGCGCCCTGCGCGTCGGTGTAGCTGAACTCGAAGGCCACGACCGTTCGCTCGTTGACCTCGGTGTTGGTGTCGGCGCAGCCCGTGATCTTGCCTTGGGTTCGCTCGATGGGGGTCGCTAGGAAGCGGAGCTCGGTCGAGAGGTCCATGCCCCCGAGCCCGACCAAGAGCCAGAGAATGAAGCCCCAGAAGAAGACCCAAGGCCAGGCGAAGCCCTGGGCTCCGCTGCGGAGCATGACCTGGAGCTGAAGCAGAGCGCTGACTTCGCGAGGAGGGTCAGCGAGTTGATAGTCGTCGATCCACATGCGCGCGATTTGACCACGGAGGAGGCGAGGCCGAGGTGCCCCTCGGCGCCGAATCGCTCGTGAGCCTGCAGACCGAGCGCGGCGCTACCTAGGCCGGCGGCTGCTTGACGCCGACCTGCGCCGGGCGGAGGACTGTGTCGCCGAGACGATAGCCAGCGCGGGCTTGGAAGAGGACCTCACGCTGGGTCGCGTCCTCGGCGGGCTGGACCATGATCGCCTCGTGGTCGTCGGGGTCGAAGGGCGTGCCCGGCTCGGCCTGGATTCGGACGACCTTGAAGTTGCCCAGCTGACGCGTCAGGCCCTCCCGGATCATCTCGACGCCCTTCTTGAGGGCCTCGGGGTCCTTGACCTCGCCGTCGAAGGCCGCGATCGCCGAGTCCAGGTTGTCCATGACGGGCAGGAGCCCAGTCAGGAGGCTCCGGATCGAGTCCTGAGTCCACTTGGCTTTGTCGCGCTGGACGCGCTTTTGGTAGTTCTGGTAATCGGCCGAGACCCGCTGGAGGCGGTCGTAGAGATCCTTGACCTGCTCCTCGGGAGTCTGCTCAGCAGGAGCAGCGTCTTCGCTGCTGGTCTCTTCGCTGGAGGTCTCCTCACTGGAGGCGTCTTCCGTGACGGCGTCCTCGGTCTCGGGCGTGTCCTCGGTGGCTGGCTCGTTGCTCATCTCTTAACCCTCGAAGTAGCTCTTGATTTTGTCAAAGAAGGACTTTCTCTGCGGCGTCACGTTGACCTCTTCGGTCTCCGCGAGCTCGCGCAGGAGCTCCTCCTGTCGCTTGGTGAGTTTCTTGGGGACCTCGACCGTGACTCGCACGATTTGGTCCCCCTTGCGTCCCGAACGGACGTTTGGCACGCCTTGGCCCTTGAGTGAGAACAGGCTGCCCGATTGCGTGCCGCTCTTGACCTTGAGCTTGTCTCGCCCGTGGATCGTGGGGACCTCGATCTCGGCGCCGAGGGCAGCCTGAGTGAAGGCTAGGGGGACCTCGAGCAAGACGTGGTCGTCTTGGCGCTGGAAGAACTCGTGCTCGAGGACTCGGATCACGAGGAAGAGGTCGCCTGCGGGGGCGCCGGATTCGCCGGGCTCACCCTCGCCCGCGAGGCGAAGACGCATTCCGTCCTCAATGCCCGCCGGGATATCGACCGAGACCTCGCGCTTGCGGGGCACGCGCCCCTCGCCGTGGCAGGGCTTGCAGCGGTCCTTGATCACGCTGCCCTTGCCCGAGCAGCTCGGGCAGGTCGTCTGGATCTGGAAGAAGCCCGTGGATTGGAGGACGGCGCCGCGGCCACCGCAGGTGTCGCAGCTGACGGGCTTGGTGCCCTTCTCGGCGCCGCTTCCGTGGCACTCCAGGCAGGGCTCGAGGCGATCGAAGTTCGCGGTCTTGTTCGCGCCCTTGGCCGCCTCCATGAAGTCGACCTCGAACTCCATTTGGAGGCTCGAGCCACCGCGCGGCCCGCTCCTCCGACGACGCCCGCCGCCGAAGAGTCCCTCGAAGAGCCCGCCGCCGAATCCGAAGGACTCGAACACCGACTCCATATCCGGGGCGTTGCCGCCCTCGAGGCCTGCGTGGCCGTAGCGGTCGTAGCGCTCGCGCTTCTCGTCGTCTGAGAGGGCAGCGTAGGCCTCAGAGGCCTCCTTGAACTTGGCCTCAGCCTCCGCGTCGCCGGGGTTCTGGTCCGGGTGGTGCTTGAGGGCCAGCTTGCGGTAGGCCTTCTTGATCTGGGTCGCCGAGGCGTCCTTAGGGACGCCCAAGACTTCGTAGTAGTCGCGCTTGCTCACAGATGTCGCCATGTCTTCGCTCGCAGAAAGGAGTTCGCTCGCCGTCGCGTACGCGACGGCCGGCCGGAGGAGAGCCCCCGACCGGTCTGCGCTTGGTCGTTCGATTACCGACCGACCCAGGTTGGCCGGGATCGATCGAGTCGACCCCGCTTGGTAGGAGACCTACCGGGAGGGGATCTAGAAGACCGCTCCGTCGATCACGCTCTTCTCGTCCTTGAGATCGGTGATCAGGGTCTCGGTCGTGAGCATCAAGCCCGCGACGCTGGCCGCGTTCTGAAGCGCCGCCCGCGTGACCTTGGTCGGGTCGACGATGCCGGCCTCGAACATGTCCACGTAGCGGTCGTTGAGGGCGTCGTAGCCCTCGCTGCCCGAGCGCTCGAGGACCTCAGCCACCACGACGCCGCCGTTCTGACCCGCGTTGCTGCTGATCTGACGGAGGGGGTAGGTCAGGGCGCGGCGAATGATCGCGGCTCCCATCTTGATGTCGCCGGTGAGGTTCTCCTCGGCCGCCTGGACGCTCGCCATCGCGCGCACCAGCGCGACGCCGCCGCCAGGGACGATGCCCTCTTCGACGGCCGCGCGGGTGGCGTGGAGGGCGTCCTCGACGCGAGCCTTCTTCTCCTTCATCTCACTCTCGGTCGCAGCGCCGACCTTGACGACGGCCACGCCGCCGGACAGCTTCGCGAGGCGCTCCTCGAGCTTCTCGCGATCGTAGTCCGAGGTGGACGAAGCGATCTGAGCCTTGATCTGCTCGCAGCGCTGAACGACCGCGGCCGAGTCGCCGCTGCCGCCCACGAGGGTCGTCGAGTCCTTGTCGATGGTGATCCGCTTGGCCGAGCCGAGCTGCTCGAGGGTCACGTTCTCCAGCTTCCCGCCGGTCTCTTCGCTGACGACTGCGCCGCCGGTCAGGATCGCCATGTCGGCGAGCATGGCCTTGCGGCGCTCACCGAAGCCAGGCGCCTTGACGGCCGCGACCTTGAGGACGCCGCGCAGCCGGTTGATCACGAGGGCCGCGAGGGCCTCGCCCTCAACGTCTTCGGCCACGACCAAGAGGGCCTTGCCCGAGTTGGCGACCTTGTCGAGGATCGGGACCAGCTCACGGAGGCTAGCGATCTTCTTCTCGTGCAGGAGGATGTAGGCGTCCTCGAGCTCAGCCAGCATCGTCTCGGGCTGGTTGACGAAGTAAGGCGAGACGTAGCCCTTGTCGAACTGCATGCCGTCCACGACCTCGAGGCTGGTCTCCATGCCTTGAGCCTCTTCGACGGTGATCACGCCGTCCTTGCCAGCCTTGTCCATGGCGTCGGCGAGCAGGTCGCCGATCTCCTGGTCTTGGTTGGCCGAGATCGCGCCGACCTGGGCGATCTGAGCGTGGTCGCTGACCTCGCGGCTCTGCGACTTGACGCTCGCGACCGCGGCCTCGACCGCGGCCTCGATGCCCTTCTTGAGGAGCATCGGGTTCGCGCCAGCAGCCAGGGCCTTGAGGCCCTCGCTGAAGATCGCCTCTGCCAGGACGGTCGCGGTGGTCGTGCCGTCGCCAGCGACGTCAGAGGTCTTGCTCGCGACCTCGTTGACCATGCGGGCGCCCATGTTCTCGAAGGGATCCTCGAGCTCGATCTCCTTGGAGACCGAGACGCCGTCCTTGGTGACCGTCGGGCCACCGAAGCTCTTGTTGAGGATCACGTGACGGCCTGTCGGGCCCAGGGTGACCTTGACCGCGCGGGCGAGCTTGCCGACGCCGGTCTTCATCTTGCGACGTGCTTCGTCGTCGAAAACGAGTTGCTTAGCCATCGTTTAGCCCTCCAGAACGGCGAGGATCTCGTGCTCGCGCATGATTTGGTGCTCGACGCCTCCGACCTTGATCTCGGTTCCGGCGTACTTGCCGAAGATCACGGTGTCGCCGGTCTTGACGGCGAGCGGGGCGCGCTCACCGCTGTCGAGGAGCTTGCCGCCGCCGACTGCGATGACTTCGCCGCGCTGCGACTTCTCCTTGGCCGAGTCGGGGAGGACGATGCCACCCGCGGTGGTCTCGGCGGCCTCGAGGGGCTTGATCAGGACGCGATCGTCTAGGGGACGCACTGACATTTGAATCTCCAGGTGTTTTGGGGCGGAGCGCGATCGCGCTCCGAGGTGTATTTGGGTAGGTGTTTTAGGTTCGTCGCTGAGAGCGCTCGGGCTAGCCCGAGCGCGTCAGCCGCTAGTGCATGTGACCGTGGTGGTCGTCGCCGCCGCCGTCGTCCTCTTCGGGGATGTCCGCGATCGCGCAACTCGTAGTGAGCAGCATGGCCGAGACCGAAGCGGCGTTGAGGAGGGCGCTCTTGGTGACCTTGGCCGGGTCGATCACGCCTCGCTCGATCATGTCGCAATACTCCTCACGGAGCGCGTCGTAGCCCGAGGTGAACACGTCGTCCTTGCGGAGCTTGTTGATCACGACCTGGCCTTCGATCCCCGCGTTGGCGGCGATCTGGGTCAGAGGAGCCGAGAGAGCGCGCGAGAGGGTCTCGCCGCCGAGGCGCTCGTCACCCTCGAGGGTCTTGGCGGCCTCGTTGGCCATGCCCTGCGAGCGCAAGAGCGCGATCCCGCCGCCGGGGAGGATCCCGGTCTCGACCGCAGCCTGGGTCGCCGAGAGAGCGTCGTCGAGGCGCATCTTGCGCTCCTTGAGCTCGGTCTCGGTCGCGGCCCCGACGCTGATCTTGGCGATTCCGCCCGAGAGGCGCGCCAGGCGCTCCTGGAGCTTCTCGCGGTCGTAGTCGCTGTCGCTGGCCTCGACCTCCTTCTTGATCTGAGCGCAGCGGGCGCTGACCTTGTCCTCGGTGCCGGCGCCTTCGAGGACGAGGGTGTTGTCCTTGTCGATCCGGACGCGCTTGGCGCTTCCGAGGTCCTCCAAGGTCACCTTCTCGAGGTCGATCCCGAGGTCCTTGCTCAGGACCCGGCCACCCGTGAGGATCGCGAGGTCGACGAGCATGGCCTTGCGGCGGTCGCCGTAGCCAGGCGCCTTGACGGCGCAGACCTCGACGATGCCCTTGAGCTTGTTCACGACCAAGGTCGCGAGGGCCTCACCGTCGACGTCCTCGGCGATGATCAGCAGCGGGCGCTTGGCCTTGGCGATCTTCTCGAGGAGGGGGACCATGGCGCGAACCGAGCTCAGCTTCTGGTCGTAGAGGAAGACCAGCGCGTTATCGAGCACGGCCTCCATGCTGTCGGGGTCGGTCACGAAGTGCGGCGAGAGGTAGCCGCGGTCGAACTTCATGCCCTCGACGACGTCGACCTCGGTCTCGAGGCTCTTGCCCTCTTCGACCGTGATCACGCCGTTCTCGCCGACCTTCTTCATCGCGTTGGCGATAAAGGCGCCGATGGCGTCGTCGTGGTTGGCGGCGACGGTCGCGACCTGGAGGCGCTGCTCGTGGGTCTCGACCTTGGTGGCCATGCTCTCGAGGTGCTCGGCGACCTTCTCGGCCGTGCTCTGGATCCCGCGGCTGAGGGCCATGGGATCGGCGCCGGCGCTGACCGCCCGTAGACCTTCCAGGAAGATCGCCTCGGCCAGGACCGTCGCGGTGGTGGTGCCGTCGCCAGCGTCGTCGCTCGTCTTGGAGCTCGCGACCTTGACCAACTGGGCGCCAATGTTCTCGTAGGGATCGGTCAGCTCGACCTCCTCCGCCACGGTCACGCCGTCCTTGGTCACGCGGGGGCCGCCCCAGCTCTTGTCGATCACCGCGTTCCGGCCCTTGGGACCGAGGGTGACCTTGACGGCACGGGCCAGCTTGGTGACCCCTTCCTTGAGCTTGTCGCGAGCCTCTTGATCGAAGGCGAGTTGCTTGGCCACGGGAGAACCTCTGTATGTCTAGTTCGTGGGAGCGCGACTGGCAGATGGCCAAGTCGGCATGGATGCAGACCCGGTGCTCTGCAATGCGGGTGCCAGCCCGAGATAGAGATAACTCCTTTGCTCCCAGGCCTTGACCCCTGGGGCGCGCTGTCAGATTCGCGCGGGGTCCTCAGGCTCGCTGTCAGTTTGGCAAGGCTTCCTCCGATGGCACCAACGGGTTGCGTCCGCTATAGTTGCGACGCCCGAGGCGGGCGGAGCACGATGGCAGACCTAACGGTCATCGCGGGTAAGGCCAAGGGACAGGTCTTCTCCCTCCAAGACAAGCTGAACTTCACCGTAGGCCGGGGCTACGGCGTGGACATTTTGGTCGAAGACCGAGGTGCATCTCGCCAGCACTGCAAGGTGGAGCGCCGACCCGATGGCTTCTATGTCGTCGATTTGGGTGCAAGCTACGGGACCAAGGTCAACGGCGAGAAGATCAAGGAGTGCAAGCTCAACGACGGCGACAAGCTGAAGGTTGGGAAGAGCGTCCTCATCTTCCAAGACCCCAAGCCTGCTTCCAAGGCCCAGACGGTCCCTGCCCCGAGCCCTCCTGCCAGCAGCCCTCCCCCGACGGGGAGCTTCCCCGCGGACCCCTTCAGTGGAAACCCCTTCGGCGATCCCGCCGCTCCCGGTGCTTTCCCGAGCTCGAGCCCAGCCTTCCCCAGCGAGCCCTTCGCTCCACCCCCAGCGAACGACCAAACTCAGGTCGCGCAGTTGAGCACCCCGGAGCCAGCTCCCTTCGTCGGCGGTGGGTTCCCCACGACTGGCAAGGTCGATCCCTTCGACCTCGACTTCGACTTCGACGACGGCCTGGGTGGGGGTCCCCCGGCAGCGGCGGCACCGCCTCCGCCAGCGGCTCCTGCCCCTTCTCCTCCTCCACCACCTCCGCCGGCGCCTGCGAGCCCCCCGACCATGGGTGGTGCTCCTCCCGAGGCCGACGACGCGGCCGCGCTTCGGACCTTCGTGTTCGACTCGCCCGACTTCGACGCTCCCGCGACGGTCCCAGAGCCAGCCGCGCCCGACGTGCCCGAGCAGGAGGACGCCGACGCGCTGCGAACCTTCATCTTTGACGAGGAACCGAACTTCAACGACCCGATCCCGCAGGCCAAGGCCGGAAGCGGCTCTGGCGTCGTTGATTTTCCCGCTGATGAGGGCCAGACGATGGTCTTCGACCAGCCTGGCTTCGCCGCGCCTCCTGGCGCGCCGCCTCCACCCGCAGCCTCAGGGGTTGATCCTTTCGCGGATCCTTTCGGTGGCCCACCCGCTGGGGCGGATCCCTTCGCGGATCCCTTCGGTGGCCCACCCGCTGGCGCGGATCCTTTCGGCGAACCTCAAGCTGGCGCGGACCCCTTCGCGGGTGCCGACCCCTTTGCCCCGCCTCCAGCGGCTGGCGCTGACCCCTTCGCTCCACCCCCGGCAGCGCCCGCTCCAGTCGGCGCAGACCCTTTCGCGAACGACGACCCCTTCGGGTCCCCTAGTGACCCTTTCGGAGCGGCCCCTCCTCCGCCAGCGGCTGGCGCGGATCCCTTCGCGGATCCCTTCGGTGCTCCGCCCGCTGCGGCTTCGGCGGCCGAGCCCAGCCCCTTCGAAGATCCCTTCGCGGCTCCGCCGGCGGTCGGAGCGGATCCCTTCGGCGACCCCTTCGCGGCAGCTCCGCCCGCGGTAGCTCCGCCTCCTCCCGCGGCAGCTCCGCCTCCTCCCGCAGCGATGCCAACGGCTCCTCCACCCCCAGCGGCGTCGGCGGATCCCTTCGCGCCCCCGCCGAACCTCGGCGCCGATCGTCCTAGTGAGAGCGGCGTCCTCGACGCCCTGGACTTCGACTCGCCCCTCGAAGGCGGCGCCCAGCCCCCTGAGGATCCCTCCGATGAGGAGGAGGCGATTGGCCGGACGATGGTCCTCGACAACATGGACTTCGGGGCCTCCGACTCGGAGGACGAAGACGACGAGGAAGACGAGGAAGACGAGGACGACGAAGACGAAGACGACGAGGAGGAGGCTATTGGCCGCACGATGGTCCTCGACGACATGGACTTCGACAGTCCTGCTGAGGACCCCTCCGACGAGGAGGAGGCTATTGGCCGCACGATGGTCCTCGACAATATGGACTTCGACAGTCCCGCCGACGAAGACGACGAAGAGGAAGACGTCGCGGGTCGGACGATGGTCCTCGACGATATGTCTTTCGGCGACGACTCCTCAGCGGAAGAGGACGACGACGACGACGAAGAGGAAGGGGACGACGACGAAGAGGAAGACGTCGCGGGTCGGACGATGGTCCTCGACGACATGTCCTTTGGGGAGGACTCTTCGGACGACGAAGAGGACGAGGACGACGACGACGAAGAGGAAGACGTCGCAGGTCGGACGATGGTCCTCGACGACATGTCCTTTGGGGAGGACTCTTCGGACGACGAAGAGGACGAGGACGACGAGGACGACGACGAAGAGGAAGACGTCGCGGGTCGGACGATGGTCCTCGACGACATGTCCTTTGGCGAAGACTCGGCAGATGACGAGGGCGACGAGGACGACGAAGAAGGCGACGACGTCGCGGGTCGCACGATGATGCTCGACGGGATGCCCGAGTTCGAGTAGCGAGCGATCTCCGTGGGGCTTGGCCTGGCACGGGGAGACGTGACTCGTCTCGCTTGGCCGATCGGCGAGGTCGCCAAGGACCCCAGGGCTTCGCGGGCCACTCGTCTCCCTCAGCGCGGCTGGCGACGGGGAGACGTGATCTGGGCCGACCGCCAAGGAGTTTCCCCCGCAGGCGTCGGTCGCTCGAGGCGCCTTGGCGCTCATGGCCTTCTTGACGGCGGCGAGCTTCTCGAACCAACGAAGACGAGACCCTCTCGGGTCTCGTTTGGGTCTGGGTGGCTGTAGGAGCCGAACCTAGAGGAGGAGCAGGAGGCCGACGCCGAGGGCCACGGCCGGTCCAATGAAGGCCAGGTAGCGGGTCAGTCCCTCGTCGCGGCGGCGGCGAGCGGCCTGGCGAACGGCGCGGGCCTTGCCGTTGGAGCGGCGGACGCTGCGGGTCTTGTGCTTGCTGCTCTTCTTGAGCGTCTTGCTCTTGGTGCTGCTGCGGCGGCGGGCCTTGCGGGAGCGGCTGTTCTCGAGCTCTTCCTCCTCGGTGGGGATCGTCTCGAGGACCTGAGGCTGGGCGCTGTCGTGGATCCGGAGCGTGCTGTCGTCGTTGGTCCGGATCGCGGTGTCTTGGTTCCAGCCCGTGACCGTGTCGGTGTCGTCGCCAGAGCCGTCCAGGTCCCAGGAGCACTCGAGGGCCGAGTCGGCCTGGTCGTCGTGGGGCGGGTCGATCTCGAACTGCTCGATGAGGCCGGCCAAGGCGTTGGCGAAGGCCTCGGCGTTGGGGTAGCGGGCCGACTCCTCGCGGGCGAGGGCCTTGAGGATCACGGCGTCGAGGGTCTCGGGGACGCGACGCAGCTCGCTGGGGGCCTTGGGGTCTTGGCGGCGCAGGGCGCGGAAGATCGCGCGGGGGCTGCCGACGCCGTGGGGGGGGAGGCCGGTCAGGAGCTCGTAGAGCACGGCGCCGAGGGAGTAGACGTCGGCGCGCGGGCCGACGCGGCTGGCCTCGCCGAGGGCTTGCTCTGGCGAAATGTAGGCAGGCGTCCCGAGCCAGATCCCGCTCTCGGTGATCCGGGGGTCGATCCCGGTCGCGTCGCGAGCCAGGCCGAAGTCGATGATCACCGGCTTCCCGTCCTCGCGGATCAGGATGTTGGCGGGCTTGAGGTCGCGGTGGATCACGCCCTGGTCGTGGACGTGGTGAGCGGCGCGGGCCGTGGCCTCGACGATCTTGACGGCCTCGACGATCGGGAGGACGCCCTCCTCGTAGAGGCGCTCGGAGAGGGGCACGCCGTCGATCAGCTCGACGGTGAAGTAGGGGAGGCCCTCGCATTGGCCCTGATCGCGGACCTTGGCGACGCCGTCGTGCTCCATGCGGGCCGTGAGGCGGGCTTCGCGGAGGAAGCGGCGGAGGCGGTTGTGGTAGCTGCCGCCGCGGCCGTTGGGGAGGGGGGTCTTGAGGGCCAGCTCGTTCTGGTTCTCGCGGTCTTGAACGCGGAAGACCGCGCCCATGCCGCCCTCGGCCAGGTTGTCGACGACTTGGTAGCCGTCAATGGCGCCACCGACGCGGACCGCTGCGAACTCACCCCGCCCGTCGGCGGGATCAAGGTCTCCTCCTTCGGAGGGGCGCAGCTGAATGGTCTCGAACCGATCGGTCATGCAATCCCAGTGAGCACGTGCCATGCCGTGAGGAGCGTTTCAGAGCCGCCCTTACGTTTGCGTGACTTATGCCTTTCACGGGTGAGGGGAAGCGATTCGCTTCTTCTCAGTGGGGAACGATGGGCACACTTGGCGAGACCGAATGGAACGAAGCGAGACGCTTTCTCGTTCCCACGCTTGGACTTAGACCGTGCACTTTGGACCTCAAGTTCTGGGAAGAGGCCGTCGATGAGGAATACAGGAGGTGACCCATGGCCACCAAGCGAATCTCCGGGATCGATCGTCGCAAGGGTTTTGAGCGCCGGAACACGGCCCGACTGATCCACGAGCTCCGGGCTCAGTGGTATTCCTGCCACGGTCAAGGCGACTGAGTCGGCCGAGGAGGATGGCAGGGGTCTCATGACGAGGCCCCTTCGTTCATCCTGCTTTCGACTCGCTCGACCCACTCGGCGAGGACTGTGCTCCTAGGGATCACGGTCCAGCCGCCGAGGTCCGTCTCGCGCATGAGCTGATTGAAGTCCCAGGTCGGGTGAAAGCCCGGCCCGCTCGGGCTGAGGAACACGCCCTCGAGCACTTCCAGCTCTCCGCCCATCAGATCGCCAACCTGCCTCTGCCCCAGCATGAGCACGAAGGTGTCGTCATCCCCGCCTTGGGTGTGGACGAATTGGAGGCTGGTGCCACCCCCAGCGACGATGGGCCGGTCCGTGGGGACCAGGACCGAGCCCGCGAGGATCTGGTGGGGATTCTCGGGGATATCGCGGTATCGAGTGGGATCGACCTGCACGTTGGCAGAGTAGCCACGCAGATCGGGGCGCGCACGTCGGATCGGGGGAATCTGAGCTTCGCTGGGATTCGGCGATCCAGCGCTCGTTGCGACTCCGATGCCAGTCCTGGCCTGGCTGTGTGGGCGAAGAATCCAACGCAGAGGACGCGGAGAGCTCGCATAGGCCGCAGAGGTCGTCTCGCCGGGAGGGAGCGCTCCGGCGAGGGCAGCGGCGAGGGGGTCTTGGCGGGTCGCCGGGCTGGGAATAGGGAGGCTCCGCCCGCCCGGGTCCGGGATGAGGAGCCCGCGCTGTTCGGCCGCTGCGCCGCGCGTGCGGGCAGGCAGACCCGCGTTCGCTTGGCTAGGCTCTCGGCATGAGCGAGATCAGCTACGGGAGCCTAGCCTTCGACGACCCAGGAGAGGTCGAGCGGGCTGCGCGGATTCACGAGAGCGCTCCGCTGAACTGGGACCCGAGCTACTTGGTCACAGACGCCCGCGTCGCCAATTGGGTCAAGTTCCTCGGGGAGGCCGCGAGCAACCCAGACATCCACATTGGCGTCGCTCGCTCGGGCTCGGAGCTGGTCGGCCTCCACTGGCTCGTGATGGGCGAGCGGCACGACGTGTCCTGCGCGCACATTCAGTCCCTTTGGGTCGATCGAGACCATCGCAAGCAAGGAATCGGCAAGACCCTCAAAGAACGCGGCGAAGCCTGGGCCAAGTCCCGCGGCGCCCGCTTCGTGTGGACGACAGTCTTCTACGCCAACCAGAACATGATCGAGTTCAACCTCCGCCTCGGCTTCAAGGCTGGGCAGGTTGAGATGACCAAGGGCCTCTGAGGAGTCAATCGGGTCGAGCCTGGTCGTTCTCGCAATCCCAGAGAGCGAGGATATCGGACAGCCGTTCGGCTTCGAACGTGGCGGCCCGCACTTCGTTGACGAGATGGAGAAGTTCCATTTCGGCGAGTTGATCTCCTTGGCCTCGGAGATGCCGATAGCTGCCCAGATGTTCACCTACCCAGCGAAGAGTCGATCGGAGAGATTCGATCGTGGACTCGAGTGGGGGCCGAGCTGGTAGACCCCTCGTCTTGCATGACTTGAGCCAGGCGTTCGGCTCTCGACCAAGCAGTTGGCGGCACGCGCCTCTGACCACAACTCGTCGCAAGGCGGGTTCAGCTTCGAATCTTGAGGCTCGCTCTATCGTGGAGCGAAGCAGCGCCTCCCAAGAGAGATTGGGCCGGAGGCCGTTGACGTGGTCTGCCGCACGGTGGGCGACGTATTTGGCGATCAGACCGATCTCGCGCGCTCGCGCACCTGCACTCTTCTCGGGTTCACTGATCTCCGCGCTCGCGAGCATTGCCCTCCGAGCGCTCTCAGGAGATCCCGTCAGAACGCAGTCGTGGGCAGAAATCAGGCATGGTGCGCACTCCGAGATCAGGCCTTGGTCGGCGCCTTCGAGCAGGTGAACGCAGACCTCCAGCAGTGCGGAGATCGCTGGGGCACCCTCCCACTGGCCGCAGAGCCAATCCGGGTCATTCGAGCCATCCTCGCCAGGATCTTGCCCGAGCGCTCGGCGAGCGGAGCGATCTCCCAGCGCAGCAGCGAGCCTGACGTCGATCTCGCGAAGATCACCCGCCCTGGTTCTGGCGGCGACGTAGGCGGCCTCGTCCTCAAGCGTGCCGGAGTCCTTCCAGGCCCGCTCCAGCGCTCGAATGTCCTGATCGGTCATTTAGACACCAATGCCAGGGCGCGGCCACCCCCACCAGGCGAAGCGAGACGAGCCGCTACTCCTGGGCCTGATAGATCCAGAGCCCAAACATGTTGATGTCCCGGTCAGCCTCGACCGCGACCTGCTTGCACTCCACGGTCCCGTTCTTGATCGCGTCGCCAGGCACCCGGAACAACCAGTTCCGCCAGCGGTGCTTGCGGTCGCTCCCGTCGATGGTCCAGTCCCCGACGTTGGCTCCGTCGATCTCGATTCGGGTCTTGATGTCGCCGCGGACGAAGTCGATCCGCTTGGCGATCACGACCTCTCGGCCCGCCGTGAGGTTCTGGATCTCCCACTGGGAGGTCCCGCCGACGTGGCTTCGGCCGCGGGCCGAGGCCTTGACGCCGTCGGGGTAGCTGAAGGACTGGTTGGCCTTCCAGTCCTGCTTGGCCCCCACGATCTGGAACTTGTGAGCCGCCTCGCTCTTGCGCTCGCCGACGTCGATCTGGTCGACCAAGAGGTAGTTCTTGCCGTCCATGTAGATCTTGTTCGGGAGCACGCTCGACTGCTTGAGCTCCTCCCAGGAGATCTCCTTCGAGCTCGGGTCCTTGACCGGCTCTTCGACCTCGGGCTCGGCCTCCTCCTCGGGAGCCGCGGCCTCGACGGGGCGTGGCGCGGGAGCCGCTTGCGGCTTGACGTCGGCCGCCAAGCGCAGGTTGTCCGCGGCGCCGCTGAGGCGGTTGACGAGGTTCTCTATGTCCCCGCGGAGGGGCTTGGCCTCGCGAGCCATGCCGCGGAGCCCTTCAATGATCTCCTTGAACTGCTCCCACTCCCGGACGCCGTTTAGCTCGGGGAAGTTGACGTCGACGTCGCCGCGCATTTCGTCCGCCAGCTCGAGCAGGAGCCGGAAGCCCTGAATGATCTGGGGCAGGTCGAGGCTGTTGGTCTCCAGGAGCATTTGGAGGACCATGTCGGCGGCGCGCACGTCGCGGGCGCTGTGGACCCCGTTGCGCGCCAAGGCGCCCAGGGAGCCGCGGAGGTCGCTCAGGAGCTGGCTGATGCTGTTGCGGAGCTCGGCGTCCAGGGCGGTGCCGGCCATGCCAGCCACGCGCCGATAGCGGAGGTCGATCTCGCCCGGACCCGGGTTCTGCGGGTCGCGGGCGTCGGTGATCTCGATCGTCTCGGCCGTGATCAGGATCCGGGCCAGCTCGACGCCGTCGCGGGGATCGGGGGCCTTGCTGTCGACGTCGATCCGGCAGGTCTCGTAGATCCGGCGGTGCCCCTTGAACTTGGGGTTGGCCTTGTTGACCACGAACTCGACGGGGTCCTCGACGTATTTGAGGACCACGTAGCAGGTCGCGGGGAGCTGCGGGAGCTGCTTGCCCGGGTCAATGCTCACGATCTTGGGATCCCAGAGGATCACGTCGTTGCCCTCGCCGTCTATCGCGTAGCCGGCGTTGACGTCAACGGACATGTCGCCGCGACGTCGTCCGACGACCTTTAGCTCGCCGCGCCAGTGCGGCACGAGGCCGTAGCCGTGCAAGCTCCGGTTGTGGAGCTTGCGCTTCTCGACGTGGTAGCGCTCCCCGGTCTGGAAGTCCTCGCTCTCGAGGCGGAGTCCGTGGAAGTGATTTAGGCGCAGGTAGCCCTGACGTGCATCGTCGGCCATAGCGGCTCCTTCTTATCTACTCGGGCGCGAGTTCCATGGCCCCTTCGTCCCCTAGGGGGTCGAAGTAGGCCTCGGCCTCGTCGCCTTGAATCCAGGTGTCGACGCCGACCGTAGAGGTCACGCCGACGGTGATTGCGGAATCGAACTCCTCTTCTTCGTGCTCAGCGAAGACGAGGTAGTACTCGGTGTGAACGGGCTTCTCTTGCTCGACGATCCGGTGGATCCGGAGGATCGTCTGGGCGTCGACTTCGTCGATCGGAAGCGGGATCTTGACGATGAAGGCGTGGGCGCGATCGACCCGGTGGGTCAAGATCGTGTCGACGCCGACGGTCGAGCTGACGCCGACCACGAAGCCCTCGAAGGGCCAGGCGTTCTCGACGATCTGGGGATCGACGCCCGTGAAGATCCGGAGGTAGACCCGCAGCCCGCGCGGTGTCCCGCGGAGGTGATAGAGCTCGACGGCCTTCATGATCAGGCTGCGGCGCTTGGCCTCGCTCCAGCCAGACTCGAGGGTCAGGGCGACCCAGCTGGCTATGTATTCCAGGAACTCGGGCGGGCAGTCGGCGGCGCTGAAGAAGCGCTCGAGGTTGTCGAGCTTGGCGTCGGTCTGGAACTGAATGTGTTGCATGACCCCGAGCAGGTCGCGCACGAAGTTGCGACCCGTGAGGTCGCTCCGCTGATAGAGCTGAGGGAGGAGGTCTAGGAGTGAGGTGTCCGAGACCGTGAGCTCGACGCGCTGGCTAGGGTCGCCCAGGTCGAGCCGCCGCCCGGGCTCGGGGCGCTGCTTGATCACCGTCCCGCGTTGACGAGGGTCCTCGTTGAGCCGGAGGCGGACGCGCTCCTTGGCCACGCCGGCCAGGGCCAGGATCTTCTCGGCCTTGTGGAGGGGATAGCCCGCCAGCTGCGGGACCGGGATCTCGCGCTCCGCCAGCGCCTTCTTGATCTGCTCGAGGGCCGTCTCGCGACGCCGTGCAGAGACCTTCAGCCCCTCCGGGTCGTCGTCGGGGCCCTCCTCTGCCGAGTTGTCCTCGGCCTCGCTCAAGTCAGGGTCTCCTTGACGATCTCCTTGATCGAGACGTTGACCACGTGGACCAGCTCGTCCTCGCGGAGGGGGACCGTGACCACGCTCCGCTTGAGGTCCTCGTCGTAGAGCTCGAGGTCCTCGACGTAGTCGACCTGCTCCTCGTCCTCCACGACGCGGTAGAGGTCGCTCTTGTGGAGCGAGCGCCCGAAGGGCCAGCCCTTGCGGTCGGGTCCCCCGAAGAGGGGGTGGAGCGCGGTTCGGATTCGCTCCTCGAGGCGAGCCTTGAGGCGGTCGGCGCCGGGGCCCCCGCGCTTGAGGACGACGCCGACGTGGACCGAGATCTCGACGAAGCGGGGCTTGCCGACGCGCAGGCGAGTCGTCACGAGGCGACGCTCGTCGAGGAAGTCCTGGACCCGGCGCAGGAGCTCGGGCGCCGGGACCGGCTTGCGCTGGAGGTCGCGGGCGCTCTGCTCGCCTCGGGGCACGATCAGGAGCGTGACCTCGCCCTCACGACGCGGGGTCTTGAGGCAGCGGGCCCGGGCCACGTTGGGCGAGGCCTTGAGCGCCAGCCACTCGTAGTCCTCGATGGTGACCGCCCGGTAGCGGTGTCGCACGACCTGGGGGCCGCGCATCTTGGCCTCGGCCACGCTCTCCATGTCAGCGCCGCCGCGGGCTCGGTAGTAGTTGGCGACGCGGTCGACGTAGGGCACCGAGTTGCGCAGGACGCGCAGGGCGCCGGCGCCGACGTTCCCGACCAGGCCGCCGCCGGTCTGGTAGCGCTCGGCCAGGACGGCGTTGGGTCCAGGCGGCGGGATCATGCCGCGGCGACCGTCGCCGAAGACCACGCTGCCTACGGTCGGATCGATGAGGTAGTGGCGGTCGGTGGACTCGCTGGCGTAGAAGCTCTCGACCCGGTGCCAGCGGCTCCAGATCTCGACTGGATTGCCCGCCTCGTCGCGCTCGATCCGGAGCGCGTCCTCGCCCTCGTCGGCGATCAGGCGGCGCTGCTCGCGGACGCCCGGGACCTCGTGCTCGCGGACCCGAATCGACTCGCCAGGGAGGACCGGGAAGGCCGAGAAGGTGAAGCTCTGGTCCGGCGTCCCGTCCGAGTGGCCGAGGACCTCGTCTCGGACCTCGGCCGCGTGGACGGCCGAGACGGAGTTCAGGAGCAGGTCGACGATCTTGGGAGAGGCGGCGTAGCTGCCCATTTCGAGGCGGCAGCGAACCCAGAACAGCTCATGGCCGAACTCCGAGCGGAGCACGTGGCCCTGCGGCCCGTCGAACTCGACGACGCCGGAGCGGGTCAGGTTGTAGGTCTCGTCGCGGGGCTTGAGGTCGGCCCAGTGCTCGCCGTCCCAAAACTCCCAGGCCAGGCGCTGATCGGGCTTGCGGCGCCGCCGACGCTTCTCGCGCTCGGAGACCTCCTCCGCGAAGGGCTCGTCGAGGACGACGTCGTGAGGCTGGTCCTCGAACTCCTCGAGGCGCACGTAGAGCCGGATCGGCTGCTGCGGGAGGGCCTGGTCGAGGCCGAGGTAGAGGGCCGGGTTCTCCTCGCGGAAGGGCTCGAAGGCTTGGAAGCTCTTGAACTGATCGCGGGTGATATCGGTCCGATCCACGTAGGTGAAGTCGTTGTAGGTCAGGCAGCGATCGACCGCGAAGGGGACTTGGCTGTAGCGGAGCTCGAGGCTCCGGCAGGCTGGCGGCGCCAGGGGGTGATCGTCCTGCCAGATCCAGTTCCCGTCGACGATCACGTAGCTGCCGGCGCGGCCGTAGTCGCCCTGAAGGATCCGGAGTCGGATCCAGGAGCCCTCTTGGCCGTTGACCTCGGTCTCGGCGAAGTCCTGGGGCCGAATGAAGCTGATGGTTCCGGTCTGACTGAGGGCCAGGGTCGTGTCGCGGAAGTCGGCTTCTTGTCCCTCAGGGACGCCCTCGGGCGTCGTGCGCCCGGTCTGGACCCAGCGCGAGCCGTTCCAGTACTCGAGGGCCAGGATCAAGTTCTCGGTCGGCTTGGCGCCGGGGACCAGCGTCGGGTCGGCGCTCGTGAAGTCGAGGAACACCCGGGCGTCGCTCTTGCCGAGGCACTCGCTGCTCAGGATGTAGCAGGCGCTCTCGGTCGCGGGCGTCTCGCCCAGGGGATAGAAGGTCTTGGTCGTGTCCTGGGGCACGAACACGTCGCCCGCCACGCAGGCCAGGGTCATGTCGGCCAGGACGCCCTCGTCCAGGATCTGAGCGGCGGCCGTGATCGCGCCCACGATGGTCTCTTTGGGCGAAGCCGGGAGCTCGATGAGGTGCCCGCGAATCCAGAAGCGCTCGACCTCGACCTCTTCTCCGTCGCCGTCGAGCTCCTTGGGCCCCACCACGGCGGGGGCTATGTCCTCCAGCGGACCCATGAAGCCGATCGTCTTCTCGTTCCCGACCGCGGCGTCCTCCTCGGCGGGGATCTCTACGGTCTCGAGGTCACGCCAGCGGTGGCCGTTCCAGTATTCCCACTCCAGGAGGGCGGTCAGGCCCTCGGTCTTGGCCTGGGGGCACTCGAACACGACCTGGACCATGCCGGTCTCAGCCAGGGTCTCGAAGCGGGCGTCGGCCAGGTAGACGTAGCGGTCGATCTCCTTGGTCCCGGCGAAGGCGTCAAAGGGTCGCCTAGGGACAGCATGGAGGGTCTCGGTGTGCTCAGCGACCTTGTCGCGGTGGATCGAGACGACCTCGGCCAGGCGCGTCGAGACGGCGTAGAGGTCGAGCTCGGTCTCGAACACGATGCTCTCGCCGTCCTCGTTGGGCTCGGTCGCGACCTGGGTCCCGCGGGGGACCCAGGTTCCGCCGTTGAAGCCGTCGGCGAGGTTGAAGGTCAGCATCGTGCGCGCTGGCTGCGGCGGACGGAGCCGAATCCCGATCAGGTCCAGGAGGGTCAGGTAGACCTTCTCGGGGACGCGGTTCAGCCGATAGAGGACCATCTCGGTCATCCACGAGAAGAGCTCGATCAGCGTGATCCCAGGGTCGCTGGGATTGAAATTCGTCCATTCGGGACAGTATTGCGGGATCAGCCGAATCGCTTCGTCCCGGATCTGCTCGAAGGTGCGGTCGTCGAGGTTTGGCGAGGGGAGGGCCATGGCGCCTCAAGGACTCTTCTGGAGATAGAAGGGGTAGACCAGGTTGTAGACGTTGTTGGTCGCGATCACCTGGTACTCGACCTTGGTGTCGACCTTGTTCAGGGCTTTGGGGTCGATGTCACAGTCGACCTTGAGCGCCTGAATCCTGGGCTCCCACTTGTTGAGGGCCTCGGTCACGTAATAGATGACCAGGCCGTGGGTGTTGCTGTTGTTCGGAGCGAACACGAGGTCATGCACGGCGCAGCCGAAGTCGGGCCGCATCAGGCGTTCGCCAAGGCTCGTCCCCAGGATCACGAGGATGGACTCCTCGATGTTCTCCTCGAACTGGCTCATGGCGATCCCGCGCCGCCGATCGAGATCGACCGGGAACTTCCAACCAACGCCTAGAAAGGACTTACGAGTGTCGTAGCCGCCGCGGCTGGGCATAGGGAAACGCTCCGAGGCGGGACTCTAGCCCGGATTTCTCGCCAGTGCGAGTGGGTTTGGGTGGGGGTTCTGAGGCTGTTGCGGAACCCGTGCCCGTGGGCCACACGTGCCGACACCCGTCCCCGACGCTTGGGCTCCACGCTAGCGGGTCGCGGGCTGCGCTCTTTTGAGTCACAGAGGACACGGAGGTCCCCAGAGGTCACAGAGGGCGGATCGGCGGGATAGAGCGCTCCGGAGTTGGAAGCGGCGGGATCGGGGTGGCGAGTCGAAGACGCGGGGATCGAGAGCTCCGCCCGACGGGGCGGGTCGCTTCGGCTCGGTTTCGCGACAGCCTCCCATGCCCGCGGCCGTGCCCGAAACGGGGCTCACGCGCTCGGCTCTCGCGCAGACGGGTCCGCCGGACGAGAGCGCGTGGGCGGGGCGAGCCGCTCGCAGGCCGCCAGGGGACTCAGCGGACTTGGCGAGTCAGCTTCCCGGCGCCAATGCCCTCCGTGGCGAGGCGCTCGAGGGTGTGTGAGCCGAGGGGGCGATAGGTGAGTCGCGTGTCTCGCGTCTCGTCGGTTCCCAGGAGCTCCTCGTGGGTCACGATCGTGATCGTGTCCGCCGTGGCTTCCACGACTTCGTAGCGCAACGGCGTCTCGGCGCCCCCGGTCTCGATCACGAAGCTGTCCTCGGTGAACCTGAAGGTGAAGCGATCACGCTCGGCGTCGATCCAGGTCCCGAGCAAGACGGCGTTCGTGAGCAAGGCAGGCGTCGCAGCAGGAGTGGAGCTGGCGGAGGGCTGGGGCGCCGGGGCCGGATCGGCGGGGCAGCCTGTCAGCCCCAGGGCTAGGAAGCAGGCGGCGCTGGACGCTCTCGAGGAGCGCACGGCTACTCCTCGCGCTTTCCGCGTTCGCCGCGGGTGCCGGCGCGGTGACCCTTCTTGCTCAGGGCGTCGACGGCGCTGAGGGTCCCAGGCGCGATCCCGCGCTTGCTGGCGCGCACGAAGGCGACCAACTCGGCGGTCTCTTCGCAGGGGACCTCGGCCTCGATCCGCGCGAGGGCCTCGGGCGTATGGAGCCCGCTCCGGTAGAGGATCTTGTAGGCCTGCTTGATGTTGTTGCGGGCCTCAATGCTGAGGCCGGCTCGGCGGAGGCCGACGCGGTTGACGCTCTCGGCGAGGGCCGGGCGGCCGCCGAAGATGAAGAAGGGCGGGAGGTCCTTGTTGCTGACCGAGAGGGCCGAGACCATGGCCAGGCGCCCGATTCGGCAGAACTGGTGGATGCCTGTGAAGCCGGACATCAGCACGCGGTCGCCGACCTCGCAGTGGCCTGGCACGCTGGCCTGGTTCACGAACACCACGCGGTTGCCGATCTTGCAGTCGTGGGCGACGTGGGTCAGGGCCATGAAGAGGTTGTCGTCGCCGATCACCGTGGCTTCGCCAGCCTTGGTCGCGCGGTGGACCTGGCTCCCCTCGCGGAAGGTGTTGCGGTCTCCGATCCGGGTGTAGGTCACGGTCTCGGGGTCGAAGCCGAGGTCTTGGGGGAGGTGCCCGATCACGGCGTTGGGGTGGATCTGATTCCCGTCGCCGAGGGTCGTGTGGCTGCCAATGAAGGCGCCGGGCCAGATCCGGCTGTCGCGCCCGAGGACGACCCCGTCTTCGATCACGGCGTGGGCCCCGACCTTGGTCCCCGGTCCCAAGGCGACATCGTCGCCGATCACGGCGGTGGGGTGGATCTCGACGGCGTCGCTCATGGTCCTGGTCCTGCTCAGGTCTTCCTCGCTCAGGCATGAGGCGAGGAGCCGAAGAGATTACCTTGTGCCCCCCCACCAGAGCCCTCCCAAGGGCCGGAGCCCCATGCAGATCGAGCCCTTCCTCGACGTCGCCCGCCGCTACCGAGCGGTGTTCTTCGACAGCTACGGCGTGTTGCGGGTCGGCGACGAGGTCCTGCCCGGAGTGGCCGAGGCCCTCGCAGGCCTGAGCGAGGCGCAGATCCCCTACTGGGTCCTGACCAACGACGCCTCGCGGGGCCGTGAGGGGGTGGCCGCGGCCTTCGGCGGCCTGATCCCGAGCGAGCGCTTCGTGAGCAGCGGGCTAATGCTCGTGGACTACCTCCGACGCGAGCCTCCGCAGGGCCTCTTGGCCTACCTCGGGCCGGCCCGGGCCGAGCCCCTCCTCGACCTGGCCGGCTGCGATTACCGGCCCTTCGCCGAGCTCGAGAGCCTCGAGGGCGTCGCCGCCGTAGCGCTGATGGACGAGGAGGGCTTCGACTGGTCTCGCGAGCTGAACCGCCTCGTGAACTACGCCCGCCGCCACCCCGAGCTCCAGATCTACGTCCCCAACCCCGACCTGGTCTACCCCACGGCCGAAGGCGTCGGCCTCGCCGCCGGCGCCCTGGCCGCGCTCCTGGAAGCTGTCCTCGGGCGACCTTGCCGAGCCTTCGGCAAACCCTCGCCGCCGATCTTCGAGCACTCCTTGGAGCTAGCCCGCGCCGAGCTGGGCTCGCTGGAGCCCTGCGAAGTCCTGATGGTCGGCGACACGCTGGAGACCGACGTTCGCGGAGCCCGCGCCGTCGGCCTCGCGAGCGCGCTCGTCCTCTCGGGCAACACCATCCCCAGCGCGCTGGCAGGCGAGGTCGAGTCCAGCGGGCTTCGCCCCGATCACCTCTGCTCCCAAGTCAGCGCCTAAGGTTGCTCACGTCTTCCAGGCGGGCCCTTGCGGAGGGCTCGCGGTTAGGATCTCCCCATGAGACTGCTCGTTACTGGCTGCTGCGGATTCATTGGCTCCGCGTTCCTTCGTCGCGCCTTGGCTGATTCCAACGTGGAGCGCCTGGTCAACCTCGACGTCTTGACCTACTCGGGTCGACGCGAGAACGACGCCGAGATCCGCGACGACCCTCGCTATCGCTTCGTCGAGGGGGATATCGCCGACGCCGAGATCGTGTCCTCGATCTTCGAGGAGGAGAAGTTCACCGCCGTCGTGAACTTCGCCGCCGAGAGCCACGTGGACCGGAGCCTCTTCGCGGCCCGGCGCTTCGTGAAGACCAACATCGAGGGCACGCTCTGCCTCCTCGAGGCGGCGCGCGCCGAGCAAGAGCGGGCCGGGACCAAGCTCCGCTTCGTCCACGTCAGCACCGACGAGGTCTACGGCGACCTGGGCCCCGAGGACCCCGCCTTCAGCGAGACGACGCCCCTCGATCCGCGCAACCCCTACTCGGCGACCAAGGCCGGCGCGGACCTCCTGGTCCAGGCCTTCGCGGCCACCCACAAGCTCGAGGCGACGGTCACCCGCTCGTCCAACAACTACGGCCCGCGTCAGTATCCCGAGAAGCTGATCCCCCTCATGATCACCAACGCCATAGACGACCTCCCGCTCCCGATCTATGGGGACGGGTTGAACGTCCGCGACTGGCTCTGGGTCGAGGACAACTGCGAGGGCGTGTTCAGCGCCCTGACCAAGGGCAAGTCGGGTGAGGTCTACAACTTCGGCGGCGAGAGCGAGCGGACCAACCTCGACGTCGTCAAAGGGATCCTGAGCGCGCTGGGCAAGCCTGAGTCGCTCCTGACCTACGTCAAGGACCGCCCGGGCCACGACCGCCGCTACGCCATCGACTGCCGCAAGGCCCAGAGCGAGCTCGGGTTCACCCCTGGCCTCCGCTTCGAGGAAGGTCTCGAGCGGACGGTTCGCTGGTACGTCGACAACCAGGACTGGTGGCGGCCCCTCAAGGGCGGCTCCTTCCAGGACTACTACCAGAAGCACTACGGGAAGCTCGGGCTCAGCACGTGAGGCCAGCGGCCGAGACCACTCAGGGCGTGATCCGCAAGGTCCTGGCCGAACTCTGGGCTCGCGCTCAGAAGTCGCCGACCGAGACGATCCGCGAGTTTCTCGGCGAGACCGTTTGGCAGTGGGACCTCAGCACCCTGCCCCCGATCCAGCGCCGGATCGTTCAGAGCCTGCGCCTGCTCTACCTCGTGGGCCGCGGCTTCGTGTCCTCGCGGGCTCAGCACCAGGCCATGGCGCTGACCTACACCACGATGCTGGCCCTGGTCCCGACCTTCGCCATCGTGGTCGCGATCTTCTCGGTTCGGGGCCTCCAGCAGGCTAGAGGTCGCCTCGAGACATTCTTGATCGACGCCATCGCGGCCTCGCCTCAGCAGGCCTCGACCTTGGCCGAGTGGCTCAACGAGCTGGCGGTCAACCTCCAGGGTGGCGGCGGCGTCGCGGGCGTCGCGTTCTTCGTGTTCCTCTTCTTCACGATCATCGCCCTCTTGGGCACGCTGGAGAAGACCCTCAACGACATTTGGGGGGTCAAGAAGGAGCGCTCGTTCATCAATCGCTTCGTGACCTATTGGTGCGTGGCGACCCTGGGGCCGATCCTGCTCGGCGTGGCCCTCGTCCAGGGCAGCAACCTGGAATACAAGGTCTGGGAGACCGTCGCGGGCGTCCGCGAGATCGGGAGCGGCTTCGTGGGCTCCTCCAAGGAGACCCCGACCCCGACCCCCAGCCCGACGCCCAGCGAGAGCCCGATCGACTCCGCCCCCAGCGAGACTCCCGACGTCTCGCCCGTGACCTCGGGCAGCGAGGTCGAGGACCCAGACGACGAGATCCCCCTCTTCGGCGGCGTGGGCGGCGCCATCGCGCGCGAGTTCGAGCGTCCCCTCGAGACGCCGACGCCCGTCGAGGGGGCCAAGACCAAGGAGCCTGGCGTCGCGGCTCAAGAGGCGATCCAGCGCAAGCTGGTCCGCTCGCTGGCGGGGGCGCGGACCCTCTCGAACGGAGACGACCAGTCTGGGATCTCCCTGGTCTCGCTCTTCCTGACCGTGATCACCTTCACGCTCCTCTACGCCTTCCTCCCCAACACCCAGGTCAAGCTCAAGCCCGCCCTCTACGGCGCGGTCACGGCGACCCTCCTCTGGGGGCTGACCAAGTGGGGCCTGACGCTCTCGAGCACGACCCTGGTCCGCTACAACACCGTCTACGGATCCATGGCCACGATCCCGATCACGATGTTCTGGCTCTACCTGACCTGGTTGATCGTGATCCTGGGCGCCGAGCTGACCTTCGCGCTCCAGAACCTCAAGACCCAGCGCAAGGAGGAGCTCGCGACCGAGACCACGGCGCTCTTCAAGGAGACGGTCGCGCTGCGAATGTGCACCGCCATCGCCCACTCGTTCGAGAAGGGAGACCCGCCTCCCCACCTCGAGGAGCTCGCCGAGCTGACCGGCGCCCCGCGGAACCTCTGCCTGACGCTCCTGTTCCACCTGACCCAGGACGGGATCCTGCGTGAGAGCGAGGCTCCCGACGGGCAGCCTGGCTACGTGCCTGCCAAGCCCCTCGACAAGATCTCGGTCTCAGACATCGTGGACTCGCTCCGCGAGCGGAGCGGGATCGCCTTCGACCTCAGCAGCGGCCCCGACCTCGAGGTCGTCCAGCGACACCTCGACCAGGCCAACGCGGCGTCCAAGGCCCTGGCCAGCCGAACCAGCCTCCGCCGGGTCGTGCTCCAGCTCCACGAGGAGCTGACGGCCGGCGACGAGAACGGGGTCGTGCCCGCCACGGCCGCCGCGAGCACCCTCAGCCGCGAGGCGATCCGTCGGATCGCCACCGGCCGCCTCGACTCGGATCGGCTCACGAGCGCCCCCGAGCCTGAGCCTGTCGAGGAGCCTGCCCAGGCCAGCGAGGAGCCTCCCAGCGAGGAGCCTCGGCGCGGGGAGGCCCAGCCCGCTCCGGAGCGAGCCTCGAATCAGGGCCAGGCTCCGCCCTCAGAGCCCGCGACTCCGCACACGCCTGAGCCTTCGAGCGAAGGCACCCCGCCCCCGAGCGAAACTGGATCCCCATGAAGCCCAACGTGTTCACCCGGACTCCGCTCCTCGTCGTGGTGGTGCTGCTGTTCAACCTCCTGGCCTTCGTGAAGGGCGGCCACTACCTGACCCGGGCCGTGTTCGAGATCACGCTCCCCTCGGGTGGGCCCTGGGCCTTCCATTTTCAAGACGGGATCCTGGCCCTGGGCCTCTTCATTCTCTTCGTGGAGGTCGCCAAGGCGACTCAGACCGACTCTTCGTCCATTGTGGACCACGCCCTCTCGCTGGTCCTCTTCATAGGGGTCTTGGTCGAGTTCTTGACCGTCAAGGCCGTCGCCAGCTCGGGCTTCTTCCTGATCCTGATGATGTGCTTCTTCGACGTCGTGGCTGGTTTCACGGTCACGATCACCGCGGCCAGGCGCGACATTTCGCACTGACCCAGCGGGAGGTGGCGCCGCGCCCCCCCGCCCCCCCCCCCCGCAAAACCCCCCCCCCAGCGGAC
>Ga0316204_10002351_pt1 | contig 43403 bp, 38 predicted proteins | sample 6monrhotite_MG_2_FD_205661 | JGI IMG/M metagenome (GOLD analysis project Ga0316204, IMG submission 205661) | Microbial mat bacterial communities from mineral coupon in-situ incubated in ocean water Damariscotta River, Maine, United States -... | ecosystem: Environmental > Aquatic > Marine >... | reverse complement strand
GTCACCTACAATCTCATACCAACGATAGATGACCGGATCAGTGGGCACCATATCGTCCCAGTGCTTATGCGGGAACTCCTGTAATGCTGTAGAAAGTTCTGCACCCATACCAAGAATTTCTGCAACGGCATCTGCTTCACTTTTTTCCAAATGATTCATACCCAGGCAGGCCGAACACGTATATTCAGGAGAAAGACCTGCCCTATCTGCAATGGCAGCCCAGGTTAAACTCTTCTCTTTTTTTACAGCAATAATAACTTCTTTCATTTCGCTCTTATTCACTATTGTTACCTCACCTTAATTGTTAATGGTATTCCATCCGGAAAGTCCTAATAAGGTCTTAGCAATTGTGGTGCCAGAGTTAAAAATGCATTAGTAGTAACACTTTAGAAATTGTTTGCTACATCCAGGTGCGAAAAAGAATTGTTTTTGTCTTAATTGTCCGACATTGTCGTCATTGACTCGACTAAAAAACTCAAGCAAACATTTATTTACAAAATATTTATTGATAATCATATGCTTATAATTAATGGCATGATCGCTGCAATGTCTTGAGTGAAACTAACTTGAGGCTTGAATCATGAGTGCCAATGTAAGCATTGACTACATCACCCATACTTTTAAAGGACAGACAAATCCAGCACTGTCCGATATTGCTTTGACTATCGCACCAGGTGAAAAAGTTGCGTTAATAGGTCGCAGTGGTTGCGGTAAATCAACTCTACTCCATATGCTCGCCGGGCTGTTAATGCCGAGTGAGGGATGCATCCGTATCAACAAGAAACAAGTCACTCGACCAAGCGCTAAATGGAACATGATGTTCCAGAAACCTTCACTCTTTCCCTGGATGAATGTACATCAGAATGCATCGCTTGGTTTAACACTTGCTGGCCAGGATGATCCAAACAAAATTGATGAGCTGTTGGACCTTGTCGGTCTGAGCGATAAATCCAGTGCTCATGTGCAAAGTTTATCTGGTGGGCAGCAACAACGTGTTGCTCTGGCTCGTTCATTGGCAACATCTCCCGAGCTACTACTCCTCGATGAACCTTTTTCTGCTCTTGATGCTTTTACTCGCGCATCATTACAGGATGAAGTCACTCAAATAGCTTCACTAGCAGATCTGACCATGGTGATCGTCACTCATGATATTGATGAAGCGGCCGCCATGGCTGATCGCGTTCTGATCATGTCTGCTAATCCCGGCCGCATCATTGGCGAGATGCACATTGACCTGCCTTATCCACGTAATCGAGCTTCCCAGAAGTTCAGTCACGAACGTGAATCATTAATGAAGACTTTTGATCAGCTGGTTGGTAATTGTGCTGAAATCACTCCAGTAGAAAGTATCCGCAGTAATAAGAGTAAACAGGAGGCCGCTTAGGCAGCCTCATCAAACATGTATCCACTTAAAACCATAAACTGAAAGGTACCCATTATGAGCACGCATAAAGATGATGATGAACTGGAATATATCAACAAGCATGAAATGAGTCGCCGCGATTTTATTCTGGATATAATGGCGATGGGTGGAATGGCGGCTGGTATGACCTTGCCAGGAATGAGTCTGGCAAACATGACACCGCCTGACGATGAGATTGTACGCATAGGTTATTTACCCATTACGGATGCCACTGCACTTTTAGTCGCACATGGTATGGGATTTTTTGAAGATGAAGGCCTGAAATCTGTCAAACCAACACTAATTCGTGGCTGGTCCCCACTCGTAGAGGGCTTCGCTGCTGGTAAATTTAATCTCGTGCATTTGCTAAAGCCTATTCCAATCTGGATGCGTTACAACAATAACTTCCCCGTTAAAATTATGTCCTGGGCACACATCAATGGCTCAGCACTTGTCGTCGGTAAGCATGTCAAGGCAGATGATTTTAAAGACCTCGGTGGTAAGCAGATTGCAGTACCTTATTGGTATTCAATGCACAATATTGTCCTGCAGATGGGTTTACGCAGTGCCGGTCTTAAGCCTGTAATTAAAGATCAAAAATCACCGTTGGCAGCTGATGAAGTCAACCTGATGATTATGCCACCACCGGATATGCCCCCCGCACTGGCAGCGAAAAAGATCGATGCCTTTATCGTCGCCGAACCGTTCAACGCCTTCGGTGAAATGAAAGCCGGTGGCAAGATTATGCGTTTCACTGGTGACATGTGGAAGAATCATCCTTGTTGCGTCGTTTGTATGAATGAAAACACCGTCAAGGCAAAACCTGAATGGACTCAAAAGGTAATGAACGCCATTGTCCGTGCTGAAGTTTATGCACAAGAGAATAAGGCTGAAGTTGCCATGATGATGTCTCGCGATGGAAAAGGTTATTTACCCATGCCTGGCAAAGCCGTAGTACGAGCAATGACAAGCTACGATGAACAAAGTTATGCCAAACCACATGCGATTCGTCATAAGAAAGAATTTGAAAATGGTCGTATTGATTTTTCTCCTTTTCCATATCCGTCAGCCACTGAAATGATTATCGAAGCGATGAACGATACTTTGGTCGGCGGTGAAAAAACTTTTCTTTCAGGTTTGGATCCAAAGTTTGTCGCCAAAGACCTTGTCGATTACACCCATGTAAAAGCCGCCATGGCCAAGTACAAAGGCTGGGAAAAAGCACCGGGTGTTGATCCTGAAAATCCATATGTTCGCAAGGAAGTTGTTAAAATATGAGTACTGATCAAACCGTAACATCAGGTCTATATGCCGCCCGTATGAGCGGCATTAACTGGCTAAGCGTCATGAATAAAGTGATGCAAAATGGTGGCTACTCAATTATTGGTATCCTTTTCTTACTCTTGGCCTGGTGGCTGGGTGGATGGATGATTGCACAAAATCCTGACATCGCATCATTCGCGGATTTTGCCCCCGAACCGGCCTTTGCCCGGTTAGTAGAACTCACGCAAAATGGTGCTGTTATCAAAGCGGTTGTTCCCAGTATGGAACGTATCGGTTTTGGATTACTGTGGGCAATACTTATTGGTGTGCCGGTAGGTGTGGCCATTGGTCTATATGCAAGTCTGCGTGAGATCACCCATATACCTTTTCAGTTCCTTCGAATGATAAGTCCGTTAGCATGGATGCCCATCGCCGTACTGGCCTTCGCCACCTGGGATAGCGCTATCGTTTTCCTGATCACCATTGCCGCCATCTGGCCTATTCTATTTTCAACTGCCCAGGGAGTTCGCCGTATCGATCCATTATGGTTTAAGGTAGCGCGCAACCTGGGAGCTGGTGGTTTTCAAATGATACGCCGGATAATTATGCCGGCTATCGGCCAGGACATTTTCGCCGGCATTCGTATGGCTGTAGGTGTCGCCTGGATTGTATTGGTACCTGCCGAATATCTCGGTGTTACAAGTGGCCTTGGCTATGCCATTAATGATGCCCGTGACACCTTAGAGTACGACTCCCTTGCTGCAATGGTTGTCGTCATTGGGCTTATCGGTTTCTTGCTTGATGGTATTTGCGTCAAACTTATTCAAAAATTTAGCTGGCGCCAACAAGATTAAATCTTACGAAATAGCTACATAGATTCCGCAAGTTCTAGTACATTTAGCAATCTTCACGCCCTATTATAGTGCGAAAATATCAACCGGTTGTTCTTCCTCAAATTGATAATTGCCTGAACAACGGCTCAATCAAGCCATTCCTGACTTAAAAACATAATGGCTACAGTTTTGCATAGTCAGTTTAAATGTCGACAATGTCAGGAATGAAAAAATGCCAAAAGTCAGTAGTGAAACTGCGATCGATTCCGAGTTACTCGTTGTACAACAGGCAGCTCGTTTAATCACCCACTCTGCAGATCCTGAACCTGCCATTCAAGGGATCCTGCGCTTGTTATCAGAATTATTAGGCTTAAACCGTGGTCGTGTCGTTTTACCGAACAAGCAATCCGGACAGCTAGAAATTCAATACGCCTATGGGCTCACCGGTACAGAGCGCACCAAAGGCCAGTATCTCATTGGTGAAGGCATCACCGGTCGCGTCTACCAAACCGGACAACTGGCATTGATCCAGAATATTGATGAAGAACCGACTTACCTGACACGTGCAGTTGGGCGCGTTAGTCTGCCGGACGAGGCAGTTGCCTATCTCGCTGTCCCCATCGTGCTGGTTGAATTACCTGTTGGTGTACTCGCCGTTCACCGATTGCTAAATCGTGATCGCCAATTTCAACGCGACCTTTCCTTGCTACAGATCATTGCTACCTTTATCGGTCAGGTATTACGAGTCAAAGAGTTAATCTCCGAACGAACCGCGCACCTGGTATCAGAGAACAAACTTCTTCGTAACAAGCTGGAAGGCAAGGGCGCACAGTACGGCATCATCGGTGAAAGCCCGGCACTACAACGCGCTATTGAACAGGCCCTGCAAGTCGTGCGCACCGGCACTACCGTATTGCTACTTGGTGAGTCGGGCACGGGTAAGGAACGTTTCGCCCGTATGCAACACCTCGCCAGTGATCGTGCCGCCGGGCCGTTTGTCTCGATCAACTGTGCCGCCATCCCGGCCAGCCTGATTGAGTCCGAACTCTTCGGTCATGAAAAGGGTGCCTTTACCGGTGCCACCGCGGCGAAGAAGGGCAAGATCGAACTGGCCAATGGCGGCACCTTGTTTCTGGATGAAATTGGTGACCTGGAACTCGACCTGCAAACCAAGCTATTGAAGGTACTGGAAGACCGTGAAATACAACGCGTCGGTGGTACCAAGGGTATCCCCGTCGATCTGCGTATCGTTGCGGCCACACACCAGAACCTGCAGGAAGCCGTGAACGAAAATCGTTTCCGCCTTGACCTATTTTATCGTTTGAATGTGTTTCCGATTCGGTTACCGCCACTGCGCGCACGTCAGGGTGATGTGCCAATACTCGCACGTCACTTTTTGAATGCCGCCAATGAGGAATACGCTCGCAACGTCGTCTTTGGACCCGGCAGTCTAGATCGACTCGAACACTATCAATGGCCAGGTAACATTCGCCAGTTAGAAAACCTGGTAAAGCGCGCCGTGTTGTCGTGTGTAGAGACCATGATAAGCCGTGAGCTGATTGAACAGATCATTGCCGAAGAAGAAGGCATCACCTCACCCGGACAGCACGTAACAAAAGCTGTGGCACCGGAAGCAACCTACTATGAGCAACCAACCATGCCCGCTGCACCACCGGCCATGCAACATGGCATACGGCCCTACGCCCGGGTACGTGAAGACGAAGTCCAGCAAATACTCGATGCCCTCAAGCTTAACTACGGCAACAAAACCCGCGCCGCTATCAGCCTTGGACTGACACCACGGCAATTACGTTATCGGATGAAAAAACTCGAGATTGAAACAGTATCTTGAACCTGTCATTTTCTCGAATGACCAAAGCAGTAAAAATCGCTATGGTGTTGATCTATTGCTATAGTTTTTGAATTACTCAAAACTAGCTGCAAAGGAGTAACGAGACAGGGTGTCTCATTGAACAAACTGCTAACTACAAAAGGGAATTTGTAAAATGTACTTAATGTATATTGATGAAAGTGGTGACAGCGGGATGCGGAATAGTCCCACACGATATTTTGTTTTAACTGGTGTAGTAATTCATGAACTCCGCTGGAATGAATATCTTGCTCGCATGATCGAGTTTAGAAAAAGAATAAGGAATTCATTCGGATTATTGCTTAGGGAGGAAATACATTCCGCCAGAATGCTCAACAAACCAGGCGATCTAGTTAGAATTAAAAGAAATGATCGACTTTCAATAATAAAATATTTTGTTGATGAAATAGCCTCAATGCAAGATTTGAGCATAATCAATATAGTTGTAGATAAACAGGGAAAAGCTGAAGACTATGATGTGCTAGACAATGCATGGAAAGTACTAATGCAAAGATTTTCAAACACCATGTCTCATAGAAACTTTCCTGGTCCAGCAAATCCTGATGACCGTGGTTTGATAATTCCAGACATGAGTGAAGTTAAGAAAATCACAGAAATACTTCGTAAGATGCGAAGGTATAACCCTATTCCTAACCAAACTGAATATGGTGCTGGGTATCGCAATCTATTAGTAACTAACTTTGTTGAAGATCCTTATTTTAAAGACTCTGCAAAATCATACTTTATTCAGGCCGCTGACGTTGCAGCGTTTGTTTTATACCAGAGAATCTGTCCTTCTTCTTATATGAAGAAAAAGTCTGGACATAATTTCTTTAAAAGGTTGGGTAGGGTTTTATGTACCGTAGCATCCACAAAAGATCCAGACGGTATTGTTTGGCTATAAAAAAATAAGGGGCCTTTCGGCCCCGGGTGAATCCTAATACCCAGTTAAGCTGAGGTTCAGATTCAATGACAGGATAGTACCAAGGTACTGTCCTGTCAAGATCTAGTTTATTGATAATCCTTATAACTTGTTGTTTATATTAATAAAACAAATATCAAAAGTATCGTTTAGGATTAACCTATTATGCAACATGGCATCCGACCCTACGCCCGGGTACGTGATGATGAAGTTCAACAAATCCTCGATGCGCTCAAGCTTAACTACGGCAACAAAACCCGCGCCACTATCAGCCTTGGACTGACACCACGGCAGTTGCGATATCGGATGAAAAAACTCGAGATTGAAACAGCATCCATGACTTAGCGTAAAGCTTTGTCACTTTACTACCCAGATTGCTTTATATTTAACATGGCAATAAACAGGATATTCTCATGAAAAAAAGCAGTACACCTCTTCTTGGATGGGCATTCAACGATGTGCTCAATGAACTTCATCAACTTGTATTTGAAGGCGTGCCCGGTGAATCGGCTCCCTTTGAATTGAGCCAGCTAGAGCGTGAATATATTGCCTATATGCTCGCTTGTTATTATCAGTGCGGGCGTTGCCTGGAATTTCACGACCGCGCTGTTAGAGTGGCGAGACGCAAAGAAAAATCGCCAGACTGGAACTGGCAGGATGAGCTGGTAAGCGCGACACTATTTTTGCATCTGGATGGTCGAAAGCTTTCCGACCTCGAGTGGCAGCATGGTATACGTCCCTACGCCCGGGTACGTGATGATGAAGTCCAGCAAATCCACGATGCCCTCAAGCTTAACTACGGCAATAAAACCCGCGCCGCCATCAGCCTTGGACTGACACCACGGCAGTTGCGATATCGGATGAAAAAACTCGAGATTGAAACAGCATATTGAACCTGTCATTTTCTTGGATGACTAAAGCCGTATAAATCGCTATGTTGTTGATCTATTGCTATAGTTTTTGAATAACCGAGGTCTTGCTGAAAAGATATAACGAGACAGGGGGTCTCGTTAATCAAACTGATATGCAATAAAAACCAGGTATAGAAAATGAATGAAGCTGAAGAAATCGCAAAAGCTATTCAAGAAACAGCAAAGCTTGGAGAAAAAGGACTAGAAACTGCGGAAAAGGCTGGAAGCTTTATTGCCAAAGTCTTTAAGGAGCCAATCGCTGAAATTAGCGGTCTTGTAACTGACAAACTTCGCTTCGTTCGATGGAAGAGAATGATTCAAATGTCTGATGAAGTGAATCAAATACTAGAAGAAAAAGGCGTAACAGAAACAAAAGCTGTTCCACCTAAATTGGCACTACCCATATTCGAAGATTCCACGTTAGAAGAGGATCCAAATATACAAATTCTCTGGAATCACCTCCTTGCAAATGCAATGGACCCACAGTTCAACGATGAAATCAGATACGGTTTCATCGAAATGATAAAAAACATCACTGGAACAGAAGCGCAGTTGCTGAATAATTTCTATCAGATATTACAAAAAGAAAACAAATTGTCTCCACTAGAAGATTTATATAAATATAGCCTCAAAAAAGAACAACTTATTAAAATACTAAGTATATCTTCTGATCAATATGCATTGGCAGCTAATAATTTAATGAGAATGCAGCTTATAGGTCCCGCAATCCTCACAGGCGGTGCAAGTATGGGTTCTGAACCGCTTACCATTTACAAAGGGATTGACGCAATCACCTTAACGCCACTGGGCGTCAAGTTTATTGAGGCTTGTATTAAATAGTGCATATGCCAGAAACTAAAAAACAAGCAGAAGAAAGGACACTAAGAGAACTGGAGGGCAAGAATGTTGCCCACTATTCAGTTTTGTTGAGCGCTTGGATTGAAACCAAAATGGAAAGAGACAAAACGCTTGTCACTCTCTCAGCCGCAGGAATAGGTTTACTTGTAACAATACTTACGACTGTCGGCGTTAATAATGTGTGGGTAATTCCACTGTTTGCAATTTCAGTGGTTGCGTTTTTGGTCACAATTTGGAGTTCTCTGGTTATCTACCAATTGAACTCACAACATCTTGAAGATGCTATTAGTGGTTCATCTGAAAGAGACCCAAGGCTTGAGAAATATGACAAGAGATCCATTAGAGCATTTATTATTGGTGGTATATCTGCTCTTTTAATAGGTATATTGTCAGCCAGCATTCAACTAAACTTATCAGAGGAAAAAATAATGCCAAAAGACAACAAAACTTCACAGGGCTCAAGTCAACGGGTAAGCATAAAAGAAAGTGTTAACGGTGTTACTGGTCTCAATCCAGCCACAACGTCAAAGAAAAGTCTTGATGGTATTACTAATTTAAAACCACAAACAACACAACAAACTAGCCAAACACAAGGCGACACATCAACTCAGAGTAACAGTGGTAATACAAACAGTGATACAGATAAAAAGTAAAATGTCTAAAAAATGAAAACGGGAGGAAATTGGTGTCAGAGAACAATTGTTTCAAATATTAGAGAATATTGATCTCTAGCCCTATTTAATTAATTTTTTGGTTCTGGAATGACGATTCGCATACACCACATAACTCTTTCGAAAGAGCAGCTTAGGATAATACCAGAGCCGGAACGCAATCTATTCGTGCTTTTGGGCCATGCTGCAAACGAAACAGGTGTCCTCGCAAAATTATTTCACTATTGCGCTGGAAATCACTCTGAAGAGCCAATATTTAACAAAGCAGAGAACACTCAAGCATTACTATTGGGTCGACTACTTACCGGAAAGATTTATGAGTTCTGGAATTTACTACAGAATGGTTATTTTCGAAGTGCAATTTCGAAGACATACAACGGAACTTTAAGCGATGAGATACGCTCTGCTCTTGAGTCTATGGGACGTTACTTCGGGCAGGATAATCTTGTAGTGAGGGTTAGAAATGGCCACGCATTTCACTATGACGTCCAACAAATAGGAAATGGATTTCAGACTGTAGGTGATGATGAGCCACTAGATATTTTCTTGGCCGAAAACACAGTAAATTCTCTCTATGCCTTTGCTGATACTATTGCTGGCTATGCAATGCTTGAAGACATCTATCCTTCAGAACCAGAAAGAGCATTTAGCATGTTAGTTTCTGAAACTTCACGTGCTGTTGGCTGGATTAATATAGTAACGAGTGGACTTATGATAAATTGTCTTGAACGTCATCTTGGTGGCGACCTGTATTCGTTGAATCCGCAGGTTATCGACATTGAGGGCGCACAAGACTCTCAATCAGTTTCTATTCCGTACTTTGTCGAAGTGCCTATACGCGATGAGCCCTAACAGTTCGTTTGTTCGGGCATTCATTTCGCTACGCTTTATTCGCACCGCATATCATGTTCGATGACTTTCTGTTTTTTGGCCGAAAGAAAACCTGAGCATTAGGTGGTAGACCACGATTTCCCTTGAGCAAGGCACCCATTTTCTAGCTCGCCACAAAACCAACGCCTGACCCTTCACTGGACAAAATGTCATAGCAAAGGTCGACATTGTCGACAATCTCGTTGCTAATCCCCCTCTAAACACTTCACCAAAACCCCTAGTTACACCTAACTCATTGTTAAAGCTCATAAAAACATGAGTGGCATAGGCTTTGCAATTCCAGGTCATACAGAAACTTTATATAACAACCTGGAGAAAACACTATGAGCACTTCCCCACAAACCATTGCCAAGAACATGAGCTGTCTGCGTCCCCTTGATGCTGACGGTTTGACCGCCCTGGGCGAGAAGGGCAAGGCCAATCCTGAATCCGTTGTCACCCTGAAAGCCAAAACCGTCTGCGAAGGCCAGTTCCGTATGCAGACTTATGTACGTGACCTCGAACCCATGCTGATCGATGAACCACCACACCTGCTGGGTGAAGACAATGCGCCAAATCCATCAGAAGCGGTACTTGCCACTTTAGGTGCCTGTCTTGCCGTTGGTGTCCACGCCAATGCGACTGCCCGTGGTATCAAGCTGACCAAACTCGAATTAGAACTCGAAGGCGACATTAACGTGACGGCTGTTTGGGGTACTGGCGATTTGAATGAAGCCAAGACCCTGGGCTTCTCCGCGGTACGTGTAAAAATTGCTGCCGAAGGTGATGCCCCACAGGAAGAAATCGACGACATCATCTCGCACTCCAATGTCTGGTCACCCGTTGCCAATACGCTGCGTAACAACGTTGCCGTTGAGGTCAGCGCGGCATAAGCAAAGATCGACGAGGAGTTTATGGCATGAGTGACTTTATCCCCCCCTATCCTAATCCACCATTAGCACTGGAAGAGCTGCTGACTTCTACGCGCGCCATCGTGGATCAGGATCTCAAACCGTTAACCATCAAAATCGACGTCGATGGCTATTACCCGGAAGACGTCCTGCGCAAACTGGGTACGGTCGGTGCCTTTAACCATCATTTAGCGGCGACGCGCAGTGATGGTGAAACTGATATGAGTGCTGCTATTCAGACCATGGGTGCGGTGTCACACGAATGCATGTCGACCGGTTTTACTATCTGGTGTCAGGACACCTGTGGCTGGTATTTACAAAACGCCGCTAATCCTACTGTGCGTGAAAACTGGCTACCTAAGGTTGCCAGTGGCCAGGTGCTGGCGGGCACCGGTATGTCCAACACCATGAAGGCCTTTGCTGGTATTGAGGAGCTGCGCCTCAAGGGTAAACGTGTCGATGGTGGTTACGTGGTTAACGGCTCTTTGCCCTGGGTTTCCAATCTCGGTGGGGACCATGTCTTTGGTACGCTCTTCGAACTGGAAGGTACTGCAAGCAAACGTACCGTGATGGCACTGGTTGACTGTGCCAGTGAAGGTTTCACTTTACGGTTGTCAGCACATTTCACTGCGCTTGAAGGCACTCGAACCTTCGCCTGTATTTTTGAAAACGTTTTTATCCCTGATGACATGATCATCGACGATGACGGCGCCGCGTTTCTTAAACGTGCTCGTGCCGGGATCGTCTTGCTGCAGTTCGGTATGGGTGTAGGCAACATCCAGTCCTGCATTGATCTGTGTCGTGATGTTGAACCTGTGCTCGGTCATGTCAACGGCTATCTCGATGATCGCCCGGATGAATTACAGGAAAATCTGGATGATGCAGTGGATGCGGTAATCGCATTAGCCGAAGACCCCTTTGAAACTTCTGATGAATTCTTTCATGACATTTTGCAGTGTCGCCTGACGGCAGGTGAACTGGCACTGCGCGCCTCACAATCGGCCATGTTGCATACCGGTGCGAAAGGTTACCTGCAAACCGCACCGGCACAACGCAAGCTAAGAGAATCCTATTTTGTCGCCATCGTTACGCCTGCGATTAAACACTTGCGCAAAGAACTCCATCGACTGGAACAAGCCGCTTAAACACATCAGAGAACTTAATAACAACAACTAATAACAATACGAAGAGGGATTTTATGAAAACGTTTAGCACACAACTCGCGATCGATGATGTCATGCATACACTTATTTCCGGCATTGATAGTGTCGGCATGCGTCTCGTCGCACATATTAACGGCCAAGCCAACGCTGCAAAGATTGGCAAGACTGTCCCTGCTGATCAAATCCTGGAAATATTTCGTCCCGACTTTGCTATCCGCGTCTGGGAGGCGTGCAAGGCTGCCGGTCACGACATTCCACTACGAATTCATGTCTATGAAGAAGATGGTGTCACCAGGGTTGCCTGTCGTATGCCGACCGAAGTGTTTGCACCCTATGCCTCCGATGCATTGATGACTGTTAGTGAGGAACTCGACAGCATCTTTACTGAAATTCTTGGCTTTGTCCCTGAGGCCTGAGATGAGTGATGCCAGCTACCTGCGATGGATCTGTGATGCCTGTGGTTACATCTATGATGAAGCCAAGGGCGATCCCGATTCCGGCCTGGCACCTGGTACTCGCTATCAGGACATTCCTGACGACTGGCAATGTCCGCTCTGCGGCATGATGAAAAGTGATCTGCGTTTGTTGCCAGAGGCACCACCGGTTGCAAACATCGTTCGCCCTGCCAGCTCATCAACTTCCAAATCGCGTGGTGGTTGTGATTACATCGTTATCGTTGGTGCTGGTATTGCTGGATGGTCTGCAGCCGAAGCCATTCGTCGCCGTGATCCAGAGCGTCCCATCTTGCTAATCAGTGCATGCAAAGGATTAGTTTACCCCAAACCGGCGATCTCGCTAGCCATTTCACAGGGACGTAGTGCAGAAGACCTGATCGATACCGATGCCGCCAGCCGTGCAGCCGAACTCGATATCGACGTGCAAACAGAAACCCGCATATTGAAAATTAACACCGAACATAAACGTGTCACGACAACAAAGGGTGGAATCCAATACGGTAAATTAATTCTCGCGCTTGGCGCACACCAACGCGAATTGCCCATTGAGAGCGATGCCGTCGATAACGTGCTGCGCGTGAATGACCTGCACTCCTTTAGTAAATTACAACAACGTCTGACGGCTGATGTTACGTCGGTCACCATACTTGGTGCCGGACTGATTGGCTGTGAATTTGCGGATGATCTGACCCGCGCCGGATATCAGGTAACCGTCATCGATCCGGGTGTACGGCCCTTAACCGGCTTGCTGCCAAAAACAATGGCGGATGAATTAGAACAGCGACTCTCTGCCTCGGGTGTCACCTGGAAATTTGGCACCACGCTGCAATGCCTCGATCACAACGACGGCGCACTACAGGCAACATTGTCAGACGATTCGAACTTCTCGACCAACCTCGTCCTTTCTGCCGCCGGCCTGATCGCCAATACCGAACTGGCGAAAAAGAGTGGCCTGACGGTCGATACCGGTATTGCCGTCGATAGTGACATGCGTACGTCAAATTCCGACATCTATGCGCTTGGCGATTGTGCCTCTGTCGATGGCAAGTTGTTTGCTTTCATTGAGCCCATTCGTCGTCAGGCCGAGGCCATCGCTGCTGACGTAATGGGTGAACATGAACGCTTTATGCCAATACCACCAATGGTCAAAATAAAAACGCAGACAATGCCAATGAGCATCTGTCGACCTTCAGGAAATATTGCAGAGGAAGCATGGGAAATTGTTAGTAATAACAAGGGGGGTTGCCACTTCGAAATACATAGCGCCAACAATATTACTGGCTTTGCCTTAAGCGACTCACTGGCTTCAGAGGCAGGGAGTCTTTATAGCAAGCTGAATGTTTAACGCTTTTAACTTTATACAACTGGAGACATTAACATGACTGACAACATACTCATCTCACCAGCACAGCTTCAACAAATGACTAACGCGTTACCGACCGTCATCATCGACACTCGCTCACCGGATGCCTTTGCCGCCGGACATATCCCAGGTGCCGTTAACATGCACGATATTTTTACTTTCCTCGCTACTTCTTCCAAAGAAGGTCTGGAAGAGCTGCGTACTAAATTTGCCGAGGCCTTTGGTGCCGCCGGTCTGTCCGGTGAAGAAGTCGCTGTAATATATGAAGACAGTATGGACTCTGGCTTTGGGCAATCCTGTCGCGGTTATTTTCTACTGGAATTCCTGGGCTATCCCAAGGCTGCAATCCTGCACGGTGGCTACCAGGCATGGCTGGCAGAAAAAATGCCAACGACGACTGACGTACCCACACCGGAAGCAAAGACCTTCACTATCGATGAAAGCGCAGCCAGCGTTATGCTGACACAGGACGATATGCTCGCAGTGTTGGATAAGCCAAAGGTCATCAAACTCGATGTACGCGATGTAGACGAGTGGGTCGGCACCAGTTCATCACCTTATGGGATTGACTTCTGTCCTCGTAAAGGTCGTATTCCCGGTGCCGTCTGGCTAGAGTGGTATCGCATGATGAAACCCGGCGAAGAAGTCCCTGTATTCAAATCGAAAGAAGAGTTACAGGCCGAGTGTGCCACTGTCGGTATTAATCCTGACTCAACGGTTTACCTGTACTGCTTCAAGGGTGCGCGTGCCTCCAACACCTTCGTTGCACTCAAAGAAGCTGGGGTAAAAGACGTACGACTCTATTTTGGTTCCTGGAATGAATGGTCACGTGACCCGGAACTTCCTATCGAGTCTGGCCACGCAACATGGGTTGCTGCGTAGGCTTATAAGCATATGATCTCACTCATCCAGGCTTTACACGGCATGGCCGCCACCGCCTGGGTGGGTGGTATCTTCTTTGCCTATATGGCATTGCGACCCGCAGTCAATGCGACTTTAGAACCGGCACAACGCTTACAACTTTGGCAATCCGCTTACAGTCACTTTCTTCCATTGGTATGGGTAATGATCGGATTACTACTTGCCACCGGCTATACGGATTTCTTTCTCCGCTTTAACGGTTTCGATAATAATGCGCTTTACCTGAAGCTGATGCATGGCATTGGTCTGTTAATGATTTTGCTTTTCTGCTATTTGTACTTCGTACTGTACCGACGCTTTAGCCTGGCGGTTAGTAAAGGAGATATGCCTGCGGCAGCCTCCATCATGACCCGAATACGACCCGTGATGGTAATCAATCTTAGCCTTGGCATGTTGATCACTGCTATTGGAATTGCAGGACCTTCGCTATAGCACGTCATAGAAATAACGCATAGATGAATTATTTTTTATGCTAACAATGTTTTCACAAACCAGATAAACCAAATCGTATACAGCACATAGATGCTCAGTAAAAAATATTCTTGCGATAAATGACATTATTGTGCGTCGTATGAATATACGCATGGCCTGCGCGAGCGAAGAGGTACAAATACACTTCATGATACAACAAGAATAATCGTAGGAGCGTCGCCCCCGGCACGATTTAAATACCCCTCTATTTATCGCGCCGGGGGCGGCGCTCCTACAGCAATGACAACACCAGCTTTATTAATCCGCTTCTACCCAGTTCTCACAAAAACATCATTTTTCCAAACCAGATAAACCACATTGTGTATATAACAGCCACACCAAGCAAAAACACATTCTTACAATGAATGACATTGTTATACGTTATATGTACATAGGCATGGGCAATACGCAAAGCAACATAACTCCATGCAAGTATGACGAATAGAATATCGACACTGGATGTTATGAAAAGTACTACCACAATCAGGTAGAACAACACGGGCATCTCAAATAGATTATCGTAATGCTGTGTTGCCCGGGCCAGATCATCAGGGACTTCTCCGCCTTCATTCAGACGAAAATAGCCAACAGTTAAGTTTCCACTGCGGACTGACTTAATGCGTAATAGCAACATTCGAAGGGCGACAAATAATGTTAACAATGCCATGGCGAATAGTGGGTAGAGGATCCATGTTGGTGACATTTCAAAATCCTTTTTAATAAAGTAACTGCTGCTTAAAACACTTTATTTACACTGGATTCCCGCCTTCGCGGGAATGACGAAAAGATTTAGTGTGCTTCTTCCCAGTTATCGCCAATACCGACATCAACAACTAAAGGCACTTTTAAATCTGCGGCCTGATTCATTTTTTGTTTAATCATTTCGCTGACTTTATCTATCTGTGCTTCTGCGACTTCAAGTACTAATTCATCATGTACCTGCATAATCATGCGAGCATCGTAGTTACCTGTTTGTAACTCCTGATCAATATCGATCATTGCACGTTTGATAATGTCAGCGGCAGTTCCCTGCATAGGTGCATTGATGGCGGTGCGTTCAGCATACTGACGACGTTGACCATTACGGGCATTAATATCTGGAAGATAGAGTCGTCGACCAAACACCGTTTCCACGTAACCTTTATCACGGGCACTATCGCGAATATTATCCATAAACTGTTTTACGCCAGGATAGCGTGAAAAATATAAATCAATATATGTCTGTGCCTCGGCACGTCCTACATCTAACTGCTTGGCCAAACCAAACGCTGACATGCCGTAGATCAAACCAAAGTTGATGGCCTTGGCAGAACGGCGTTGATCTTTAGTCACTTGATCGAGATTAACGCCAAACACTTCTGCTGCTGTGGCACTGTGAATATCTGCACCTTCGGTAAAGGCACGCAATAAACTTTCATCACTTGATAGATGCGCCATGATACGCAGCTCGACTTGTGAATAATCCGCCGCTAACATTTTATAACCCTTGGGTGCGATAAAGGCGCGGCGGATACGGCGACCTTCTTCGGTGCGTATAGGGATATTTTGTAAATTCGGATCTGATGATGATAAACGACCCGTTGCAGCGACGGCCTGATGATACGAAGTATGCACCCGACCAGTCTTTGGTGCGATCATTTCCGGTAGTTTGTCGGTATAGGTTGATTTGAGTTTACTCAGGCTGCGGTATTCTAAGATTGTTTTGGGTAATTTATATTCATGCGCCAGTTCCTGCAACACAGACTCTGCAGTTGAGGGCTGACCCTTGGGTGTTTTTGAAATCACCGGCAGTCCCTGTTTTTCAAACAGGATCTGTTGCAACTGTTTTGGTGAACCAAGATTAAACACTTCACCGGCCAGTTCATGCGCCTGCTGTTCAAGTTCCAGAATGCGTTTTGCCAATTCTTGGCTCTGTTTTGCCAGCATACCGGTATCGATCAATACACCATTGCGCTCTATGGATGACAAAACTGAAACCAGAGGTACCTCAAGATCGTTATAAACTTTTTTCAGGGCTTCAACATTTTTAAGTTGTGGCCATAAAGTTTCATGCAGGCGTAAAGTAATGTCGGCATCTTCAGCGGCGTAGGGCGCAGCCACTTCAACGGCCACTTCGTTAAACGTAAGTTGTTTAGCGCCTTTACCGGCAACATCTTCAAAATGAATCGTTTGCACATTCAAATGCTTTAATGCCAGCGTGTCCATGTCATGACGTGACGATGTGCTGTTTAAAACATACGACTCCAGCATGGTGTCATGTTCAATGCCCTGTAAATGAATGTCATAGTTCGCCAATACATTCATATCGTATTTTAGATTCTGACCAACTTTCTTTTTGCTGGCATCTTCCAGCAAGGATTTTAATTGTTTTAAGACCAGGTCGCGATTCAGTTGCGTCGGCGCATCTATGTAATCATGTGCCAGAGGAACATAAGCCGCCTGGCCTTTAATATCGGAAAATGATACGCCGACGATCTCAGCCTGCATGTAATCCAGACTGGTGGTTTCGGTATCAAAAGCAAAAAGCTCAGCTTTCTCTAAACGCTTAATCCAGTGTTTTAAATCTTTTTCTCTGCTGATGGTGTCATACTTAACATCAATTTTTTCATCACGACTATCATCAACGGCGCTACTGCCGTTATCACTTGATTCAAGATTTTCATTGCCTAACTGTTTTAACCAGGTATTGAATTCATAACGGCTAAATAACTCACGCAGCTTGTCCTGATCCGGTGTATTACGATTCAGGTTTTGCGGTGTGTCTTCAAGCTCGACATCACACTTAATGGTGACAAGATCACGCGAGAGAGGTAACTGCTCTAAGGTATCACGGAGATACTCGCCAACCTTGCCTTTAAACTCATCAGCACGCTGCATGACATTTTCTAATGAATCATATTCTGCCAGCCATTTCACGGCGGTCTTGGGGCCGACCTTGGGTACACCGGGAACGTTGTCCGAGGTATCACCAATCAAAGCCAGATAATCAATAATGCGTTCCGGTGGCACACCGAATTTTTCAATCACGCCATCACGATCCATATAATGATCCGTCATGGTATTTATCAAGTGGACATGTTTATCCACCAGTTGCGCCATGTCTTTATCGCCAGTGGAGATGATGGTGTCGATACCGGCGGCTTCGGCCTGTCGCGCCAGTGTGCCAATGACATCATCGGCCTCAACGCCAGGTACAGCGATTAATGGTAAGCCCATAGCCTGAATGATGTCGTGGATCGGTTGAATCTGTTCTGCCAGATCATCCGGCATCGGCGGGCGATTGGCTTTGTAATCTTTATACATGTCATGGCGAAACGTCTTGCCTTTGGTATCGAATACCACAGCAATATGTTCTGGCTGATATTCCCCTAACAGGCGACGCATCATATTCACCACGCCATAAATGGCACCTGTGGCTTCACCTTTGCTATTACTTAAATTCGGCATCGCATGATAGGCACGAAAAAGATAGGACGATCCATCGACAAGAATAAAAGGCGGTGTTTTTGTGGTCATAGCTATTTGTTTATGTATGTTAAGTAGTGGTCTGACGTCGCCAGAGCGATTATGATGCTAGCTGTGATTCTAACCCAAGCATTTCCAGGCCGATACTTGGTAGCCCATAAAAATACAGATGAAATAAACCATGGATGACAAAACCAAACACCCGGGTATGAACCCAATCAACGACACTAATCTAACCCGCGAGTCATGGAAGATTTTCCAGATCATGGCGGAGTTTGTTGAGGGCTTCGAACGGTTGGCAAGAATTAAACCCTCTGTCAGTATTTTTGGGTCTGCCCGAACCAAAAATGATCACCCTTATTATGAACTCACCGTCAAAATTGCCCGCGCACTGTCAGATGCCGGTTTCTCCGTGGTCAGCGGCGGTGGGCCGGGTATTATGGAAGCAGCCAATAAAGGCGCTTTCGAGGGTAAATCGCCCAGCGTTGGTCTCAATATTCAGTTACCACACGAACAATCTGGCAATGAATATCAGGATATCCGCCTGACCTTTCGCCACTTCTTTTCCCGTAAAGTCATGTTCGTTAAATATGCTGCCGCCTATGTCGTCATGCCCGGTGGCTTTGGTACTCTGGATGAACTGGCTGAAATTCTGACCCTCGTGCAAACCGGCAAGACCCGTCGCATACCCATTATTCTGGTACATGCGCCTTTCTGGGTTGGTTTGTTAGACTGGTTTAAAGAAACTCTCGTTAATGAAAAAGTGATTAACCCCGAAGACCTGGACTTGATTCAGGTGCTTAATACACCAGAGGAAATTCTCAATGCAATCTTCAGTCATTATGAACACCACGGCTTTGAACCTTCTGCCGAAGAGGCTGAAATTCTTCTCGATCTTTAGCCTGTTACTCGCTGGTCTGCTAATGACTACGCCAGTATCAGCGGCAGAAGACGTGCCTCCACCACCGGAGATGCCTGCCGGTAGTGAGCAGCCACTGACAGAAGAGAATATCACCATCATCCAGAAGAAGAATATGCGGATTGAAGAGCATCGCGTAAATGGTCAGCTACGCTATGCCAAGATTACTCCGAGTAAAGGACCGGCCTATTACATGTTTGATAGTGATGGCGATGGACTTCTGGACAGTCGTCATAACGATCTCGACAACCCTCCAATACAGCAATGGATTTTGTTTCGCTGGTAATCATTTCTATAGATGTCTGTTTATACAACGGTTAACGCCGCTCAACTCGAAACCCTGTTACAGCAATACAAACTTGGGAGTCTGCAAGACTTCCGAGGTATTGAGGCGGGCATAGAAAATACCAATTACTTTGTCGTTACCACCGCGGGAGAGTTTGTCCTTACTATCTTTGAACATAGCAGTGTTGAAGATTTGGCGTTTGATCTGCAGATCATGGATCACATCGCCAAAGCCGATATTCCCTGTCCCACACCCCTGCACCGCCAAGATGGCGAATTACTCTCCAGCATTGCAAATAAACCGGCTGCGATGGTCAGTAAACTTAGCGGAGATTCTCCAGACAAAATTACCATTCAGCACTGTAGCGAGATCGGTCACTGGTTAGCTCGTCTGCATGTTGCGGGGCGAACTTTTTCACTCTCGCGTAAAACGCCTCGCGATCTTCATTGGGCAGATAGGACACTTGCTGAATTAAACCAGCATATTCCAACCGCGCAGTATGATTTGCTTACTGCTGAACTGAGTTTTCAAAAAACCGTCACCAGAAATAACTTACCGCAGGGCATCATCCACAGTGACCTGTTTAGTGACAATGTCCTCTTCACCGGCACAAAACTCAGTGGCCTGCTGGATCTATACGATGCCAACACCGATGCCTTGCTTTACGATGTTGCGGTCACTGCCAATGCCTGGTGTAGTCTGGAAAATGGATGTTTTGATCAACCACTACTACAGGCGTTATTGACTGCCTACCAGCAAGTCCGGCCATTACAGCCTAACGAGCTCGCCGCCTGGCCAGCCATGACCTGTGCTGCTGCGCTTCGATTCTGGTTATCACGGCTGCATCATCGTGAATTTCCTCCTGCTGGGGAGCTAACCCAGGAAAAACCACCCGAGATCTATGAGAAAATACTACGACAGCGCCAGAGTGAGCCATTACTAACTCTGGAGTCCTGTGGATAACTTTGTGGACAAAATTATAAATTAGTAACAACTTATTTAGTCCTTAGGCACTTGCATTGAAGGCGTGGACAAAACTAGAATATAAAACATAAATAAATCAAAACCTTATACTATTTTTACTATGCCAAACTCTATTGTTAGAAATTTTCTTAAAAAATATCAATACCTTATCGGCCTGTGAATAAGTCAGGCTCATATACATACTATATAAACGAATTATGAGACGTAGCATTCAGCTTCTGGAACAAATTAGCGAGCATACCGGCCGTTTTTTCGCCTGGACCACGCTATTCATGGTGCTGGTGACTTTTCTGGTTGTACTGCTGCGCTACGCTTTTAACATTGGCTGGATAGCCATGCAGGAAACCATCACCTACCTGCACGCCATCGCCTTTATGATGGGAGCTGCCTATACCCTGAAACACGATGGCCATGTGCGTGTCGATATTTTCTATCGCAAATGGGGTGACCGCGGTCGAGCCTGGGTCGATTTTTTCGGCGGACTTTTATTACTAATGCCGGTTTGTGTTTTTATCGCCTGGTCAAGCTGGGAATATGTTCTGTCCTCATGGACGTATCTGGAAAGCTCACCCGAAACAGGCGGCTTACCCTGGATTTACCTGCTCAAGACCTGCATGTTGATCATGCCTGTATTATTAATCCTGCAGGGCATCGCACAAATCTTGTCGGCATGGCAGTGTCTGCGTGGCAAGCCTCCAATTGATAGTCACGAACAGGGCCCTGAGGTGTAAACATGGAATGGATCGCCATCGTCATGTTTATATTTGCCTGCATTGTTTTACTCGCAGGCTACCCGGTCGCCTTTAGTCTTGCGGGTAGTGCTTTGTTGTTTGCCTTTATTGGTGAACTCACCGGTACATTCGATGCCTCGTTTTTGCAGGCACTGCCCAATCGCCTCTACGGCATTATGACCAATAGCACCCTTGTGGCCGTACCATTGTTTGTCTTTATGGGGGTAATGCTGGAACGATCCAAAGTTGCTGATCAATTATTGGATACCATGTCGCTGCTGTTTGGACCCATGCGTGGTGGTCTTGGTATTTCAGTTGTGCTCGTCGGTATGTTGCTCGCGGCCAGTACCGGTATTGTCGGTGCTACGGTTGTGACCATGGGTTTGTTATCGCTGCCCACAATGATGCGCCGTGGTTATGATGTCGGTACCGCAACCGGCACCATTTGTGCCGCGGGAACCTTGGGACAAATTATTCCGCCTTCGATAGTACTGGTCATTCTCGGCGATGTACTTTCTTCTGCTTATCAACAAGCACAACTGGATATGGGTTTGTTTGCACCTGAAACCGTATCCGTCGGAGACCTGTTTGTCGGTGCCCTTATTCCCGGCCTCTTGCTGGTTGGTCTCTATATCACTTATTTACTGTTAATCGCCTGGTTTAAGCCAGAAAAGGTTCCAGCGCTTCCGAAAAGTGATCGCAACATCAGTACTACCGAGCTTATGCAACGAATTAGTAAGGCACTGTTACCACCGCTACTATTAATTATTGCCGTACTCGGTTCCATTATAGGTGGTATTGCGACACCTACGGAGGCCGCTGCCGTTGGTGCCATGGGTGCAATATTACTGGCGGCAAGTCAGCATCAACTCAATCTGGATGTTTTACAGCAAGTAATGCGCAGTACCATCAAAATTTCCAGCATGGTGTTTCTCATTTTTATTGGTGCCTCAATCTTCTCGTTAGTGTTCCGCGGTTTTGGTGGCGACGATATCGTTCGTGAATTTTTGACACAACTTCCTGGTGGCGTTTTTACTGCCATGTTAGTGGTGATGTTATTGATGTTCCTGCTGGGTTTTGTGCTGGACTTCATTGAGATTACTTTTGTAGTTGTTCCTATTGTTGCGCCTATCTTATTAACAATGGGGCTTGACCCTATCTGGCTTGGGATAATGATAGCTATCAATTTACAAACATCATTTCTCACACCACCTTTTGGTTTTGCTCTGTTCTATTTGCGTGGTGTCACGCCAAAAAATATTCGCACAGTGCAAATTTATAAAGGCGTTATACCTTTTATTTTTATTCAGCTCATTGCGCTCACCATGCTGGCCATCTGGCCCGAGCTAGCCACCTGGTTACCAAAACTGATTTATAGTTAAAGTAATCTGTTACCACGAGTAACAATCTGTAACAAAACTACCGTAAACAAAGCAATCATGCTGCCGATCTAGTCTTTAACGCTGAATGACTCCCAGCGTTGATGAGTATGGTGTTTATTACCTCCCCCCACGCCTTGTCATTTCAACGCCCCTTACGGGGCGTTTTTTATAACATTAATTGACGGTGTATATCCGATACCTGGTCGAGTGGTTTGTCCTATGCCTGCCAGTTCCGTATCATTGACGTTTGTCTTTTCACACCCCTTGAGGTTTTAATCCATGTTCCAGCTTGGCTGCGCTACTCGTGCCTGTGTGCAACACGAAATTCTTTCAGGTCTGACCGTCGCCCTTGCCCTGGTGCCAGAAGCAGTGGCCTTTGCCTTTGTTGCCGGTGTTGACCCTCTGGTTGGTCTATATGCTGCGTTTATGGTTGGATTATTGGCCTCCATTTTTGGTGGTAGACCTGGAATGATCTCTGGCGCAACGGGCGCAATGGCGGTCGTTATGGTGGCTCTCGTGGCCCAGCATGGAGTGGAATACCTGTTTGCAGCAGTGGTTTTAACTGGACTGCTTCAAATTGGTGCAGGTTTATTACGTCTGGGTAAGTACATCCGTATTGTGCCGTATCCCGTCATGCTGGGCTTTGTTAACGGTCTCGCTATTGTCATCTTTTTGGCCCAAATCCAGCACTTTCATATCACCACCCCTGAGGGTCTTCAGGAATGGATGAGCGGTAATAAGCTATATATCTTTATTGGCTTAATTGTCCTGACGATGCTGATTATTCAGTATCTCCCCCGATTGACCACCGCCATACCAGCGTCGCTTGCGGCCATCATTACCGTTACCCTGATTGCGATTGGCTTCAATATTGATACCAATGCTGTCGGTGACCTGGCATCCATTGAAGGCGGGCTGCCAAGCTTTCATATTCCCAGCGTCTCGATGAGCTGGGAGACACTCGCTATTATTTTTCCCTATGCCATTATTCTCGCTGCCGTCGGTTTAATTGAATCTTTGCTTACACTTAGTTTGATTGATGACGTCACCAATACCCGTGGCAAAGGTAACCGTGAATGCATTGGTCAGGGTATTGCAAATACAACTACGGGATTTTTTGGTGGCATGGGCGGCTGTGCCATGATCGGCCAGAGTATGATCAACATTAACTCAGGTGGTCGTCAGCGACTCTCGGGTATTTCTGCAGCCTTATTCTTGCTTGCCTTTATTTTATTTGCCTCCGACCTGATTGAGTTAATCCCCATGGCGGCCCTGGTTGGCGTGATGTTTGTTGTTGTCATAGGTACATTTGAATGGTCAAGCCTGCGTATCATGGGCAAAATTCCGCTCACCGATGCCTTTGTCCTGATACTTGTCTCTGCCGTCACCGTTGCCACTGACCTTGCCGTCGCTGTTATTGTTGGCGTAATTGTTTCTGCGTTGGCCTTTGCCTGGGAACATGCCAAACATATCAATGTAAAAAGCTATGATGATGAAAATGGTTCACGGGTTTATGAGCTTAACGGCCCGCTGTTCTTTGGTTCAGTGAAGAACTTTCTGGAACTGTTTAACCCTGAAAATGATCCTGACGATGTCATTATTGAATTTCAAAATTCTCGTGTCGCGGACCATTCTGCGATTGAGGCCATTGATAATCTGGCCGATAAATATATTCAAGCAGGTAAAAAACTCCACTTACGTCATTTAAGTCCTGAGTGCCGTGAGTTAATGACAAAAGCAGGCAATCTGGTTGAGGTGAATATGATGGAGGATCCTCGCTACCATGTCGCTGATGATAAGCTTGGCTAGTCTTTTGATACCCGACATCTATACTGCTAACATCTGATTACGATTATCATAACTTCAGTATTTTTCGGCTTGAGGATCAACTGGCCCTCGCTATGCGCAAATTTTTAAAATACCTTTCTCTCACTATCGCCACACTGATAGTGTTACTGGCTATCTCTGTGGGTTTACTTCCGTCCGTACTGAAATGGGGTATTCAAAACTGGCTTGAACAACAGCATCTCGAAAGTGACATCGAATCTATCGAACTGCAGCTATTTGATGGCCGTCTAAACCTTCATAACTTCAGTATTAAACAGGGCGAGCAACAAATACTAAAACTAGGCTCTCTGGTTGTTCAGCTTAACCCGCGGGAATTACTAAACCGAAAAATTATTCTACAACAATTTAGCCTGAATGATTTTGAATTACAGATCGAAGAAAAACAGGGAAAAGCAATGTCGTTTGCTGGCGTGCCTGTACCTGTTACCACCGCCACCCCTGTAACTATACCAATTACAACATCACCGAAATCCATCTGGCAGCTTGAAATTCAGAACTTCGACCTCAGTCGACTCAATATCTGTTACAAAAAAGATATTAATCCAGACCAACAACTCTGCACATCACTACAACAACTCAAGTGGCATGGCCAGCTCGCACTTGATCTATACCCGAATACAGACGATTTACTGAATAGCTTAAAAACCGATATATCTCTAACGCTCAATAAGCTTAAATTAACTGACGTTAATCGAAATGCTACCCTGGCAGGTTTTGACCAGATCGCCCTGCACAGCATTAGTACACAAGGGATTCAAACCATCAAGATTAAAGAAATTAACTTTAATGGTTTAGTTGCCTTGCAACGTCACGCAAGCATTGACAAAAAAAATAAAAACTACGTACTGCAAAGCAAGTTTATAACTGCCAATGATATCTCGATCCTTAAACAGCAAAACGTGTCGCTTTCTAATGTAAAGGCCAGTGGCCTAGAATTTACCTTGCAACGCGATACCGATGGTAAACTGGAACCTATTAATCTGCTCAATGAATATCGATTCAACGCACCACCTTCATCAAACACCGCAACACCTGTCGATGATACTACCAAACCCATCATCTTTAGCCTGGCAGAAGTTTCGCTTTTGGATAGATCCGCGTTTTATTTTATCGATAATGCTGTCAAACCAGCCTCACAACTGGACTTCAATAACATACAGGTTTCTCTAAAAAAAGTTGATAGTAATAAAAGGCAATTCCGCAGTCCGCTTACAATTGATATGCAAGTTGGACAACATGGCCAGCTACAATTACAGGGCAACATTATCCCGTTTGCTGCGCGCCCCACACTTAAACTTGATGGACAGCTGAAGGGAATTAATATTAGTGATTTCAATGCCTATATCCAGCCAGCGATACAACATTATGTCAAGAGTGGTCATCTGGATGCGGAAACGTCCATAAATATCGATCAAGGCCAGCTTGACTCTACATCACAACTCATCCTGCATAAATTTTACGTTGAGCCTGTTTCTGAACAAAGTACTGAAGAATATGAAGAACAACTTGGTTTACCACTCGGCACAGCACTGTCTCTTTTGCGTGATAGTGATAACAGCATACACCTGAAATTACCCGTTACCGGCGATATCAATGCCCCTGATTTTTCCATTAACAATGTCATTAGCAAGGTATCGACGAAAGCAATTAAAACTGCCGTCATCAATTATTACACGCCCTTAGGTATTTTTAACATTGCTGGCGGTCTTTATGACCTTGCAACAGCACTACGCTTTGATCCTGTTGAGTTTAAAATAAGTGAAGACTCACTGGATACAAACGACAAAGAACAACTCGATAAACTCGCACTCATTCTTATAAAGCGCCCGGGGATTCATATAATTATTTGTGGCGTCACCACTCAGGCGGATCGCCTTGCCTGGTTCACGGATGAGTTTGAAGCTTCGACTAACGATGAAGGTGAACCAATCTCTGTATTACCCGCTTTGAACAACGATCAAAGCCTTCGCTTAAATAAGCTGGCAACACAACGCGGCTTAAATGTTAAATCATATTTATATGAAGTAAAAAAGATTGAGCCCAAACGCCTCATACTCTGCACACCAAAACATACCCCTGGCGACACCCAGCCGCCTCGAGTTGAGCTGCAACTATAAAAGCATATTCCAGTAAATTTTTTTCACTTAAAAGGCTGTCTTAAAATTGTGACTAGTCACGCACGATAACATCAGGGTTAACGACAACGACATCCTGAAACAATGGCCGTCAAATAAATTTAACTCGCCAACCAAAACTCTCGATGGTATGTAATTCAGACACCTGAGCATCATTCAGAAACTTAACCAGATTATCCGCAACAGGTTTTTTTACGCTTATCATCATCCATGTGAATCCTTTTATATTATTTATATAAAATGTGATTCATCAAATGTCGTTACAATAAATGTTTTCCATCAAAAATCTCACATTCCAGTGAAGACGGATCAATACCATCGATGCAGGCCAGATTGACACGATAATGATCCGGTACCCTGGCCGTGACATGAAAAGGGTAAATTCCACACCTTTTACAAAAATAATGCCAAGCCGTTTTAGCACCAAATTGATACAGGCCCAGGTCATCCTCTTTGGCTGAGATCTTGAATTTGTCCGGCGGAATCGCGTAGTTATTCATCATTGCGCCTTTACGAGAGCATATCGAACAATTACAGCGCAATCCTTCGGTAATTTCTGCACCTTCAAAATCAAACTCAATAGCACCGCAATGACAGCTTCCATGGTATTGATGTGACATTTTGATTTATTCCTTAATGGTTTTATTCATTCAACAAGGCTTCGATTTTATTCATAATATCCGGTGTGTCCCATTCCAGGCCACCAAATAAGGCATAACGAATTTGACCTTTTTTATCGATCACATAACTGGTAGGAAAGGCAAAGACCCTCCAACGTTTTAAGGTGGCACCATCCGTATCTAACAAAATAGGGAAATTCACCTGAACTTTCGTTTTTAAAAATTTTTCTATGCTTGTTTTTTCTTCTGCCATATTCACTCCCAATATGACAAAGCCCTTATCATAATATTTGTCCTGTAATCGCTGCATCGAGGGCATTTCAAAGACACAGGGTGGACACCAACTGGCCCAGAAATTTACCAAAACAACTTTGCCTTGATAATCTTTTAAATCAATCTCTTTATCTTTTACATTTTTTAACTTTAATTCAGGTGGTGAACGATTACCTTGAAACGTTTGAAGGGTGCGATCTTTTTTACCAACATGAACCTTCGGTGCAGCCTTTGTCTGTTTCTTCGTTTGACGCTGTTCCTGTGGCAGGGCGGCTAATAACTGCGTTGCATTTTTCAGCCATGATGAAACTAGCAAACTTTGTTCTCTTTCAAACATGGTGGCATCGGGTCGAAAATAAAAACGGTCTCTTACCTTTTCTATTGTTTGTAAAATAATACTGGAGCCCGATTGTTCCAGAGCCTTTTTCGTTACTGGTAATTTCCAGAACCAGGGAGATTGTTTTGGTTGTAGTACATACAGAGGTAAATTTGTTTGAGTTACTACCGGCATGAGCTCTGCGGCTTTGCCGGGGTCTGGTGTCTCAACAAAAAATTTTGGACTCAGTAATATTGCCCCGCCGAAACGTTTGTGATCCTCATGTGTTTGTTGCCAGTATTGCAGACCCCGCAGTATTGGTATCGCAGCACGCCCTGTTCCTGTCACGAAAATCTGCTTTTGTGTTGTCGCCATCGCGTAGTCCACAATGGCCGCCACATCTCCGGCCGGAATACGATCCATGCTACTTTGTGCTACAGGTAAAAATCTAGCTTCCACCAAATCTACCCGCCAGACTTCAATACCTTTTTTTGTCAGTGCTTTGGCAATTGCAATATCACTCTGTTGAGGGCCTGCTTCTGATGGAATCCAGACTAATAACTTACTACCCTTAGCCGCATGTGCTTCAAACACAAACTCAGTTCCATCGGAAAGCGATAATGGTTTAATACTATAAACAGAAGCCTGCATTAGCCCCGGTAAGATGCAAAACAGTTTTATCAAAATTATTTTTTGTATGGTTTTGTAAGTCATTTCTCTACACATATTTATAATTGGTAAACGCTGCTAATATAGCGCTTAACTCCTTTATTCTGAACAGGAAAATGCAACGTGGCTAATCCCCTTATCATCATTGGCACTGGCCTGGCTGGCTATAATCTGGCCCGTGAATGGCGAAAACTGGATACTGAAAGCCCTCTCGTCATGGTGACACAGGACGACGGCGCCTTCTATTCAAAACCCATGCTTTCGAATGCGCTGGCAAAAAATAAAACGCCTGAAGAATTGCCCATGGGATCGGTCGAAAAGATGACTGCCGACCTTAATGCACAAATACTAACCAATACGTCTGTTACAACAATTGATAACACAAGCAAAAGCGTGTCTTTAAGTGACGGCCAGACATTGTGTTATTCAAGTCTTGTTCTGGCATTGGGTGCCTCTGCCATTGTGTTTCCCATGCAGGGAGATGCTGTCGATACCGTATTCACGGTAAATGATTTAAGCGCATACGGGGAGTTTCGCCAGGCTATTGTAAATAAAAAACATATTACCATTTTAGGGCCTGGTCTTATTGGCTGTGAATTCGCTAATGATCTGCTGCATGCCGGCTATCAGGTCAGTATCGTCGGCCCCAGTGCTCTACCTCTCGATCGCCTGTTACCACAGGCCGCCAGTACGGCGGTACAATCAGCGCTAACCTCTGCGGGTGTTGACTGGCAATTAGGCACGACCTGTCGTGCCATTGACCATCATAACGGACGCTTACAGCTACGCCTCGAAACTGGTGATCAGCTTGAAACCGATGTTGTACTGTCTGCCGTGGGTTTAAAACCCAATACCGATTTAGCCTTACAGGCTGGAATATCTGTCAATCGGGCCATTGTGGTCGACCGCTATTTGCGGACCAATCTGGATAATGTCTATGCCTTGGGTGACTGTGCCGAGGTCAATGGACTGGTCCTGCCTTATGTTACCCCGCTAATGAACTCTGCCCGCTCCCTCGCAAAAACACTATGTGGTGATGAGACACAAGTGAGCTATCCCGCCATGCCAGTCATTGTAAAAACACCGGCACATCCAGTGGTAGTTTCACCACCGGCTATTGATCAAAAAGGTGAATGGCGCATTGAAGAAAATACCGATGGTGTTATGGCCTGCTTTTATGCAGAAGATGAACGTCTGCTTGGCTTTGCGCTCACTGGACGAAGGATTAGCGAAAAACAACGCCTCAGTAAACTTGTACCACCTGTTTTAACTTAGACGGTCGCCTGAGCTTTACCACTATCGTGATGTGAATGGTCAACAACTATCCGGTTACGACCCGCATACTTTGCATCATATAACAGCTTATCTGCTGCCCGACAGATTTCATCAGCCGTTTGATACAGTGGATACTCGGCAATCCCTGCACTAAAAGTCACATTGATAACTTCCTGATTTACCTTTATGTCAAGATCTCTAAACACCTTGAGTAATGTATTTAAAGTTTGTTCCGCTGCCTCCATACTTGTATCAGGCATAATAATCCCAAACTCTTCACCGCCATATCGACCTACAATATCCGTCTTGCGCAGCCTCTGCTTGAACAACCATGACAAATTTTTCAACACCACGTCACCCGTCGCATGACCATACTTGTCATTAATATTTTTAAAATAATCCAGATCAACCATGGCAAAACAAAAGCTTTGATGACTTCTTGAGGATCGAGCACATTCTTTATCTAATGTTGCTTTTAAACTGCTATGATTTAGCAGGCCGGTCAAACTGTCTTTATTAATAAAACTTTTTATTAATCGATAACGACGCGCTCTCGACATAACGGCGCCTACCAGTTCGCTGGGACGAATCGGTTTCGTTAGAAAATCATCGCCACCTCTTTGTAAGGCAAGCAACTGTTCTCTGGCGCTCGTCTCGGATGACAAATAAACTATCGGTAAACTAATATACTTTTTTTCCTGGTGAATAAGTTGCGCCATCTCATCGCCCCGACACTCTGGCATGTGCAAATCCATTAATACCAGCTCAGGTTCAAAATCCGCAAGTGTTTGCATTATTTCTTCGGGTTTTGATGATGTTTCACATATTATTCCTGATCGTTCCAGAACAATTCCATAGTATGCTGACATAGCTTCTATATCATCAACAATCAACACTCGATATGACTCATTATTTTTATCCCCAATAAGACTTTCGAGGCAATCAATAATATCTGTCGTATCAAACGGTTTTGTTAAAAACGCATCAGCACTCGCGCGCACTGTTTTTAACCTTGATTCAAAATCATGCTTTGCTGATATAACAATAGAAGGGATATGCACCGATAAGTGGTCATATAAAAATTTTAGCGCATCCGTACCACAATCATCATCAAGCATAATATCAATAATCATTGCCTCGGGAAGCTCTTTTTCTACCGCATCAAAAAAAGTCTCCAACACCTGAAACTGTCTTACCGTATACCCATATCGCTCAATTTTTAACTGTAAATCCTGTGTTAGTTCTTTATCATCATCCAGGATATAGATTAATTTGGATGTAAGCTTTACGGTTTTTTCTATTGTTAAATCCAGCAGCACTTCCTGACTCGTAACTCTGGGATTTAGAATTGCCTCTTCCAGCTGGCTAAACGTTTTTGAAAGCTCATCCATAATCTCTTTATCATTAGTATCACTGATTAATAGCTGACAAAGACCTTCCATTCGCTTGCAATATCCTGCGATATCGCCAAAACCAAATGTGCCTGCGCTGCCACATAATGTATGGCTTAACATCTCAAGTTCATAAATACTCTCAGCGTCTCTTTGCGACTCCAAAATATCAATATATTTCTGATTCATATCCAGAAAACGCACCGGCATACCCTTCACGTAGTCTTCACGCAATTGTGCTATTTTTTCTTCGCTGGATTTTTCCTGGGCTGACATTCCTATACCTAAAAGACTCCTAATGCATAATAACTATAGGCGATCTCGCTTCGCCATTTGCCTCCAATCAGTAAACATTTGTTACAAGTTTTCCCTTAAAACCCCTGATAAATTTGTCAGGTCTTACCGCCAGCCTTGTCGCTTTCTGATAAAATGACGCCATGGATGTTTCCGCAATACTTGACCCTCTCAATGACGCCCAACGCGAAGGGGTGTGCGCGCCTTTACAAAATGCACTAATCCTCGCCGGGGCTGGCAGCGGCAAGACTCGTGTCCTGGTCCATCGCATCGCCTGGCTATTGCAGGCAGAGGGGCAGTCACCCTACAGCATTCTGGCGGTGACCTTTACCAATAAAGCTGCCGGTGAAATGCGGGGTCGTATTGAGCAATTATTGGGAATGCCCGCAGGAGGAATGTGGGTAGGGACGTTTCATGGCATCGCACACCGCCTATTGCGTGCCCATTGGAAAGAGGCTGAACTACCTCAGGCGTTCCAGATTATTGATAGCGACGATCAACTACGCGCATTGAAACGCATCATTCGAGATATGGGCGTTGATGAGAACCAATACCCCCCTAAGGAATCTCAGTGGTTTATTAATGCCCGCAAAGATGAAGGCCTGCGGGCATCACACCTTAGCCATAATGATGATTATCATCTGCGGCAAATGATTGAGATCTATCATTCATATGAAGCGCTCTGCCAACGCTCAGGACTGGTCGATTTCGCCGAGCTACTCCTCAGAGCCCAGGAATTATGGTTAAAACGACCAGACGTCCTCCAGTCTTATCGCGAGCGCTTTAAACATATTCTGGTTGATGAATTTCAGGATACTAATACGATTCAATATGCGTGGCTGCGACTCCTGGCCGGTGAACAGGGCAAGCTCTTTGCCGTTGGCGATGACGACCAGTCTATTTATGGCTGGCGTGGTGCACGTGTCGAGAACCTGCATCAATTCAGTAAAGACTATACCGATGTATTGACCTGCCGTCTGGAACAAAACTATCGCTCCACGGGCACCATCCTTAATGCCGCCAATGCGTTAATTACCCACAATACCGATCGCATGGGCAAAAATCTCTGGACCGAAGGTAAAGATGGCGATCTTATTCAGGTTTATTCCGCCTTTAATGAACTGGATGAAGCCAATTACATTGTTGAGCAAATTGTACATTGGGTTGAGCAAGGCGGGATGCGTAGTGAGTGTGCTCTTTTATACCGCTCTAATGCCCAATCACGCGTACTGGAAGAGGCCTTATTGCAACGCAATATGCCGTACAGGATCTATGGCGGCCTAAGATTCTTCGAACGCCAGGAAATTAAGGACGCTTTGGCATATTTACGTATCAGCAGTAATCGCCATGACGATGCCGCGTTTGAACGCATTATTAATGTTCCTACGCGCGGTATTGGTGCCCGTACCGTCACAACTTTGCGTGAAATGGCCCGCGAACATTCTATCTCTTTATGGCAGGCACTTTATTACGTACTGGATCATACGCTACTGCCCAATCGCGCACTGGCGTCTTTACAGGCCTTTGCCACACTTATTGATGAGCTGGCGATTTCACTCGATGACCTGGAACTTAATGAAAAAATTGAACAAACCATTCAGCATAGCGGCTTGATTGATCATTATAAAAAGGAAAAGGGCGAAAGAGGTCAGGCAAGGATAGAAAACCTTGAGGAACTTGTCTCCGCTGGTCGCAACTTTATGGATGCCGACAACATCGATGAAGAGTTAGAACCATTGTCTGCCTTTTTAGCACATGCCTCCCTGGAAGCCGGTGAACGTCAGGCTGGTGAATCAGAAGACAGCGTACAACTCATGACCATGCACTCAGCAAAAGGTCTCGAGTTTGAACAGGTTTTTATTTGTGGCCTGGAAGAAGGCCTGTTCCCACATAAGTTTTCCATGGACGACCCGGGACGTCTCGAAGAAGAACGAAGACTCTGTTACGTTGCCATGACCCGTGCACGACAATTATTAACCTTAAGTTTTGCAGAAAGAAGGCGCCTGTATGGCGAAGACAGTTACCCTCGACCCTCTCGTTTTTTAAATGAAGTCCCTGATCAATATTGCGACTGGGTACGTATGCAGGGTCATGTTAATAGTGACTCTGGCATCGATAGTGATTTTTCCGATAACCCTTTTGCAACGGACAAAAACGCACCCTTACAACTGGGTCAGGCCGTGAGGCATGATAAATTTGGAGAAGGGGTTGTTTTAAATTATGAAGGTGAGGGCCGGCACGCACGTGTGCAGGTAAATTTTACTGCGGCAGGCAGTAAATGGCTGGTGCTTGAATATGCCAACCTGCACTACTAATTAATTCATAAACTGCTGCGCAAAAATATCAACCTGTGGATCCGATATCTTCGCATCCGGCCTGCCAAGATAATGGCCTTGCGCATAATCAACACCCAGTTCTCTTAAGATTATTAAAGTCGGTTCATTCTCCACAAACTCAGCAATCGTCTCTTTGCCCAAGGCATGTGCAATCTGATTCATCGATTGTACCATCGCCTGATCGACATAAGTGCTGGCCATGCCCTGTACAAACGAGCCATCAATTTTCAGTTTATCGACCGGTAAATGTTTTAAATATGTAAACGAACAAAATCCAGTACCAAAGTCATCCAGTGCAAACTGACAGCCAATATCTTTTAACTTACCAATAAAATTCATTGCTGCGCGCATATTGGCAATCGCCGCTGTCTCGGTTATCTCAAAGGTCAAGGCGGAAGGGTTAATATTGGAATCTTTTAGTATCCCGCTAATCATCGGTAATAATTGTTTGTCTTCAAACGCATGGCCTGAAAGATTAATCGAGAAACGGACGAAATGATTATTTTCATGTAATAAGGACAGGTGCTCGATAGCATGTGTAACCGTCCATCGATCCACATTATTAGCTAGACCAAAACGTTCCGCCGCTGGCATAAAACCACCCGGCATAATGTAATTACCATCTTCGGTGTTCATACGTAATAAGACTTCGTAGTCATAGACTTTACTATCTGCGATTGAATAGATAGGTTGAAACCATAAACTAAACAAATCTTTATCAATGGCATCCCGTACTCGCGTGGCCCAGCCAACATCTTCGGCCATGCCATCTTTTTCTTTATCTTCCGGATCGTAAATATGAATTTTGTTGCGCCCAAGATTTTTGGCTACATGACATGCGAGGTCAGCTTGTGCCAGTGCATCATCACCATTAGTTGTGTTCGCATTAATGATCGTTGCACCTAAACTACAGGTAACATTAAAGGTCTGGCCACTATCGTAAAAACGATAGCTCTCAAATAATTGGCGAATATTCTCTGCAACACGCTCTGTCGCTTCTTGATCAACGTTATACAGTAGTAGTGTAAACTCATCTCCACCAAAGCGAGCCAATAAATCACCTTCACGAATATTGGCCTTGAGCATTTGCGTACACTCACGCAATAGACGATCCCCGGCGGCGTGCCCAATGGTATCGTTAACATACTTGAACTGATCCAGATCCAGATAAATTAAAGCACATTCAGCGGCGCTTCGTGCAACACGGGATACCAGTCGCTCCAGCTCTGTTTGAAAGTAATTGCGGTTGTAAAGCCCCGTTAAACTATCATGTTGTGCCTGATAGGTCAGCTCCTGCTCAAAGACTTTTTGATCGGTAATGTCGCGCGCCGTACCACTAATGTGCGTCACATTACCAAAGGCATCATAAATTGGTTTCGCATTAAAACTGATATGTCGGTGTTTACCTTCCTTATCAAGATGCACAGTTTCATACATGAGGAGTTCCTCACCCGCCAACACCTGGCCAAGGGCAGATTGATCTCGCTCACTGGATTCATCAAGCTGATAGTCTCTAAAATGCTTACCTTGCATTTCTTCAGGCTCATAGCCGTAGATACTAATCGATGCGTTATTTAAAAATGTCCAACGACCCTCTATGTCCATACTCCAAACCAGATCATGTGCTGTTTCGACCAGATTACGGTAACGCACTTCTGCTTCAGAGAGTTTTTGCTCAGCAGCTTTACGTTTAGAGATATCAGCAACCATACAGGCATAAAAACGCACGCCTTCCGACTCCATTGGGCTAACACGCAACGACATAATAATAGAGTGACCATCGAAATGACGCCCAATCACATCTTTTTGTAATACGCCTTCAAATTCCTTGTCACAGGTAAAATTCGGGATAAACCAGCTTAAGGGTTGTCCATGAGCCCGTTCAGCCGTGTAGCCAAATAGTTCTTCTGCAGCAGGATTAAAGGTTTCTATCATGAAACTATCACTGACGGTGATAATCCCTTCAGACGCCTGATCAATAATCGCATGAACGTGATTTTCCTGATCACCGACATGACGAAACAATCGCTTTAACATATGCACCAGGTAACCCACTTCATCATTAGACCTTGGTTCAAAATGTTCCAATAACTCATCATGTCGACTTGTACTATTTATATTGATGAGTTGTTGTACGGGTTGAAGTGACTGGTTGAGACTACGAATCGCAATCATTGTAATGACAATGGCGCACATGCCAAGCAGGCTCCAGGCCAATATAATTTCAGTGCTTAAAAAATTTGTCTTCCACCAATAATATTTTAAAAATACCGTTGTCGTCAGCAGTGGCACATAAGCTCCCACCAGTAACAATTTGGTACGCATACTAATATGTACCGCATTAACGCCCGTGTACTGAGACAGGCCACCAATAAGTCGAAGCGAATGCAAATATCCTGGCATGCCCACAATCGTCGCTATCACCAGATGCAATAACATAAACTGCAACAGACTAATCGCCGCGGCAGCACCACCAATAGACCCGAACGACCAATGATGAATGGTCGGGATGACTAATATAGACAGTATAAAACACAGCCAGTAGGCGCTGGTAAAACTCTGTAAATGAATATCAAGATTATCCGGTAATAGACCACCTTCCGGATGACGTTGTATCCATCCAAGAACCGGGTCTAAAAAGCGGTTAAAATAAACAGCAACACCCGCAACGATGGCGATGTAGCTTATTATCAGTAATGGAAAAACGGGATGGCCAAGCAGAGTACCGTAGTCCAGCATACTAAAAAACGAGGCGACCAAATACGCCGCGATCGGCGCCCATGCGACGCTCACGGCTACCGTCAAAGTAAGCTGTTTTTTTATCCCCCGGGGAGAATTTTCCATGTAGGTCCTGTTTTTGCTATCGTACTTTTCCAACCACATCCTTGCTTAAAAATAAGTACATTTTTTATCCACGACAAAATAATGGCAGATGCACTAGATGGATTCCACATGAATTTCAATTTATATTAAAAATTGCATACTAATAAACAGTTACACCACTTAATTAATACATGACTAAAATTTGGCGCTATATCTTTATGCAATAAATCAATTAATAATATTACTGAACAATAATCAAACAAATCATTATTTTATAATATTACATAACAAAGGAAACACACCATGAAACGACGTGACTTTGTAAAAGGCATTGGTGCAGGCTCACTGGTTGCGGGTAGTGCTATTGCCAGTGCACCCTCTGTATTAGCATCGACTAAACTTAAATGGAAAATGGTCACCACCTGGCCAAAGAATTTTCCTGGTCTTGGAACTGGCGCTAACAAGCTGGCAAAACTTATTACTGAAATGACGGGTGGCCGTATTGACGTAAAAGTTTATGGTGCAAAAGAATTAGTCCCTGCCTTTGAAGTCTTTGATGCTGTCTCGCGTGGTACGGCTGAGATGGGCCATGGTGCGGCTTATTATTGGAAAGGCAAGAGTCAGGCAGCACAATTCTTTGCGGCTGTCCCCTTTGGGCTCACCGCGCAGGAAATGAATGGCTGGTTGTATCACGGTGGCGGTATGAAGCTATGGGAAGATATCTATGACAAATTTAACCTCATCCCAGCCGCAGCAGGGAATACCGGTGTGCAAATGGGGGGCTGGTTTAATAAAGAGATTAAATCCATTAAGGATCTGAATGGTCTTAAGATGCGCATTCCCGGCCTTGGTGGTGAAGTCCTGAAACGTGCCGGCGGTACACCCGTAAGTCTGCCCGGTGGTGAGCTTTATACTTCACTCCAGTCTGGTGCAATTGATGCCACCGAATTTGTTGGCCCCTATAACGACCTCGCCTTTGGCTTATATAAAGTCGCCAAGTTTTATTATTACCCCGGCTGGCATGAACCCGGCACCACACTTGAAGCGATTATCAATAAAAAGGCCTTCGAAGCACTACCGAAAGATTTACAGAGCATCGTGCGTAATGCCTGTAAGGTCGTGAATCAGGATATGTTAGCGGAATACACCGCGCGTAATAATGCTGCCTTACATACGTTGGTGAATAAACATAAAGTTCAACTGAAGCAATTTCCTGATGATGTCCTGTCCAAACTTCGACGCTTATCTGATGAGGTGGTTAAAGAACTTGCCGAGAATGATAAAGATAGTAAGAAAGTTTACGATTCTTTTATTACCTTTCGAGATCAGGCCAAGGCCTGGCATAATATTTCAGAAGTCTCGTATATGCGGGCAAGAACGTTATAAGGTCAAGATTCATTATTAGTAAGTCTTGCGTAGGAGCGGCGTCTCGCCGCGATGATATACATCGATGTTTATCGCGGCGAGACGCCGCTCCTACAATAATTTAGATATTCACTCCTACTTCTTATTCAAATCCAATGATGCCGAATTAATACAATACCGCAAACCCGTCGGTTGCGGGCCATCGGGAAATACATGGCCTAAATGCGCACCACATTTTTTACAATGCACCTCAACTCTTACCATGCCATGCGTCGTATCACGATCTTCTTCTACTGCGGTTTCGTTAATCGGTTGCCAGTAACTCGGCCAGCCGGTACCGGAATCAAACTTGGTGTTTGAATCAAAGAGCGGTTCACCACAGACAATACACTCATACACACCATCGCTTTTACAATCATGGTATTCACCCGTAAAAGGTCGTTCTGTCCCTTTATTCTGCGTGATATGAAATTGTTCTTCACTGAGTTTTTTCTTTAGCTCATCAGTCATAAATAATAATCCTGAGTCAAATGTCTTTATCGATTAAAATAACTGGCACCGAGTTGACGGCTTTACCAGGCATTTTACTGAATGCTGACATCATATTAGGCTTAATCATCGATTAACACATGCCCAAAATAAGCAAAAATACCTATCATTATTCCTGTAATTAACTGTGCATGTACTAGATAGGAAAAATTTTTTAATTCTTTTGGAGTGTATCGCCAGCTGATAAACACTCCAAATAATCCCTGCCATATAACTAAAATTAGTACCGCTGGAAAAAACAATATGTGCATTGGTATGCCCATTAGAACGATATGCAAAATTATAATTGCTACAGCGCTAATACCAAAATAAACATGTGTTTTATCTAAAATGTGTATTAATTTATTAAATGGCCTGGGGTCAATTGATGAAGAAAATTCTGGTAATATTCTTTTTGAAATAGCACCTTTACCAAGAAGCAATTTAATTGCTGTTCGAAAATAAATAAACAAAAGTAGCCACAATCCTACCTCTCCAAATCCTTCGCCTATTTCTGATAAAAATGTGTCGTTTTCATCTACTGGTGGATAAAGAAGAACCGCATAGCTATAGTAGCCTATCGATATAGCTGTAACGACAGCTGTATAGATAAGTATTTTTTTAAGTCCTGTAGATAATGCCTTCATATATTCAAATTCATTTTGATGGGTTCAGCACGCTGTTGTTTCTTATCGTATCAATGACTGTATTCCGACTACGATTTTAAGTCCAATAGTATTGATCGGCGGGTTATCTGTCCTTATTTCTCTTCATATCTATATATCTAAGTACCTCTGATAATAGCATGTTGAATTCTTTCGGTTTTTCCAGCATTGGGAAATGGCCCGTATCTTCTATGTAAAAAAGACTATAGGTTTGAATATGTTTTTTATTCGCCTCTGAATTTGTCGGCCATAACGTAGCATTTATTGATACTACAGGAATTGTTAGATCTTCAAAAACTACTTTGGCTTCACCGCTCACGTATTGCCCCATATAATTACGGAATGCACTCATTGCAACTTCCTGTGGCGCTGAAGACATATCCTCCTTGATCCAGCGAATTATTTCTTCATCCGTGCCTTCTGGAAGCATAGGCAAGACAAAATCCCCCATCGCCTTTTTAAAATCAACCTCAAACGGTTTCGCCATATCATCAAGGAGTTTTTGAGGAACGGGTTCTGCAACATTATGTAAGGTGTCCACACCGATGATGCCAACAACTTTTTCAGGCATGAGGCGCGCCGCTTCTGCCATGACTCCGCCACCCATGGAATGTCCAATCAATATAACCTGATTTAAGTTGTCTTTTTCAATAACCGCTTTTACATCATTGGCGAAGGATTTCATTGTATAATCATGCCGACCCAAAGAAGAGTGCCCGTGTCCGGCTAGATCAATGGTGATAACATGATAGTCTTTTGAAAACGTTGCCAGTTGTTTCTGCCAATAACGGCTATCACAACTCCACCCATGGATGAAGATTAACGCTGTCTCACCCGCGCCGTATGTACTATATGCAATTCGCTCTGCGTCACTGGATATCGCAACATCATACCTGGCCGAGGTGTCTTTGCTAACGCAACCTGTTAATACGAATGAAGAAAACAATATTCCTAAAAGTAGCTTTTTCATTTTTCTCCAATTTTAAATATAACGACTGAGCTCACTGGAAGCTGCAAAGCATAGTAAAAACCTGTGGGCTGATTTATTAGGTAGCATTAAAAATCTTTCACTTTACTTTTAATGTACCCGGCTTGACAGCCCTTGTTAGACCCTAGTACACAGAAATTTGGTAAGTTGTAAATTTATTACCAAGCATTTCTGTTTCTAATACATTCTTTGAGATTTTACGTAAATATTTGTACTCAGGTCGAGTATGAAGAAAGTGTATGAAAACCTCATTGTGGCCTAGCTCCTTTGCCCAGCTCAAGGTATCACTGAAGACTTTCTTTCCTATCCCCCAGAACTTCTCATCCAGGACAATCGCTATTTCATATTTGCCATCTTCAAATTGTATCCCGCACCAGCCGGCAATAGAATTTTTTGAAACAATTCCTCGAACCCTGCAACCATCAGCGCAGTCCACCTCGCATTTTTCCTGGATCCATGACTTTATGGTATTTGAGTCAAATAATTTATGCTCGATTAAATGTTCTCTAATTCTCTGTTTATTCAGCAATGTCCTAAGAACTTCAGGATCTAGCTCATCAAGTTTTATGTATTTTATTTCTTTGTTGATTTTATTATTCATACCTAACTATATTTAAACCTTCAGCTTCTAGAGGCGCCTGAAAATATTGAGTAATAGCATCAAACTCTTCATCGGTTGTAAATGCCGCGCCTTCAGGCTTATTTTTGTTTCTTTCTTTTAGTTGATGCTTACACGTTTCATTACTTTTATCGACAAAATGAAGAGTGTGTGATGTATTTGTTGCTTCGAATATAGAACGAAACCATGCTCGTTGATTTTCAGTATTAGCAGGAAAATCAAGCACAACGGAAATATTAGAAGAGAGCAATGATTTAATATGGTTTGATAATACGTTCTGCAGGCGTGATGAATATTGTAAGTATTCTGGTATGTTAGTTATTTCGTTCGGGTAAAGTTCAGAAAGCCAATCGTCCTCTACTAGTAATATTGCTTTATGTTTTTCTGCCAATTCTTTAGCTAAAGTGGATTTTCCCGCTGCCATTTTCCCACAAAAGAAATGTAATGTTGTTTTACTATTCATAGCCCTAATTGCTTAATTATCTTGTGTGCCTAACAGTATATTAGACGGATTCCGTAATTTACGGTAATAGACGGAATCTGCCTATTACCAAATATCCTAGAAAATACGGAATACTCACACATTAAATATATGTAATAGGCTGCCTGATTACCAGCAGATATAAAACTTGGTTCCGGTTTACTATTTGGTTACGAGAAGTAAGGAAATATGATGACGCTATTTACCTATACAAAATGATGAAAAGATTTTACCTAGCAGCTCGTCACTGGTGACGGTACCGGTTATCTCGCCCAACGTTTGTTGTCCCTGGCGTAGCTCTTCGGCCAGAAGTTCTCCGGCTTTGAATTCTTCCAGTTGTGTGCGGGCGTTTTGTAAATGGACCTGGGTTTGTTGTAATGCTTCAAGATGACGACGACGGGCCATAAACAGGCCTTCATTGCTACCGATAAAACCGATGCTGGCTTTAAGGTGGTCACGTAGCAGCTCTAAACCTTCACCTGTCCTGGCGGAAAGATTAATTTCTATTCCGGCATCGGTATCAATAATCGATGCCTTTTGTTCCTCGAGGTCAATTTTGTTGTGAATGCGGGTAACAGGAATGGTTTTAGGCAGCTCATTCAGCATGCTCTGATTTTCGGCTGCATCGTGGTTGCGATCCAGGATCACCAGTATCCGATCAGCCTGTTCGATCATGCTGCGAGTTCTTTTAATGCCTTCCTGTTCTACGACGTCGGTACTTTCACGCAGACCGGCGGTATCAATAATATGCAGAGGCATACCATCAATATGAATTTCCTCTCGCACAATATCCCGCGTAGTGCCGGGGATATCCGTCACGATAGCCGCTTCGCGACCCGCCAGAGCATTTAACAAGCTGGACTTGCCGGCGTTGGGGCGACCGACCAGAACTATTTGCATACCTTCTTTTAATAAAACACCCTGTTCTGTGACCTGTTTGATTGAAGCTAATTTTTTTTCAATCTGGCTTAATTTATTAATCACTTTTTCATCAGCGAGAAAATCGATCTCTTCTTCAGGAAAATCGATGGCGGCTTCTACATACATACGCAGTTCCATTAAACCTTCGCAGAGATTATCAATAACGCTGGAAAATTTACCCTGTAGTGATCGTAGTGCAGACCGTGCGGCCTGCTGTGATCCGGCATCAATTAAATCGGCAATGGCTTCTGCCTGTGCCAAATCTATTTTGTCGTTTAAAAAGGCGCGCTCGGAAAATTCACCCGGCCTGGCAGGACGCACACCTAATGCATAAATGCGTTGTAACAATAAATCGATAATGACGGGGCCGCCATGGCCTTGCAGCTCCAGTACATCTTCTCCGGTAAAAGAATTGGGGCCTGGAAAATATAGTGCCAGGCCTTCATCAATAATATTGCCGTCATCATCATGAAACGATGCAAACATGGCATAACGAGGTTGGGGGAGTTTGCCTAGAAGCTTCTCGGCAATGGTTTTACATAACGCGCCGGAGATACGAATGATGCCCACGCCACCCCGCCCACTGGGGGTGGCCTGTGCTGCAATAGTGTCGGTAGTGTTCATGCTTAACCGACTACCATTACGTCATTCTTATTTGTTGCCCTTTTCCATAACAATCTTGGTGATATACCACTGCTGTGCAATCGACAAGACGTTATTCACGACCCAGTACAGAACCAGACCGGCAGGGAAGAAGGCAAAGAAAACCGTAAAGACCAACGGCAGGAACATCATTAATTTTGCCTGAATGGGATCAAGCGGTGTGGGATTTAGCTTTTGCTGAATCACCATGGTCACGCCCATCAAAATTGGCAAAATGAAATATGGGTCTGCTGTCGACATATCCTGAATCCACAACATGAAAGGTGCTTGACGCATTTCGACGCTTTCAAGCAATACCCAGTACAGCGCAATAAAGACCGGGATCTGGATCAGAATGGGTAAACAACCGCCCAATGGATTGATCTTTTCTTTCTTATAAAGATCCATTAGGGCTTTATTCATTTGCGCCTTGTCGTCGCCAAAGCGATCTTTTAAGGCTTTCATCCGTGGCTGCATACGACGCATGTTGGCCATAGATTTGTAACTGGCTTCGGATAATTTATAAAAGACCAGTTTTATAATCAGCGTCAGGAAGATGATCG
>Ga0316204_10002349_pt1 | contig 43432 bp, 37 predicted proteins | sample 6monrhotite_MG_2_FD_205661 | JGI IMG/M metagenome (GOLD analysis project Ga0316204, IMG submission 205661) | Microbial mat bacterial communities from mineral coupon in-situ incubated in ocean water Damariscotta River, Maine, United States -... | ecosystem: Environmental > Aquatic > Marine >... | reverse complement strand
TAACCTGAGGAATCTTAATACCATTGCCAACAGGTAAGTACAGCATTGGCTCTTCCATACCTTCCACACCAACCGAAACATTTTTACTTGTATCACCATAATGCATCGATATTGAAGTTAACTTTTGCCCATCTCTTAATCCTGCCTTATACGCAGCGGAATCTGCTTTAACTCCAGTGATTATATGTGACTTAAGTGTACTTTGATGATCAAAGCCTGATGCCCATTCGTAAACCATCGAATGACTTATATTCATGCAATTCGGCTTGTTAAGATCTGACCAGTCAGGCAGCTGTCCAGATTCAATGAATAGTTTTAACTTTTCAAATGCATGCTTAGGTAATAGCGTCTTCACAGAATTATAAAAATCATTGAGCTTAAAGTTTCTAAATTTTTCATCCTGAATCCACTGCACGAGCAATTGTTTTAACCGAGTGTCTTGAAGCATATGGTCTAGGTAAAGTGCAATCAAATCACCGCGTTGATAGGGTAGTAGTTGATGGTTACGAGATTTCCAAAAATTGTCGGCGATTTCTTGATTACTGGCAGCATTTACCGGGTTTTCATTATACTTTTTAAACACATCATTAAGACTTGCTTCATATTGCTGTTGTGTTAGTAGACCCGACTGCAGTAGCACTTGGCGGGTAAAGTAATTCGTAAACCCTTCTGAAAACCAATAATAAGTCCCTTCATCTGAGTGTTCTGTATCTGGAGTCAACTTGCCTCCAATCCATACATGCATCATTTCATGCATTAATAGGTGCACAATGGGAGAACCAGTGGCTGTATCGTATTCCAGCTGTGTTGATGGGTTCAGAAATAAGGCGAAGTTATCATGCAATCGTGTACCGCCGAAACTGTAACCCTGTTTCATTGGTTTACCTGTAGAAATGACATTAATCCAATAAAATGGAAAATCATGGTCATCAAAATAATCACGCTGCGCCTGGGTTACTGTTTCCGTCAAATCAACAAACTCTTCAAACTTAAATTGCCAGTTATCACCATGTAAAGAAACTGTAAGCGGTCTACCATTTATCGTGCGCTCTTCTATTTTCAAAGAGGCGGCAACAAACAGGCTTTGATATATATTATCGAGGCTGGTGATTGTATTAAATTTAGGCAGGCTACTGCCGAGCGACGTCAATGTCGATTGACCCTCAAAATTATACCACTGTAAATTTACTTCTATTTCACCTTTTAGATGTGTCGGTAATGTCAAAAAATTATGTCCAACCGCATGAAATAATTGGTCGTTAACAATGGGACGATAATACCCTTCGCTCGTATCTGAGCTTTGATTGTCATTTGCCAACAACTCATAAGTCACTACAAGTTTTTCATTCGTTTGATGCGTAACTAACCATTCGCCGTCTTGCGCTTCAACAACTTTAAGCTTAACCCCTGAATGATCGGTAACATGCAGTTTTTGAAAATGCGTGGACAGGTTGTTAATTCCCCCCCAATCATTTAATTTTAAGATCGTTTCACCTTCTGAACTACCTAGAAAAGACAGTTCTACTTGAATATTTTTCTGCTTAGTTTGAGTAAGTGCTATTGATAACTTTGGTTTTAAAGTGTTTGGTGAAGCCTTAATATTGATAGTTAGAATGCCAATCAATACAAATGCAGCAAATAAAGTAAACGTATTTTTCAATGGATGTCTCTAGCTATCTAATCGTATTAGCTCTAACTTTAGAGAACCTAACGAGATACATCAATAGCCAGAAACATTTTGAAAACCAATGTTATAACCTGACACTAGTCGCTAATAGCGTTCAATATCAATCAGCTAGTATTTGAATGGACATCCTTAATGATTAGGATGTCCATTCATATTTAGTCTTAGTTAACCTAAATACACAATTGCTTAATTGCTAAGTAATTGCAGTAACTGCGTCTTTTTGGACAGAATTTGAGATTTGTTATTTATCACGCAAGTCTTAGCACCATTTAAATCATTAATAAGACTGTTTGCATTGCTCATAAAATTACTTCTTGCAGTCTGCTCAATGGCACCCAATCTATTGGCGAGCTGAGCGGCATTTGTCATTACATTATTTAATTGAGATAAAATATTCGCTGTCGGTGGCAGTAAACGATTAAGGCTAGTAATCGTAGCCGTCGCTTGGGTATTTAAATTGGCAAGGGTCTGGTTCAGCACCGTAGTTCTACGTTGCGAGCTTGTAATGGCCGTGCGCTTGGTATTAGCGGTTGTGATGCAACGATTCAATGAATTGAATTTACTGTTCATTGTGTTGATACCCTGTTGTACCTGTGTAATTACTTGGTCTGATACCCCACCGGTGGCAATGGACGCAATTCGTGTTGGTAGCGTTTGTATTGCACTATTCCATTGTGAAAATAAACCATTGGTTGCATTAAGCTGCTGGCCTAGCATTGAAGAATCAAAAGCAGTGAAGACCAACTTACGCGCATCCTTTCTAACAGCCTTCCCTTGCTTATTCAATTCATTGCCAAGTGAAACGAGTCTATTGCTCATTTGATTTTGCTTACCAGCTAATTGTTGGAATTTAGTCGAAACATCGCCAACCTTTTGCTTTAAGCTTGATGCCTTTGGCAGTAATTGCTGAAACTTTTGTCCGGCATTACTTTTCAATGTCGGTATAAGTGAAGCAATCGCTTGGTCACGGCTTTGATTCAACTGTACCAGAGCAGTTTTCGCTGCGCCAACTGCAGTCGAGAATTGCTGATAGGTAGTAGCCATCGAATTCAGCTCAGTAGCAATTGCTCTAAGCTCAGTTTTAATGCTCTGAGGCAAACCATTCGCAGCCACAGTGGCTTTAGCTTTGATAAATGCCCTTAGACGACTTGGAAAACTCCGTTCAACAGCACTGATATCATTCCAACTTGCATCTAAACAACTGACCGTAGAATCAAAACCGGAATCGATAGCCCCCCACTGATTCTCTAAAAGGCTCTTGGCTCCTTTAACCATTGTTTTTACATCGCCGAATGAAGACGTTGCATGCTTCGATAACGTTTGAGCCAATTTATTGGCCCGCTGAAGACCTAGTTGAACTGGACTATTGAATTGTCCAAGAGAACTAACAAAACCATTCGCATCCTGCTTAACTGCACTTACATGCTGTTTTAATGTAGTTATCAATTGATTGGCGAGTTGCGCAAAGTTAGCCTTTGTTGGATCACCCGTTACCAAACGTTTTAACTCAACCTTAGTACTGTTCATTTGTGTCGCTGAATTTTTTAGTTCGCTAGTGTTTAATCTACCCATACCCAAGCTCACTAATTGATCAACCGATTTGGAAAGTTCAAACAAATCAGCCCTTACATCTTCAGGCAGAATGGTCTTGAGTATCTTGTCTATATTAGTAATATACTGTTGCATTGTCTTCTCAAATACACCGAGTGCAGCACTGGATAATTTCAGAAATTCCTGAGTACATGCAACAGAAGTGTTAAATGCATTGCCAATTGATTTCAACTTCGGAGGTCTTGTTAGTAGCTTTAATAACGAGCTTGTCTTCGGTAATTTAATTTTAACTTGAGTAGCCGTCTTAGATGTAACTGATATTTGTTTTAGCCAAGTATCATATTTCTTTTGGATAAGATCGTAGCTTTTATCATAAGCTATTAAAGCCTTCTCATAAGCGACTCCTTTTCTTTTAGCATCGGCAATATTGGCTTTTAAACGTTCTGGATCTCGAGTCATCCATTTAGGCAACATATTTTTCATCTTGACACCGACAGTAATGACAAAGCTACCTCCGGGTAACTTTTCTAGAAAATCACCCATGGGCCCAATATCGTTGTCTATCTTCTTAAGTGCTGAGAGGTGGGCTGCTTTTGCTGCCGCCAAAGTTGTTTCTTTCCGTTCTTGAGCCTTATGTTCTCTATCTAAATCCTGTGTTGCCTTTATAAGTTTCTGTGCTTCAGTGAAAAACCGTTTCTGACTGGTTGTAAACTTTTTGGCATTGAGCTTTTTAAGCTCATTATTTAACTGGGCACTATAACTATCTACTAATTTCCAGTCTTTTTTAAATGCACCAACTAACGAGCTCCAATTGTCGTTGCATTTTTTGAATTTTGTAAAGCGACTAATATGCTGAATATCGATACTTGGCAAGGAAATAAGCTTCTCAGTTAGTCGTCCTGCTGTTTGCTTAAGTTTGTACTTTCTTTCAAGTTGATTGATTTGATTTACAAGCGACGTTATATCACTTTTTAAACGGTCGATGCCGCTATAATTAACGCTACATTGCCGATTACCAAGCTGATGTATTTCAGGAAAATCTTTGCGCAAATTCACTTTTACAAGTTTTGAAGCAGTTTGAGAAACCTGGTACTTCTGGTCCATTCTATTAACTTCAGTTAATAGTTTCTGTATGTTTTGTTCACCTTGATTCATAACTGCGGATGAAAGCGACCAAGAATAACTATTTGTTGCATTGATCGCCGTATTAACTTCAGGAAAGTCTTGCGCTAATCTTGGTCTGATATTCGACTGAAATGTATTTGCATCTTCCTTTGCTTGATCTAATGCATTATTGATTTCATTAAGCGCTGCCTGAGATACATTTTTATGGCCGTTTGCAACCTGCGCCTTAAAAGTGTTTGTAGCAGAGGTTGCAGCTGAAGTGATTGCACTTACTGCTTGAGATGAGGCGTTGCTCACCAATTGAGACGCAGAACTACCAAATTGCTGTAAGTATGCCTGCGTATCAATCTGAGTTGCATAATTTTTACATTCAATCTTTTTAAGTTTTTTACCGATTAATGGAATAGGTGGTATAGGCAAGGTATTATTGCCAATCTTCACTAGGTATAGGTATTCTGTCTTATTTCTTTGTGCCAATACATCAAAATATTCTAATGTTAATCGCATATCATTACGGCCAACATTAAAGGCATCGGTAAAGTTTGAACGTGTGAAATTTATGTTTTGACCTTTATTGCTATATTTATATTGAAATGCTGAACCGTTATTTTTATATTTCAACCGGCATTCATTAGCCGCCATCACACTGATCGAACAACTGAGTATAACGATAGATAGAATAATTTGTTGTATCTTATTTTTCATGATATTTCCCTGAGTTATATTTTTTAATCTGTAGCGCTCGATGCTGAGTACAAATGGCTAACCATTGTTAAGCATGGTTTGACCATGAAACGATAATATCCATTACTAGCGCTGAAACCTTGAAATTTACTTGAAACAGTTGGAAGAACCTTGAAATCTATATAAATCAATTAGTTAGAAGGCATTATGTGGTATGAACTGCGTTAATATTAAGCAACCTAATTATTCAGTCATACTCAAAACTGCCTAATAATCTAACAATTAGCTTAAAAAGGGCACAAAAATAGCGATAAACGACATATACTTATCGTTATTCGATATATTTTTATTGTTTTTCGAATACTTTAGATGTATTCTGTGTGAAATATCAATAATCAGCAGGCGATAAAGATGAAGAGTAATCAACAACAAAAATCTGATGAAAATAATTCCTCTAACCAAAAACTCACCTTATTGGTTAAACGCTATGTAGATATCATTTGGTATCTAGGCATAGCAACTTTAATCGTATGGTTTTTTGCCATTATGGTCATCGGTTATAGTATTCCTGATAATCCCGATGAAAGGCATACTGACATAACATTTGGGCTACAATTTCGCGTATTACCGGTGGGTGAATCTCTGGATGCTGACGAGCAAACTAACCTAAGTGAGATCATTCAAGGTACGTCCAATCTTAAATTGAATAATACTAAAAGCTATCTGTCATGGTATGTATCAAATGCTATCATTTTAATATCAGGGCTTATTGGTATATGGGCTTGGATGTTTGTTCGAAAAATATTTCATAATTTAGTCAATAAAGAACCCTTCCACGAACGTAATCAACACTATCTATATCAACTAGGATTAATTATATTTATTTCGAATTTAATCATTCCAATACTGGTTTATTTAGGTGGGCTATTTATTATTTCTGATATAGGCCAGTTCGCAAATCATATTAAATTATTCCCAGCCGTCGAGATAAATGTAATGAGTTTATTTATAGGTCTGGCACTCATAATATTATCTAAAATATTTCAGGAGGCGACTACGATTCATGAAGAACAGTCGTTGACTATCTAATATGTCAAAGTCTATTAAAGTTAATCTCGATCTATTACTCGTACAGAGAAAAATGTCACTGACTGAATTATCGGAACGGGTTGGAATTACTATGGCCAATCTCTCTACACTTAAAAGGGGTAAAGGAAAGGCGATACGATTTAGTACTTTAGTCGCACTTTGTGAAGCACTTGATTGTCAGCCTGGGGATTTGTTGGAACTAGAAGAGCTAGTTTAACGTTAAACATTAATATTGAATGGGTTACAGAACTAGCTCTTTTTTCCGGATAAAACGTCCCATACTGTTAATATATCCTCTCTTGGCGTTTTCAAAAGCATCACAATCAAGAATTCTTCAACAACGAATATAGCTGCATCGATCAGCAGAATAATGAACAGGACATCTGAAGCCAGCCTTGTGAAATAATAATGGGCAATGAATAATGTCAATAAACCGTACATCAATTTGGAACTGTATAAATGTAACATTAGCGCACGTCCAAATCGAACCACACTGTAAACTCTGCTAACTACAGTCACCAAGAAAATGACCACCAAAAAGATAACATAGCTCGAAAGAAATTCGGGCATAAACCAATACAAGCACACTGCTACTGACAGGTACATTGCAAAATCTAAATAAGTGTCAAGGTACATACCCAATTTCGAAGTTAAACCAAAATAACGTGCCATTATTCCATCTGTAGAATCGATGAAAAATGTCAAAAGATAAAATGTTATGAACAATTTAAAGTTCTGCATCCAAGCAAAATAGATCATCAGTGGTAAAGTGATAAATTGAACAGACGTCCATAAATTAGGAAGCAATTTAATATCTTTTAGCTCTACCTTTTGTTCAGACACATTTATTCTCAATATTTAATATCTATTTATTAAACTATAGCACTATAATTGGCTCGGAATTGAACAATGCCGATGTGGTAGCAAATAGTCTTGATTTAATTTTTACCGTTAGATACTGTTCATATCAACGATTGCTATTGCCTAATTTAGCGATAATTTAATGGTTGTCACCCTAATTCAAATTTGAACCAACAAATGGAATGCAGAATGAAGTCAGTTTTTTCAGTACTTATATTAATATTATTTATAGTTAACCCTAATCTACAGGCCAAATCAGATTCAGTAAATTCAAAACCAACGGCTATTACTTTCAATTCTTCGTTACCCAATAAAGGAAACATTGCCTTAGGCGTATATGAAAATGGGAATCTAGAACATTTTGCAAATGAGCTAAATAATTCAACTGACGGTGGTCTTAGCTATGCTATTCAAGCGTCTGACTTTGAAGGCAAAGTAAATACTTCAAAAGTTATCACTGCACCAAGGAACTCAGGTTATCAGCAGATTTTACTAGTGGGTTTAGGCAGTAAAGAGAAACCTAACAGCAACCTTGTCTGGCAAGAGATTGGCGGAAACGCATTACAGGCAGGGCTTAAAGCATTTAAGCAAGCACCGGTTATGGCTTTTAACCTATCACCTGAAGCCACCGCCAATATTGCATTTGGTGCCAAGCTAGGCAGTTATTTTTTTGATAAATACTACACTAAGGCCGAGCGTAAGAAGACTCAAAAAGCCATTATGTTTATTAATTTAAAGCATGCTGAAACGAAGCAACATTTTCAACAAGAACTCGACCCCGTAGCAAATGCTATTTGGCATACGAGAGATATCTCAAATGAGCCCGCAAATATCATTTACCCAGAAAGTTTTATTTCGGAATGGAAAAAACATTTTAAAGGCTTTAAGAACGTAAAAATCAAAGTCCTTGATGTTAAAGATATGCTGAAACTGGATATGGGTGCGATCTATGGTGTTGGCCGAGGTAGTAAAAGACCCCCTAGAGTTATGATTGTCGAATACATGGCAGGTAATAAAAATCAAAAGCCCGTCGTTGTTGTAGGTAAAGGCATTACCTTTGATAGTGGCGGTATCAGCATCAAGAATCCACCCAATATGTGGAATATGAAGTTCGACATGTCTGGAGCGGCCAGTGCTATCGGCACCATTCATGCACTAGCAGGGCGTAACGCTAAGGTTAATGCTGTTGCGATTGCAGCGCTTGCTGAAAACATGCCAGGAGCCAATGCACAAAGACCCGGTGATGTGGTTAAGTCCATGTCGGGTAAGACTATTCAAATTCGTTCGACAGATGCAGAAGGTAGACTGGTACTCGCTGATGGCATTTACTACGGTGATAGCCAGTATGACCCTAGCCTATTAGTTGATTTAGCAACCTTAACTGGCTCAGCAAGTCGCGCTTTGGGCAAGGACTATGCGGCCCTATTCAGTCGGCACGACGAATTGGTCGGTAAATTAATTGAAATGGGCAAAATAACCGGCGAAGAAGTTTGGCACTTACCATTAAACAAGAACCATTTTAAAGCCATTGAAAATGATGTTGCAGATATAATGAATTCCGGACCTACGGCTCCTGGTGCAAGTGCCGGTGCCGCTTTTATTGGCACATTTGTTCGTGATACAACTCAATGGGTTCATCTTGATATTGCTGGTGTGGCATGGAATGACAAGGCAACAGCTATGAAATCATCTCCAGGCTCTACATCATTCGGTATTCGATTATTGAATGGCTACATTAAGGCATATTTCGAAAAATAATATAACGTTAATGACGAGTGCGATTAAACGCACTCGTCTATTTTTTATAAAATATTGTTATAGAGTAAACCCAACTCTAATTGAGTCTTGATCATCCAGATAGAAAGTATGTTCACCAGTAATGAATGCAGAGCCGGTAATTCTCGGTATAACCGCATTCTTACCATCATCATTAGTAATTTCGCCGATAATTTTACCAGACAACGTCGACTCAATTGGACTGATTAACTTATAATCTTGCTTCATCCCAAGACGTTTTTGATGATGGAGGAGTGCTAATTTAGCTCCAGCAGCTGAGCCACATGGACAGCGATCGACACTCCCTGTAGCACTTATTACCACATCATTTGCTTGTTGAGGATCAATTTCATCATAGAACATTGCAAGCGATACTTTAGCAACTCGATTTGAATCGCGCGGATCATTTAACTCATATTTCTTGTTAACTTGATTTAAGGCATTAATGGCACAACTGACTAACTTCTGTATACCCGATTTAGATTTTAATAACTCAGCCCCTTGGTCATAAAAACCAACCTGATTAACATCAATCAGAATAAAATATACACCACTAAATACGATGCTGGCATTAATGAAATTACCCGTCTCAAGTAATAGTTTAATATTTAGAATTTCAACAAAAGATGCGCGAGTTTCAATAGATACAGACTGTACCTTGTCTTCCACAATCGTTGGATAGGCATTCGATATGCCGACAGGTAACTCAATTTTTATCGGTTTCCCCTGTTCCGGCGCCTTGAGAAAGCCCTTCTGGATACCAGCGGTGACTAAACTTATTTTACTGTGTACACAACTTGGGAAACAGCCTTCACTATTCACAAAGAATGCACCAATGTCTGCCTCTGGATCACATGGCTCAGTTAGAACAACGCCCCACATATTTTGATGCCCTCGAGGTTCAAGTATTAGCAGTCGGCGAACATCATCAAGATTCGCGCAGAAGTACTGCATCTTCTCAGTCATTGTTCTACCAACGAGCTCAGGTAGCCCATCAGTAATTATTCGAGTAGAACTCCCTGCCATATGGGTATCAATGGTTGAAATCTTCATAATCAGCGCCTTTTGTACATTATATATTTCTAATATATAGAACAGTAGATGTGCTGACAAGCACCATTTGTGCATATTTCACTCAGGATGTAACAGCAATAATAGTTAATCTGGCAATACAATTGATATGTTTATTGATGTAAGCTCAAAATAACAGGTAAAAATCTTAGGAATATAGGTTGCATATATGAAGCTATTCAGCAAACATATAGGCAACCCAATTGATGACTGAATTAATCCACTATGACTGATACTCCAATCAAAGTTCAACCCGAAATTCCCTCGAGTAAATGCGCTGAAAAAGAACCCTATGCATTACAAGTATTGGGCGTGGACATGGAACCTGAGTTTCCAGATAAATGTATTATCATCATTGAGCATTTTGAAGCCAAAATTCCTGATACCTATGTATTTGTTGAGGTCGAAGGTTCTCGCTGGTTTCGACAATATAAAAAAGATGATGATGGCCGTGAATACTTATATGCCTGCAATGAAATTTTTCCAGATATAGAGCTCAATGGTCTCGACTGGAAAGTATTGGGGTTAATTTGCTCACGCAATTTTAAACGAAAAATTAAAAACTATACTTACTAGTATTGGACATCAGTAATATGGCGTTATCAAAAAATAAAATAAAACAACGTCAGCTTGGTATGCCAAAACCTAATGCTGAGGAATGGATAAGACAGTTACAACAGTCCAAATATTTAGCAAAAGAGATTGATTCATACAATCAGGGTGAGTTAGTTCAAGAGTTAGAGCAACGCGTAGCTAATCTGCTTGGTAAACCTGCTGCATTGTTTTTTGGCAAAGGTATGGCGGCTCAGTTTGCCGCCCTAAAAGCATCAGAAGAAATAAGCCAGTGCTCAAATATTGCATTACACCCACTTTCGCACTTAGCCTATGATGAGGCGGACTCTTACCAGCACCTGCTGCAATTAAATGGTAATTTGCTCGGTAAAGATAATGCTCCGTTTAATATAAATGATGTTCAATCAATTCACGACCAGATTTCTACATTAACAGTTGAGCTGCCACTTAGACGTGCAGGCTTTAAGTTAACTGCGTGGGATGAGTTATTGAAAATGTCTGATTGGTGCCATCAAAACAATGTCCACTTTCATTTAGATGGTGCCCGTATTTGGGAGTCAACCCACTTTTACCAGAAAACGGAAGCAGAAATCAGTGCTCTGTTTGATACAGTTTATGTCTCTTTATATAAAGGACTAGGCTCTATGGGCGGAGCCCTTCTCGCTGGCGGTAGTGATTTTATTGAATCATGCAAAGTTTGGCGTTCACGCCTAGCAGGAAACTCCTTCACCTTATTTCCGATGGTAATTGGTGCCATGGATGGTTTAGATAAACGCCATAGCACAATGCATGAGTTGGTTGAGCGAGCGCAACAGATTGCTGAATTACTGAGTGAATTTCCACAACTCAAAATCGATCGCCCGCACACCAATGGTTTTATAATATTTCTTGACGGTGATGTTGAGCTGCTAAACAAAAAGGCGCAAGAATTGAATGCAGATATGGGATTGCAATTGTTTTATCAGGTGACTCAATTTCCCCATAGCGATCAAACCATGATTGAGTTACAAGTAGGTGCAGAGCATCAAGCAATTAGTGATGAAGAAATCCTGTCATATTTTACACAGCTACTAAATACCTGAGCAACGAACACCTACCACATTAAATTATATTAACAAAAGGTCCATTAAATGAAATGCTCTGTATTTATCGCAACAAGTATTGATGGTTACATCGCCAATGAAAACGATGCTGTTGACTGGTTATATGACGCTGGTGATACATCTGTAGACATGGGTGACCAGGCTGATATGGGCTTTAATAAGTATATGGCATCCGTTGATTGCATGATTATGGGCCGTATATCTATGCAAGCACTGTCTGCCTTTAATCTTACAGAGGAGCAATGGCCCTATAGTGGCAAACGTATCATTGTACTGAGTAACACACTTAATTCAGCACCAGATAATTTAAAAGATAAGGTAGAAATGTATTCAGGGGATATTCAAGCATTACTATCAACGCTTGAAAATGAAGGACATAAGCATGCCTATATTGATGGCGGCGTAATAATCACTAACTTCCTTAACGAACAATTGATCAATGAAATAACCATTACCACTGCACCGCTTTTATTAGGCCAGGGCAAAGCCCTTTTTGGCTACCTTTCTAAGACCATAAAATTAGACAACACCCAGGTTCATGCATACCCAAATGGTTTTACACAAAGCACCTATCAAGTACGCTATGATTAACTCAAGCACTAGTTATTCATTACTGATTTAAACAATGCAAAAGCAACAAACATCATTATTAAGCCGATAAACACATCAATATATCTCTGCACTTTTGGTTGGCCTAACCAAGGTGCAAGTTTTGCAGCCCCACCAGCCAGACTATAAAACCAAAGAACCGATGCAAGCATAGCGCCTATGGCGAAATAGGTTCGTTCTTGGCCCTGAAAGGCACCAGCCAGACTACCAAGGATCATTACCGTATCTAAATAAACGTGTGGATTCAAAAGAGTGACCGCCAAGGTGGTCATTATCACCGCTTTCTTACTGGTTAGAAGTTTTGGTTTATCAGGCGATTGATAATGATTTCTCCATGCATTGAAAAATGCAAAGCCGCTGTAAGCAACTAAAAAGGCCATGCCTCCCCAACCCATAACATGCATCAATGTTTCATTGCTGGCAATTAGCTTTCCACCGCCAAAAACACCCACAGCAATTAGAATAATGTCGCATAGCATACAGAGTGTTGCGGCTAAGAAATGATTATTACGCTTAATTCCCTGACTCAGAACATAGGAGTTTTGAGCGCCGAGTGGAATTATCATGCTGGCTCCGAGGGCCATACCTTGTAAAAGTGCTGCTGACATAATGAATCAAACCATAATTAATATCTGGCTCAAATTTATATTATGTTTTAATATAAGTAAAATTAAATATTCTTATGTTTCATTAGTACTGCTTATGTCATCAAACATTGATTATAAATTGCTTAGAGCCCTGGCCACGGTAGTACAGGAACAAAGTTTTGAAAGGGCCTCAGAGAAATTATACATTTCTCAATCGGCTGTCTCGCAACGAATTAAACAATTAGAGCAGAATCTCTCTCAGCCAGTTATTATTAGAAGCTCGCCACTTCGAGCTACGGAAATTGGTAAAAGACTGATTAGTCACTATCATCAAGTAACCCAACTTGAAACAGATTTATTGCCTGAGATATTTAATGAAGACCTTAATAAAGTTATCACTGTACATCTTGCGACCAATGCAGATAGCCTCGCCACCTGGTTAATTCCTGCCATAGCACCAATCATAAAATCTAAACCTATTGAGCTAAATTTATTAGTCTCGAATGAAAAAACAACCATCCAAAAGCTAAAGGATGGCGAAGTATTCGGTGCCATTGGGACGCATAATACGCCGATCAAGGGTTGTCAAATGACAGAATTGGGAACGATAAATTATGTTTTAGCTGCATCACCTGAGTTTAGCGACCGATATTTCAAGAAAGGTATTAGTAAACAAAGCTTAGTTGGCGTACCTGGTGTGGCATTCGACCATTTTGACAATATGCACACACAATTTGCACAACAACAATTTGGCTTAAGTAATGAAGACTACCCTTTACATACGGTTAGATCATCCGAAGCATTTATCACCATGGTAAAAAATAGTACGGCCTATAGTTTTATTTCTGAACTGCAAATACGTGAAGAACTAAATTCAGGAGCACTGATTAATATCATGCCAGAATATAGTATTGTTGATACCTTATATTGGCATCGGTGGACATTACTCAAAGGAGTCTACAAAGAAATATCAGAAAGAATTATCGAACATGGACAAAATGTTTTAAATTAAATGCCATAAACGGATGTCTTCTAGCAATACATTACGGTCTTATAGTCCTAGGATAAGACAGGAACAATAAAATATGAATCTACCATCAGAAAATACCATGTTAAAAGCAATTGCTGAACGCGATAGTTCTTTTGATGACAGGTTCTACTACGCGGTGATAACAACGGGGGTGTTTTGTAAACCATCCTGTAGTTCTCGTACTGCCAAGCCTGAGAATATTCGATTCTATTTAACACCTGAAATTGCAATGCAGGCTGGGTACCGACCTTGCAAGCGATGCAAGCCGCTTCAAGTTGAAGATCAGATGGCCATTCAATTAGCACGATATATTGAAAAGCATGTCGAAGATAAGTTGACCTTAGATACGTTATCAATTGTTGCCGGAACCACGCCATCTAAGTTGCAAAGGTTGTTTAAACAAAGCTTGGGGCTTTCCCCCAAGGAATATCAAGATGCGCTTCGTTTACACCGATTTAAGCATAGGCTGAAAAACTCAAAATCAGTCACTGAAGCTATTTTCTCTGCTGGTTTTGGATCGATAAGTCGAATTTATGGTCAAACCAGTAGAAATATCGGAATGTCTCCCAAAGCCTATAAATCTGGCGGTGTTGGTGAATCCATTAGTTACAGCAGCTGTAGGACTAAGATTGGATTAATGATGTTAGCTGCAACAGATAAAGGCGTTTGCTTTATTCAATTTGGAGACTCTAAAAAACTACTTCTAAAGGGCCTAATCAATGAATTTCCTCAGGCGAAATTGACGCAATCTAAGGCGAATAAATCAGCCCCACTAAATGATTGGCAATTTGCCATTGAACAACACCTCAGTAATAACGCACCAAGGCCAGATCTACCGTTAGATATTCGAGGCACCGTTTTTCAAACCAAGGTTTGGCAGTTTCTTATCAGTATTAAGGCAGGTAAAACACTCAGCTATACTGAGTTGGCAACAGAGCTTGGCAATCCTAAAGCTGCTCGTGCCGTTGCCTCTGCATGCGCTAAAAACCGTATAGCAGTCCTTATACCTTGCCACCGAATACTAAGAGGTGATGGCAGCCTTGGTGGCTACCGATGGGGGTTGGAACGGAAACAGGCTTTATTAGATCAGGAGCTAGCTCAAGAATTGGCTCAAAAGTTAGAGCAAGCGCAATAAATGCCACAACATGACTGGAGCTTTCGAATATCTATTACGAGTTGAAACAAAAAGCATAAATAGTTTAAAACGTTTCATGCCGATGTTTTAGGCGCTATTCCTCAAATAAGAACCATACACACTTATGTAGTAATGGATTCACCTAAAGATGGTTAATGCTGTCCTGTCAGCCAATCGATAATTAATTGAGCAGAAACCTCAGGATGTCTCGCCCATTTAAAATGGTCAGAAGTAATCCCAACATCATCACAACTTAGGTTATATCTGGATATTTTTGCGCTAACTAGTTTTTCTAGTACAGCGACAACTGATTTTTCAGTAGCAAACTTATCTAGCTGATAAGAAAGGCTAAGTACGCTTCCACTATATTTAGCAATACCCGCTTCAATAGCTTGATAATCAACACCTCGAAAACGGTACTCATTATGATCAACCATCGTTCTCCAATCACACATCAATTGATATGATTCATTACTGCCAAAGCCAGTTAAACTGCCACGATAATATCCTAGGAGCTTACCCATCAATGTAATGACTAAACCGAGAAATGAAAGTTGTGTGCGCTTGAATGTGTCGAAGCATTCTCTCCAGGGCGTGCCACAAGCAATTAGACCCAGTCCTTTTATATGCACCGGATGTAATGCCGAATAACAGATTGATAAATGACCACCCAGGCTATGTCCTAATAAATAGATTTGTTCGACATTGTATTGTTCCTTAAGCCATTGTACTGCCGCAGGAATGTCGTTATCTAAAGGCTCTTTTAAGCCATAGTTTTCATTTCTGCTGGGGCGTAATGAACTATCACCATGACCTCTTTGTTCAAACACAGCTATCGCAACATTATGCTCAGCTAAACTAGCAGCAAATTTCGAATAATACTTAGCGCCTAACCCTAAGGCCGGCAATAATAAGCAGATATATTTTACCTCTTTAGCTGGCTGAAACAACGTTAAAGGCTGTTTATAGCCATCTTGAGTATCAATAAGTATTTTGTTCATTTTTTAGCGAATTATGACAGTTTTAAGAAGCCTTGATGAAATTTTGTAATAAAAACGATTCATTTTACCCTAAAACCGGCTCATATAGACCCAATTTGTTGACAATAAATATATATTATTTATCATGTAGTTACATTATATATATAATGTATTAGTACAACTTCATACTATAACTGTATGAGAAATTTATAAAACTGCTCAATTTTCGCTCTAACATCTCTAGAGTTAAATTGGCATTAATGGGGAGAATGAGATGCGCATAAATAAAACAATCATAGCTTCATCAGTAGCAGCACTTATGGCCGTCACAAGTGCAAGCGTTATGGCTGATGATCTTAACTACGATATCTACGGAAATATTCATTTAAGTGTCAACGATCAAGACAGTGATGCTTCGTCGCCAGAATTAAAATCTAATACATCAGCATTTGGGATTAAAGGTAACAAGAAACTAGGTGATTCTGGTATCGAAGTTATGTTTAAACTGGAATGGCAAGTTGATCCTACATCAAGAAATGATACTAAAGCAGTGGTCGACCGTGATCAATGGATTGGCTTTAAAGGTAGGTTTGGTAAAGTTCTAATCGGTACAGCCAGCTCTAACTACAAATCAAAAGGCGGTAAAGTTGATCCGATGTATAGAACACCTCTTGAAGGCAGAAGTTCATTTATGAGAACTCAGTCTAATCGACTTCATGGTGGTGCTGCTATCGATAGAGGTCGTATGACTAAATCGATCAACTATACAACACCTAAGATGAATGGTTTTGAAGTTCAAGTTAATACTTCATTAACTGGTCAAGATGATAGCTCAGGTATAGGATTACGTCATTCAACGAAAAAATCGTTAGTTTATGTAGACTATATAAACGATAGCTTTGTTGGTGGTGCGGGTACTTATGAGGTAGCAACAAAGGTCGGTGGCTTCTATAAGTTTGATGATCTAACAGTGGGCGCTCAATTTGAAAACTCTGCTGATATCGATGGTTCAGACTACTGGTTCCTATCTGCTAGTTATAAACTTGATAAGACCAGTACCCTCAAGTTCAGTACTGGTGAAGCTGATGGCGCTCGAATGAGCTCTTCAGTGGCAGCTATGTACGATTATAAGCTTGATAAAAGCACAAATATATATGCAGGTTATGGCTCTAAGAGTGATGATTTAGGTCCTGATGACAGCATGTTCACTATCGGTGCTCGTTACAAGTTCTAAGAACTTATGCTGAAAATGGTGCGTCAATCTCGACGCACCATTACCCCCTTCATTTCTTTCTTGATACAATCAATAAAATTATTAACACCAGAGGTATAAAAGATGACATTTGAATCATTTGCGCAGGCCCATGAATATCTATTGTTGAGCACTTTTATCATTACTTTCATCTTAGGAGGAGTTGTCAATAAAACTAACTTCTGCACCATGGGAGCCGTTTCAGACGTAGTTAATATTGGCAGCTATGACCGTTTTAGAGCCTGGTTATTGGCCATTGCAGTGGCATTACTAACAACCACTCTTCTTGAATACCTAGGGCTTGTGAACTTAGATGGAACATTTCCGCCATATCGTGGTGGAAACATTATTGTTGCTGAGCACATTATTGGTGGAATAATTTTTGGTATCGGAATGACCTTTGCCAGCGGATGTGGGAACAAAACCATTGTACGGCTCGGTGCTGGTAATCTGAAATCGTTGATAGTGATAGTTATTATCAGTATTTTTGCTTACTACATGGTAAATCCTTTTCCAAATAGTGACCAAACTATATTTAGTTTATTATTCTTTGATTGGATCCGTCCAATGTCTATTTCTCTAACGACACCGTCTGATCTTGGTTCAATTATATCAACTGAAAATGCTCAAATTACTCGTTTAATTTGTGGCCTATTAATTGGATTTGGACTGCTCTATTACGCATTTAAAAGCGCAGAATTTCGTGCCAGTAGAAATAATATCATCGCCGGTATTGTAGTAGGACTAGCGGTGACTTCTTTATGGTGGATAAGTAGTAATGCAAACATTTTCATTGATGAAGAAACCTACACTATGAGTAGTTACTATGATGAGTGGGACATGCTTTCAGATACTGAAGAAGGTAAACCTGCACGCGCAGCAACATTAAATACTCAATCATTAACCTTTATCAATCCGATTGGACAAATTTACGGGTATTTCAAATCTGCATTCAACAGTAGCGAATTAACGATAGGCCTGTTTTCAGTATTTGGTGTTATTTTTGGCTCCTTTGTATGGTCGCTATTTAGCAAGTCATTTCGCATTGAATGGTTTGTCGATTTAAAAGATTTCCTCAATCATATGGTAGGTGCGATTATGATGGGAGTTGGCGCTGTACTAGCACTTGGCTGCACTATTGGTCAGGGAATAACAGGTATATCTACCTTGGCTGTCGGGTCATTTTTAACCTTCTTTTCGATCGTATTTGGTAGTGCTATTACTATGAAAACTCAGTACTACAGAATGGTTTATGATGAGGCTAGTATATTGGATGCACTGTTGAGTTCATTAGTGGACATGCGTCTGTTACCTAATACGGTACGAAAATTAGAAGCACTCGACGATTAACTGTAGGTCTGTTTTTAAGGTGGCAAATGTGGCTATATTGTCGGCCTAAAGACCGACCTACATTTAACGATTCTTTTGAAGGGTGCATTTAGGGTGGCAAATGTGGGGATATTGTCGGCCTAAAGGCCGACCTACATTTAATGATTCTTTTGAAGGGTGCATTTAGGATGGCTAGTGTGGGGATGTTGTCGGCCAAAAGGCCGACCTACAGATAGACCTACGTGAGATGTTTATTTGGGCTTTATGAACTTTAAGGTGAAACGGTCAGTTCTTCCGGTGACATCTTTATTGCCAACCTCAAGGTCTAGTTTATCCGCTGATCGCGCATGTAAATCAGTATAGTCAACGAAGATAAAACCAGCATCAAGGACTTCTTTAATGGCTAAAACTGGATCGATTCTACGACGATTATCATCATTGATTTTTTCCATATGCCGTCTCGTATGATCAACCACCGCATAAATACCACCTGGCTTCAGCGCATCAAACACGGCCTTGTTCATCTGAGTTCGGCCTTTTAAATTGAAGTTGTGATAGTTACGAAAAGTAAAAACAATATCAAAATCTTTTTCACCAAATTCAAACGGTGTAATAGTATAAAGAAGATCGCCTTCTTTCTTGCTGATGTCGGCACCCGTATCAATTAGGTTTACGAACTCAAGTCCATCTTTACCTAATAGGGTATCTGATAATCTTTTGGTACCGAGCGCAACATGTAACTCACCATCCTCAACCACCACTGGTGCGAGCAATTTGGTATACCAACCATTACCCGGAAGTAACTCAAGCACCTTCATATCATCTCTTAAGCCAAAGAATTTCAAGGTTTCGATAGGTAATCGATTAGCATCTCGCTGCATACCCTTTTCAGTTCGTAGAGGCCCTTTGAGTGCCTTTTTTAGTTTGGCTTCTACCGCCGAAAAATCATCTGCCGCAGATACATTAAATGATATTAGAAGTAATAAAGATAATAATTTTTTCACCGGGTTTTCCCTATAATTTTTGCTTATGAAATCTATTGAGACTGTATGGCTTTTAGCCCATTAGCAATGGATATATCCAAATAATACCAATAAAACTCTACATTCTGATAGCCTTTCCTGCGTTTTGCGATTTCATTACCCTGGTTATCAACAAAAATCAGTGTCGGCGTAAAAGAAACATCGTAGCGATCAATAAATTCATCAGCATCAATAGTATTACCCTTAAAGTCTGTTATAACCGTTGATTCATCCAATGAAATCTCTGATATAAAAACCTGTTTTTGATAATCTTTATTAACCCGCACAGCATGCAGTACATTTTCCTCTAAATCGGCACAAAAGCTGCAGTAACTAGCTGAGAAATATAGAATATGTACTTTATCCTGATGTTCTGGTTGAGCCACTTTTTTTGCCAAATCTAGGCCAACGTCTTCTGCCAATATCATTGGGTTGACACTGCCAAGTATTAACAACAGAACCATTAAATATTTCATTTTGTTATTCCAGTTCCTCAATCAAATGCTCAACAATTTCATCTGAATTCAGATCTCTAAAAAAGTGATCCGCGCCATCAATTATATGAGTAGTTATATTGCTGTTCTTTTCTAGTAGGGCGGATTGCTTTAAAAAGTTTTCAGTAATTAATTCATCATCTGTACCAAGATATACGATGGTCTTAATAAGACTATTTTTGATGATTGTGGGAGTGTTTTTTTCAGGCTGTTCTGAATAGTAAGAACGGTATGCGTCTAGACTAATGTTGGTTTCATCGCAGTATAAAACAGCTACCTTGCTTAGCATTTTATCAGTACTCTTATCGGCTCGATTTCGTACATCATCTGGTACACTCTCTGCAGACCAAACCATAGGAGCGATCAAAGCCTGTGCCTTAATTCGCTTATCTTGTGCCTTATGTGTAAAGCTTGCAACCTGAGCACCTGCACGTGAGTGAGCAATTAAGACAACCTCAGTAAAGCCCTTTTGCTCAAGATAATTTATCCAATGCCCTAGTTCATCAAGGTTGTCATTCTGGCCCGCCTTAATTCCACTAGCACAATCTTGATTTTCTGTTCTGTTACTCACGCCAAGACTTAAGCTGATCGCCAAACTATTATACTCAGCCTCGGCAAGTAACTCCTGTAATGTGCGCATAATTTCCATCTTATGAGTTGCCCAAGTGCCATGTACTAGCAAAAAGACTGGCTTTCCACGCTCACCATTGTCTTGCAAATCGGCGTTGAGGATTAACTGGTTATACTCAGTTTGCACGGGTTCAGCATCGACTTGATTGCAAGCAATGATTAAACTTAAAAGTATTAGAAATTGGGAAAGTATTTTCATGATAGTTTGGAAACTCACTTTGTAGGTTAGTCTTTGGGCTGACAATTCTGATGACTTAAAGATAGTCCTAAATGGCTGCAACTAGGTTAACGACTATACGGTACCTTTATTGCCTTTAATATTCTTCAATTTTGGTGTGTTTAACTTCTTGATATTGACCTGTTTCTGATCACGTAAATAGGTTGCGACCACATCCCATATAGGCTCGCCAGGGCTTTTAGCTCCTACCGTTGCCCAGCCCGCAACCTTGTACGATTTATTGGGCTCAATTTTCTCACCACTATCCAAGGTCATGTTATGAATTCTACGACCAATCTTCTCTAAAGGATCCATCTCATAATCAAGACCACCTAAACGAACCATGTCACCACCCTGTTGGTAATATGGATCTGGGTTGAATAGATTATCAGCTACATCTTCAAGAATAGCTTTAATATCAGTACCTTTCATATCTCTTACATAGGTTTCCGGATAGGTAATACAGGTCTGGTCCATCACATGCTCCATAGTGATGGTTTGGCCTTTAAGTACAGATGTTCCCCACCTAAAGCCCGGTGATAAAGAAATCTGAGCTCCGCCAACAGCATTTAGTGCGTCACAAATCACTTGATCAAAGGTACCATTGAAATTACCTCTCCTAAACAACAAATCACCAGCAACACCTAAGGGCTCTTGCAACTTTTCTAAATATGGAGATCGCACTTCATCAATGTACTTCTGCATCTCGGCATGTGGCTTTATGAAGTTAGAAAAAACAGGTAACAGTTTATAGTCATAACCTGTAACACCAGATTTGGAAAGTTTAAGATCAAGAACACCGACAAACTTTCCATTTGATCCAGCATTCATCACCAATGTTTTTCCTGAGGCATTAGATACTTCAACTGGCTTTGGAATGCCGTCATGAGTATGGCCACCAAGGATAGCATCTATACCAGTTACTCGTGATGCCATCTTTAAATCAACATCCATACCATTGTGTGATAACAGAACCACTGCAGCCGGTTTTTCTGTTGCACGTACATGGTCTACTACCTCTTGCACATCTCGCTCATTGATACCAAAGGTCCAGTCTGGAATAAATCGTTGCGGATTTGCCACCGGGGTATAAGGGAAAGCCTGCCCAATGACGGCCACACGATGCCCTCCAACCTGTTTTATCACATAGGGTGGAAATCTATGCCCGCTATCTTCATCAAAGGCCTCAGCACCATCAAACAGCGCATCCTCCTTGACCTTGATATTTTGAGCGATGAAGTCACCATTAAAGGCTTCGATATTTTTTAAAACTTCGGTATCTTGGTAGGTAAATTCCCAATGTCCTGTCATTACATCAACACCCAATAAATTACAGGCATTGACCATATCCATACCCCTTGTCCAGTATGCCGTACCAGAGCCTTGCCAAGTATCACCACCATCTAAAAGTAGCGTCTTGTCATGGCCGTAATCTGTTCGTAATTGGTCCACCAAGGTTTTTAAGTAAGCAAAGCCACCTATCTTGCCATATTTCTGAGCCGCTGAATCAAAATTAATACTGGTATAGGCATGCTCTAAAACCGAACCTGATTTTATACCAAAATGCTCTAATAGGTTCTTACCAACCAGATGTGGTGCTTTATTAAAAGCGTCACCAAAGCCAAGATTTACACTGGGTTCACGAAAGTAGATAGGATTAAGTTGGGCGTGGGTATCGGTGATGTGCAATAAGCGCACATCACCACTTTTGGGCATCTTGTATAGATTATTAGGCGCGCCTGCCATGGCTTTTCCGGGAAGGAGTCCTGAAGCTGCCGCTACTGCGAGTATTTTATTAAACTCTCTACGACTAAGATTCATAATCTATACTATTCCTATTTTATTTTGGCACGAAGTCCTGCCAATTATTATCTGAAGTGTCGGCCTGAGCTAATGAGGCTTCCGTCTCTACCAATGCTTTTTTGATAAACTTCTTTGCAGCTTTCAAATCACCTTTGGCAAGTGCCGTTTTTGCTTTACCCAATACTTTTGGCGTAGTGGTCCAAGCAAAGCCACGCTTTTCTGCCTTAGCATACTGAGCCTTGGCATAGGCTAACTTCTTTTCTAAATCACCTTTGTCACCAGCCTGTGTAGCGCCACCAACAAAAACAATGGAGATTGCTAATAATAATACTTTTAACTTATTCATCTGCAGTTCCTCTTATTTTCTAGCCGATGGGCCATTAAGTTCATAGCCATTATTCATAAGCGTTTGGAAATACTGTAGTTCACGATATTCAGTACTTTGTGCTTTGAAAGGCTTAGCTCTTACATTCTTATTACAGCCACCATAACGGCGGTGTAATGTACCCAGTGCATTCCACTTAGAACGATATACTGGAAAGCCAGTTGTATGGCCTAATGCTGGGCTTGTTATGTCTGCACGTAAACGTTGACCGGCTAATGCCATATGACAATCAGCACAAGAAAAATTTAGTTGGCCACGCTTGCTGTAGAAGAACTTCTTTCCCGCCTCGTAGGCTGCGTAGGCGCCCTTACTATCAACCGTAAGCGCTAACTTATTGCCTCGTGAGGTATAATGCATGTATGCAGAAATATCGGCCAATGCACCGCCCTTGTATTTCAAAGGCTTCTCACCATTACTTTGACGGCAACGATTTATAGCCAATTCAATAGTCATTACTTCTTTAGCGCCTTCTTCATAACGAGGGTAATTTTGAGCAATACCAATCCCGCCATTTGAAAAGCAATCCGCGTATGTTTTGCCATTTTTAAATGGCGTATTGAATAATGATTCACCGTTATCAACATTAAGCTCATAAGGAGGAAACTCTTCAATTTCTTCCCATTGTTCACGGCTCGCACTATCAAGTGCATATACACCATTGGCATAATCAGTCATTTCAACATAGGGAAACTTTTTGCTAAAAAAGTCTCTAAATTGTTGAGTATCTTTTTTGACCATATCATTATATGAATCACTAGCCTGATAGGATACGGTTGTCACTAACAGTCCAATAAGTACGGCACCTAGTTTTATATTCTTATTCACCTTACTTTCCCCTTTCCAAGCTATTATTTAACAACAGACTCTGTGCTTTTACTGCCGCCTTTATTGTCCACCCAACTAACAGTTATCTTGCCACCAGCTTCACCTTTATATTGAAATGCTAGGTACGGGTTTTTAGATACGGCAGGCCCTAACTCGGCGTGAAATATATCGGCATCGCCAAGCTTGGCAGTAACATCTGTAATATAGTGCGCAGGAATCTTTTCACCAGTTTTTTTATCTTTCGCCTGACCACTATCCATATTGTGCTTTAAAAGCATTTTAACTTTTACAACACCATTTTTTGCTTTTGCTTTAACTTTCATTTGAATTCTCTCCTAATTCTAGACGACTAACCGCCACAACCACCAATGGTGACCTTTACTTCTTGCTTGGTTTGGAACAAGCCAGCGTCAGTCTCAACCATTGCAATAACATTTGAAGTCTTACCCATTCTGATTCGAACAGATACTTCAGCGATGTTTTGTGGTCCTAAATTAAATGAGGTTGCTAGTGGAGCGGGATTATTCTCAACAAAAATGCTAATGCTCTTCACATTATCTAGCGATGATTTAACGGTTAATGGTACGACTGCGCCATTCTCAGCGATAGCCGGTGCCTTTAGTGTTATCTTGTCACTATCAGCAGCCGTCATACCAGGGTATCTATTAGCAACAGCATCCGCGAGGTTATGAGCGCCAAAGGCTTTATCATTACGTGCAAATACAAGGCTAGGGAAGGCAGCAACGGCCATTAGTGCAGCAGCACCTTTGGTTGCTAACGATAGAAAGTCTCTTCTAACTATATTCATTTCTTACTCCGAATCGAGGTATTTCTAATTACTTACAAACTGTAGATATAATCTACAATCAAATCTATTTCTTTAGCTGACAAAATGCCATGCGTTCCAAACGGAGGCATTACAGTTGTCTTATTTTTTACACGTGAATCCCAGATTTGTGCTCGTAAAACAGCTTTATCAGGAAAACGGGCTTTCATATGAAACAATGGTGGAGCAACATTACCGTTTAAACTTCCATCTGCAATTTGATGACAAGCTAAACAATTGCCTTTCTTTCTATTAAAGGTGAGCTCCTTTCCAGCAGTCAACTTAGCGTCTGACTCTTTGTCAGCCAACACCTCATTTTGACTAAAAGCCCCCAACATAACAGCTACGAAAATGGTTATTAGATATTTCATTATTACTACCTTTTCTAGTTGTGTGTTTTTATATTGGTATTATCTTATGTCTTTTTTTAAAACGCTTTTCTTACATTAAATGCGCTAAAGTTACGCACACGTCAACCTAGGCGGCGCTATAACGACCGTAAATAAGTAACACAAATGTTAATATCAGGTCAAACAATGGAATTAAAAAAACAGAAAATTCTAATATATGCTAAATTAGCAAACCTTTATATAAGGCCTTTGGTTTTGTAAAAGATCAATGAAGAGCCCTTTGATTAAAGGGCTCGTTAATAACTAAAAAACGTATTTAAAAGATCAGAAGTTAATGGTTTCTATAACAATTCCAACCAGTAGATCATGTATCGCTGCATAGGTTGAAAGCTCCGTAATTGGAGGCTTTATACTGAGATAAATTTTTCCAGGATTTTTGACTAAACTGTAAATGCCAATTGAATAAGGACACAGCATCACTGAGTGCGGATCTTCTTCTGTCATGCTGAGCGATAGTTCTGCTTTACAAAAATACAGTGCTTCAGCATGACTATAAATAATTTCCTTAGCTCCAGTAGATTTAGCAGTACGTTTAAACATATCGCCTGAATGGGAATTATAAGAAACCACCATACCTTTATCTTCAATTGCAAGTAATAGGCTTTCCTTAACATCAGAAAATTCACCATCCATTTCATAGACCCAAACTGGTGAAGTTTTAATAGGCTTAATTGCCATATCATCGTTATCATTTTCGGCCCATGCAACGGAAGAAAGAAAAAATAGTGTTAAATAACAAACTAACTTGCTCGCATAAAATCGATTATTACTAGTCATTCTTTACTCCAATAATTAAGCTAATAAAAGTACTACTTAGCGCCTTCCTTTGTAGTACGCCAGATATCTACGTCCTGACCCGATTCCTGCACATGTTCTGCATAGGCGGAGACGTAACGTTGAAAATTAGATTCTTTTTTATATGCTTCAGACCGCACATAATTAAACAAAGCCTGAGTATGAAAGACCTTAAAAAATGCCTCTGAACGAATAACCTCTTTACCAGTCTGATCAAAAATAATGACAGTAGGGGCATATTTAACATTTAGCTTTCTTGCCCACTCTCTGACCATCATCTGTTCACCGTTTGGTGTTACAACCTTGGCCCTTCCCCACATATTAACTCGACTTATATCGAGACCATCAATCACCTTCTGTACTTCTTTATCGGCCATAACATCATCGTGCAATACATCACATGCTGGGCAGTCTTGCTGTTCGAAGAACACCGCGAAGGGTGCCTTATTTTTTAATTTTTTATCAAAGCTATAACTTTCTTGAGCGCTTAAAGCCTTTTCGTGAATAGAGTCTTTGGTTCTTATTTTTGAACGGTTTGCCAACATAAAGTCACGATAGGTGGTGGTTTTTTCATGCTTGCCCAATACATAGTCTAACTCCAAGCTAAAAATATCAGGACGGTGATAACCATTGATCCGTAATGCAATTCTTCCCTGTTCATCATAAAAGATAATTGTCGGTGTAAACTGCACCTTCATTTCTTGAGCAAAGGTTTTTTCTATGTAGTCTTTGCCATCTAGATTAGTTACTTCACGATCACCCCAAATATTTATGGTTGTGAAATCGAAATGCTTTTGTGATTTATTAACAATTTCTTGCTGCGAAAAGTTACGCTCAATCAAAGCATTACAATAGGGGCAGCCATCCTGTTGAAAAATAATGGCAAATCGTTTTCCTGATTCTGTCGCTTCTTCAATGTCATCAGATAAATCTAGAAAACTGTCTTTAAACCAGTCCGGATATTCAGTTTCCATGCCACCCAGAAAGGCACCTTTTTTATCAACATCTTTTTGCTCAGAAAGAACAACGTTGCATAGTAATAGAGATGCAAACATTAAAATAACTTTGAATTTATAAGTCCCCTGAATTAACAACATACAACCTCCTTTAAGTACTAATCATAAAGAGTTGGCATAAACTCATCTGCACATGTGCTAGTTAAAATCATAGCATATTTCGCCCAGGAAAAATCATATCTGAAAAATCTTAACTGGATCAAAAAACCCGCTAACTAGAGCGGGTTTTTTCTGGTAATACATTGGACTGTATTAGAGTATTAAATTATTGCATTAACGCACCTAATGGCACAGGATTTCCATTGAGTAACATCTGACTATCTTTCATAGTAAAATTAAACTTCAATTGATCTGCATCTCGAACAACAATGCCTTGTTGTATAATAGGCTCTATACTGGCTCCAAGCCCCATAGCTGTAAAAAATGCTTCAGGAGCAACACCATTTGCAGTTGCATCAATCGCAGCAACAATACTCATTGGATTATTTATATCAACTAAACTTCCATCAATACTAATGACCATATTGGTATCGATATCTCCCTGAGCTGTGGTCATACCTAATTTATTAATTTTCAAACTTGGATTGTTAGCCAATATTTGGGGTAGCATAGCTTGTAGCTTTTGTAACTGAGCTTCAGGATTTGGATCAGTCATACCCATAGTTATTTTGTTCAACTCTTCCATGGTTTCAACATCTAAACCTTCCATTGCAAGGTCATAAACAATATCTTGAAAAGACATGCCCATTCCATCGAGTTGTTTTAATTTAAAAACTACACCGAAACTGAGCATATCATCGTTAACTTTCACATCAGAATATATGTCGAAATCAGTCAAGGTAGCCAATCCCTTATTGATGACAACTTGCTCTAAGTTCATAGATAAATCACCAGCGTAGAGTGCATATGGGCTATAAAGTTTTCCTTTAACAAGTTGTTGATCAGCATCCAGAGTTAACTTACCAATTTCAACATGCTCTCCCTTCGCTGTGGCAACGGTCATACCGCCCCAAGTGCCATTAACCAAATAATCACCCTTTGACGTCATATCGCCGCCAAACTCGGCACCCATGACACTTATGTTATCGCCATCTTTTGAAAATTCAAAAGGATGCAGAATATAGGTTGAACTGATAGAGCCATCAAATGCCATACGTGACATCATTTCCAACTTTTCTTTTAAGTCGGCATCAATATTTGGAAGTTCTTTTTTGACAACCTCAGGTGCATGTATGTAGGCAATTGAATCCACTAGACCAAAACCAAAGCCAGAAACATCGGTTAAGATCGGGCCGTGTTGCATCTCCTGGGTAAAATCAATACTAAAACTTTCCATAGGCATTGGACTGGCTTGACCAGCAGGGATCATAGTAGAGAAATCAAGTTTCATTGACATCTTTGCCGTAGAGCGAAACCAGCCTTTCTGATAGTCGGTTATTTCTAGGTTGATCATTGGATGCTCACTAGATATTTCAGCAAGCTCCCGCATTTTATCTTCAACCTTCGAGCCAATAAAAGAGGGGGTAATTCCAGCTATTGCAACTAATATTGCCAGTACGATAATGATTTTTTTCATTAGGATATCCTTTTAATCCAATTACTTAATGTGTATGCCCAAACAAATTGAATAGGCACATTCAATTTGAATCAAATCATACCGAATAATCGTTCAGATAGATAGAAAGTAACTGTGCATATGTCGCAATAATGGATGCTTGATTAAAAAATATTATTGGAACTGTTGGTATTCCTCTAGACACTCAGGGTTTGCCACAGCCTCTATATTTTGCAGTTGTCGTTTAGATAGAATTCTACTTATGGCTAACTCCATTTTCTTACCACTGCGTGTGTAGGGTATGTCATTCACTGCCCAAATATGCTGAGGTACATGCCGTGGTGTTGTGTTTGATCGAATCAGACTTTTTATTTCTAATATCCTTTCTTCGCTCAATTGCTCATCGTCTGAGAGCTTAACAAATAAAACGATTTCAACGTCACCATCCACTGGCCGGCCAACACAAAGGCTGTCATTAATCCAAGTTAACAATTCAGTTTGGCGATAAATCTCAGCGGTGCCAATACGAACGCCACCGGGGTTTAAGGTTGCATCACTTCTGCCATAAACGATGACACTTCCATGGTTGGTAACTTTAATAAAATCACCATGAGTCCAGACCCCTGGGTACGTATCAAAATAAGCGCTGTTAATGCGTTCATTGTTCTCATCATTAAGAAAATATATTGGTCGTGAAGGAAATGACTTGCGACAAACTAGCTCGCCTTCCTGATCAATCACAGCTTCGCCTTGATCATCGAGTGCCACAACATCCATTGCCAAACCAAGACATTGAATTTCACCAGAATAAACAGGTAGATTCGGATTACCCAACATGAAGCAACCAATAATATCTGTACCACCAGCAATGGAACTAATGCAGAGGTCCTGTTTTAAATTTTGATAAACATACTCATATTGTTCGGGCAATAATGGTGCTCCGGTTGAAAGTAATGTTTCAAACTGATGCAGGGGTTTTTCACAGCAGTAATTAGCATCTTGTAATGCTTTTAGAAACTTAGGACTGGTTCCAAAGATATTAATATCTTCACGATCGATGATTTCGAAAAAAGAAGCTAAACTAGGAAAACCAGGGCTACCTTCATACAAACAGGTACGCGCCCCTAGTGCCAAAGAGCTAACCAACCAATTCCACATCATCCACCCGCAGGTAGTAAAATAAAAAATGCTTTTCTCGGCAGTCAAATCGGCATGTAAGCCTAATTCTTTTAAATGTTGTAATAGGGTCCCACCCACAGAATGAACAATACATTTTGGTTTGCCAGTAGTGCCCGATGAATACATAACATATAACGGATGTTCGAATTCAACGCGCTCAAAACTCAATGCTGTCTGTGATGAGAGGTAATCATCCCAAACAATAAATTTATCAGAAGCCAGTTCAGTAAGATCATCGCCATTATCAAGAAAATCAATAACCACAATTTTTTCTAGAAAATCGAGTTGCTCAGCTAGTGCTTTCAATTTTGGTAACAGACTATGTGTTTTACCATTGTATTGATAAGAACTAACAGTCACTAAAACTTTAGGTCGACTTTGTCCAAAACGATCTACAACCCCCTCAATCCCAAAATCACAACTGGTAGAAGTGAACACCCCACCTAGGCTGGATGCCGCTAACATGGTTATGGTGGTTTCAGGAATGTTCGGCATATAACAGGCAACCACATCGCCCTTTCCTATGCTGCCTTTTAGCGCCCCCTGTAATTGAGCAGTCGTCTCTCTTAACTCGCTATAGCTAATTTTCTTTTGCTTACCTGACTCATGAATGAAGTGAAGTGCGCAGTCATTATCAGCGCCCTTGGCTAATAAATTCTCAGCAAAATTTAATTGGTAATTAGGAAACCAACCGTACCGCTCAAATCCCATATCAGTACTAACGGGCGTTAAGTCACCCTCTCCTACAACAGAGAAGAACGCCATAAGATGAGTCCAAAATTCCTCGTAGTTATCGACACTCGCTTTGTGAAATGCCTGATAGTCATCAAATTGAGTGCCTAATTTCTGCTCAAAGCTGTGCTGAAATTTGGTCATTTGTGTGTTTGAAATTCGCTCTTGGCTAGGAGTCCATAGGGGGGCCATATCAACCTCATTAAATACGTTATAACTCAAATCTATTGCACTAATGATACTGCTTATGTGACCGCATTGCATTACTCTTTAGTAGGATACGAACGTATTTCACGTGCCTTATTTGGTCATCTGATTGGCGTATATTAACAATTCATAATAAATGCTATATTTAGCAAAGTAATTGGCTCTAACTTCAGCACTTTAGATCCAACCAGCAATCCAATCAGATGAGGAAAGCCATGCGCCCAGCATTATTGCTACAGGTATTAGCAAAAGAATTCGCCAGTACCGTAGAGAACTTTCATACACCCGTAATGTTATGGGGGCCGCCCGGTGTTGGCAAATCTCAAATGGTTGCTCAGGTTGCTGAGCGTGAAAATGTACCAGTCATTGATATTCGGTTATCTCAAATGGAGCCATCTGATCTTAGGGGCATACCATTTAAAGCCGGTGATTCTGTAGAATGGGCTCCACCGGCCATACTGCCAAATGCAGAACGCCATGGCGAATGTGGCATTTTATTTCTTGATGAGATTACCTCGGCTCCGCCCAGTGTTTCAGCCGCTGCTTATCAATTAATTCTAGACAGGTGTTTAGGTGAGTATCAAGTACCCACTGGATGGGCTATCTTTGCAGCCGGTAACCGTCAAGGTGATCGAGGTGTTACTTACAGCATGCCCGCACCTTTGGCGAATCGATTTTCTCATTATGAAGTTGAAACCTACCTAGATGATTGGGTGGCTTGGGCTTACAGCCATCAAATTGATGAGCGAATTATTGGCTTTTTGAGGTTCCGACCAGAATTATTATTTGACTTTGATCCAGCCCATAACCCAGTCGCTTTTCCATCGCCAAGATCTTGGGAGTTTTCACACCGAGCATTAAAAAAGTTTTGCGACCAGCCGATTTTGCTTCAAGGCGCATTGCAGGCCTGTGTTGGACCTTCGGCTGGAATCGAGCTGCATGCATTCATTGAAAATTTAGAAAAGCTGCCTGATCTCAAAGCCATAATAAAAGGACAAGATGTTCCTGTACCCAAGGAGCTGGACTTGCAATATGCAGTAGCATCCGCACTAGTCGGTTATGCGATACGCGCCAAGGACAGCACTGACGCCAATACTATATATGGCTATATCCTCGACTATGCGGGAAATTTCCCGAGTCGAGAAATGGGCATCATGTTGGTTTCTGATATGCACAGAGCCATAGGACAGCCATTATTTTCTGTCCCTCAGTTTGGTCCATGGGCAACCAAAGTGGCTGACATCATGTTATTCAACCAATAAGGTTATCTGCACTCGATGGAAACGGCTGATATCGAAACTCGACTCAGTGCCGCTCGTACCAAGCTAATTTTGGACAAGCCATTTTTAGGCGCCTTGGTATTGCGTCTACCCCTAGCAGAAGCGGATCCTAAATGGTGTCAAACCATCGCCACCGATGCCAAGAAGCTCTTTTACAATGCCAAATATATCGAGGCAATGAAACCGGAACACTTACCCTTTGTACTCGCCCACGAAGCATTACATTGTGCACTTTCTCATTTTGCACGACGACAACACCGTGATCCGAAGCGTTGGGACATTGCATGTGACTTAGCAGTTAATGCCTTATTGCTTAACGACGGACTCATAGCACCTCCGGGCTACTTATCTGACCTAGGCTTTGATGGTATGACTGCTGAGGAAATATACCCCTCAATTAAAGACGATTTAAATCGCAGTGAAGATCAACACGCCTATCAGGATCCAGAGCAACAAGAAACACAACAAGAGGCTCCGCCGAAGGACTCCTCTCAGCCTGAGCTAAATCAAAAAGATATTCCTGCGCCAATGACCAGCAATGAAGCCGGGCAAGAGCGCCAGGGACTATCACCAAGACCTGAAGCGCTAACTCCTGATGAGCAAGAAACACTCAGTACTCAATGGCAACAAAGAATGGCTGGTGCGGCCCAACTGGCAATGCAGGCAGGCAAGATGGGTGGTGAGATGGCTCGGCTTATCGACCATTTATTGCAACCCAGACTACCTTGGCGCAACCTTCTATCGCATTATTTAAGCAATTTAGCTCGTGACGATTATAGTTATACACGACCAACCTCAAGACGCGGCGATCCGGCTATATATCCTAGCCTTAGAAGCGCCCATGTAAATATTGTTGTTGCTCTTGATACGAGTGGTTCTATTGCAGACAACGAACTAGAAGAATTTATCGCTGAAATTGCAGCCATAAAAGCCCAGGTTCAAGCCAAGGTCACATTGCACAGCTGTGACTCTGTGTTAGCTGAAGATGGCCCATGGAGCTATGAGCCGTGGGAAGATATGGAATTACCCCGTAAATTTTATGGTGGAGGCGGCACTCAGTTTAAACCTATATTTGATTGGGCAGAGTCATTGGACCAGACGCCCGATGTATTAGTTTATTTCACCGATGCAATGGGCGAATTTCCGAGCATAGAACCAAGCTTTCCTGTGCTTTGGTTAATCAAAGGTAAAGCCCCAGTCGCCTTTGGAAACCGAGTACAATTGAACTAATGGAAATTTCTGACGAAGACAATTTACGACTCAATGTTTTGCTGATGCAAAACCTTCTGGCATTACGAATTGATGAGTCGCGCATGCAAATCTTTGCGCTGACAGATCAGGGCGAAGCCAAAATTCAACTCAGTCGTCCATCCAGAGATGTTTTATACCTACGAAAAATAAGAGAGCTAATATCAGATCACGTGATGGATTTACCCGGTGGGTATCCAGTATTTTTAGATCGATGGACTCGCTCTAATCAAAAACGAGATGAAAATATATTGCAAAATCTACTGTTGCTTGGCGAACCCGAGGCTGTCGTTGCAGTTGTCCATGATCCGGATATATCACCCGAGCTAGCACGGCGTGCCTGGTGGGCTATGCAAGCGGGTGAAAATGCGCGCTGTCTGTTATCAAACCCTGCCATAATTAAGGCGGATATCGGAAAGGAGATTGCCGCCTGGTTATTCGAATTTCTCCCTTTTGAAACAGAACCCCAGGCTATTTTTAATTCCGTTAGACTGCTCTTACAGGACGGCTTATCCGAGCAAATGATGCAGCAACAACTTTGGCAATGGGCGCAAAGAAAGGCGACCTTCAATATTGGATTTTTACAGGCCATGCCAGATGAACTGCCTGAATCACAGCCGGCACAGCAAGAGTTCGAACAAATACAGACGGATCTAGAGGCCTTACTCACCAAAAACGATCCGAGGGCCGCTCTACTAATCAAGGTATTGAGTCCTGAAGGTCAGGCCTTTTTACATACTATCAAATTGGCTATGAGCAAATTGGCAGATCAAGAAACTGCTATGGCCTTGTTTGATCTACTAGGAAATTACTTTTCATACTTTAAAATAATAGATGTTAAACATCATAATAGTGCGGATGCTTGCCAGTATTCTGAACAATTAATTCATTCGGATGAACTTTCTGAGCTGACTAGATTAATTCCAGATCAAGATGAAAAAATACTGGCCTGTTTATGTTTAGCACAGGTTGAAGGCTCATTACTTACCTCTTTCTTTTCCCATTCTAGAATGGTTGGTTCTTTGATGCGGCGTAAGATGTCACCATGGACAGATCCACTACTCAAACACATCGAACAGCTCTGCAGTTAGATTAAAAATCTTGCTTCCTGTATATTAGAAACTTGTAATTTACGCCAGATAGTCTTATAAAGGTTACATAAAAGTTAAGATCACTCGGGTCTGGCTGGTAATAACAACGATCATTTACCTAACATGAGGAGCACCCTATGTCGTATGAAGTCAATGGACAAACTGTAGAAGCAGATGGCAATGGCTATCTAGTAAATATTGATGATTGGAACGAAGCAGTAGCTGAAGCTATTGCTGAGCAGGAAGGAATTAGCCTCACTGAAAAACATTGGGATCTGCTAAATTATCTTCGTGGTGAATACGTAAATAATAGAGAAAATCAGCCAAATACTCGTACCATTGTTAAATCAATGCAAAAAGCTTGGGGTGATAAATCTGTAAATAGTGGTTCTCTATACGATCTATTCCCTCTTGACCCTTCTAAACAGGGTGGCAAGATTGCTGGCTTACCTGAAAGTCGCAGAAAAGGCGGATACTAGAAGTAAAAGCGATAGCCTAAATACAAATAATATATATCTGTATTTACCGTATCAAAATTCTGGATTTGGTTGCTGTAATAAATAGCGCCCAAGTCCAGATACACAAAATGCTTCTTTGCTTGGTATTGCGCTCTAAAGGTTGGTGAAATACTTTCTTGGCCACCACCGTTATCATTCTGACGGTCATCATATCGAACCTTAGCTGTTAGACTTACTCCATTCTTCCAACGATATTGGCTTGATAGATAGAAAGAATTTACATCAGATTTATCCAACTGTGAAATACGCACCCCTAGTTGAGATGAGTCCCGTTGGCTGTATAAATTTCTCGCTCTAAGATAGAGATTGTAATACATTGAGGCGCCTGGTTTGATGATCTCTGCCACACCACCAGATGCCGGAGCTCCGGACATATCCATCCATGTGACACTGCCACTGAGCTCAATCGTCTCAGTAAACGGAGTACTCAATTGAAAAGAAGCAGTGTTGCTTTCTAATGTGCGGTCAACAGCAAGATCAAGGATTTCATCATCAGTAAGAAACAACAGTTGTAACTCATCTAGGCTATCAGCAGTCTGACCAATCAATGCATTTCTAGTACTCATATAAGGAGACTTTCTTTGATTCAGAGACCAATGCATGCGGGTTTTAGATTCTGTTTGATAACTACCCGATAACATAAAGGCATTGATTTCAGCATGAAAAACGTCGTAGTCTAACAAAGCAAAAACGGATACATTATTCTCAAAATATCTGAACTCACCACCAACTGCCTGCCTATCGGTTAAATCACCAATGGTTTGACTTAAGCCGAATATAGAAATATCAACATTATCCCAAAGATCCTCCCAATCATAACTCAGTCCGATGAAGCTTCGTTCAGAATCAATAGAAACATCTCGCGATGATGAAACTGGGGCACCTGCAACGACATTAATCTGTTGGCTGTCATTGACTGAATAACCAAATAAAAGACCATCAAATCGACCAAAAACACCCTTGCCTCGACTCCGTTGACGACCCAATGTGATGGCATAATCATCATTGTCTTCCCAAGCAAGGTTGGCGTATCTTAGACGTTGACTTGAACCATCATCATCATCTTCCATATCATTATACTGACCGGCGGAGAAATGATATTTAAGACGACCCGAATCAAGTTTAGTATCACCACGAAAATCTGTATCAACACTAAACAACGACAAGGTTCTGTTGCGTTCACCGAGATCATTCACTAGATCGCTCATTCGATAGTCAGTTGAAATACTGCCTCTAAAGAAACTTCTATCGACTCGCCTAGTGGTGCGCGAAGATGTCTTTAGTTGTTTTTGATCGTCGAGCTCCTCTAAACCTATCAAAGCATTTAAACGTTGTTCTACTCGACCGGCAGCCTGATGCTCAGTAAATTGTGTCAGAAATTGCTGATAGTACTTTTTGGCAAAGGCTAACTGTCCGTTTCGCTCGCGGGCGACACCTAAAAATTCTAGAGCAAAAGCCTTATCCTCAATCTGCTCTGAACGGTACATTTTATTCAGAAGTGAAATTGCCTTTGAATACTCCTGATCAAGCAGAGCATTTCTAGCAGCAAGTTTTAGAGCAGCAATTGAGCTAGGTGTACTACCGGCGTTATGTCTATTCAGCACAGCTTGATCAGCCATAATGGCTGCAGTTTTCGAGATTGAATCACTCGCTACGGGTTGAGAATTAAGCTGCCAATCAATAATGAGTCTATGATAGCCATTGCTAGAGTTTGGTAAAGTAAAGATCTTATCGACTTGATTCGATTTAATGGTAAATGTAATGCGAACAAGATTGCCATCCCAATCCATAGTTTTTATCAGTGATTGTTCTTCATTAGAGAGCATTTGCTCTAAGCTGCTTTGAGATATTCCTCGTAACTCTAATATCAAAAAGTCTGATTGTTCCAATTGTTGATGATTAAATGCACCAGCTGCTTCAATAACAAGCCGTGAATAATCGGGGCTAACGCCATAACGTATGTCACTGATTTCATTCGCGGCTAAGTTGCTTTGAGCGAAGACTAAGAACAATATGGAAATTATTATTTTCTTCATAACTTAAAACTCACTATCGCTAACGCTATGCTCATTTGGACGATTTTCTTTTATCGTAGTAAAGCTATTGTTGGTGTATATATGACAGGCACCTGTACAGTCTCTAAGTTCTGATACCGTATAATTTATCGTTGTCGGCTCCTCTGTTTTCTTATGAGGCCCTGATTCAAAATCACTTTCATGACAGGCAGCACAATCTGGCTGATAAGTTGGAGATGGCCAAGGAATGGTCTCTTGATTACTTTCATGACAATCTAGACAGGTTAAGTTTACTCGATGGTCACCGGGATAATTACCAGTATGCGTATAGGTTATTACAGGAATCCAAGCATTCACATTATGACAAACATCGCATTCCAAGGTAGTAACAAAATGTCCAGCATCCATTCCTGTTGCATTATTACCATCATGACAACTAGAACAAGAACCTAATACCTCATTATGATCGACTCTGGTTTCTGGACTCCATGAAATGGTGCTATGGCAAGCCTCACAAATATTAGAACTTAATATATGACCTGCATCCTTGCCTGTCGCTTTGGTTCCATCATGACAGCTCTGACAGTTATCAACTATATCCGAGTGATCAAATACGGCGGGAACCCAGGCAGTTGTAAGATGGCAGGCATCACACTCTAAAGTAGTAACATAGTGATCAACACCCTTACCTATGGCAGTAACATTATCGTGACAGGTAGAACATGATCCGAGCACCTCATCGTGGTCAACCATTATCGCAGGTTCCCAGGCTTGAGTAGAATGACAGGTTTCGCAGTTATCGGTACTTAGAATATGTCCGACACCTTTACCTATTGCAGTTGATCCGTCATGACAGCTCGAGCAACTACCAATGACTTCATTATGGTCGACCACTACAGCTGGCTCCCAGGAAGTATTTATATGGCAATTTTCACACAGATTGCTGGTTAGAATATGCTCTAGATTCTTGCCTTCTGCCGTTGTGCCATCATGACAGGAACTACAATTTTGTGTCACACCTTCATGATCGAATATTGCTGGCAGCCAAGATATATTTGAATGACAAGCATCGCACTCAATATTGGTCAAAACATGATCAATCGTCTTTCCTGTTGCTGTCACTCCATCATGACATGAACTACATGAACCCATTACTTCATTATGATCAACACGAATAACTGGCTCCCAAACAATAGATGAATGACAGGCTTCACAGGCGTCTGAGCTAATAATATGATCCATGCCCTTACCAGTCGCAATATTACCATCATGGCAATTTGAGCACGAACCCGTGACCTCATTATGATCCACAGCTATAGCCGGTTCCCAACTTAAATCACTATGACATGCCTCGCAATTATCGGTTGAAAGAATATGTTCTAGCCCTTTACCCTGAGCTACTTGCCCATCATGACAACTGACACAGGTGCCTATTACCTCATTATGATCAACCATGGTTTCAGGTGACCAGATTTCTGTGTTGTGGCACGCCTCGCAAAGGTCCGTGCTAAGTATATGATTTGGATCTTTGCCTATGGCTTTATTCCCATCATGACAACTAATACAACTACCTTGAACCTGATCATGATCCATATTGGGTATGGTTTGCCAGTTATTATCTATATGGCATGACTCACACGTCTCAGAAGTAAGAAAGTGCTCTACTGATTTACCCTCAGTAGCAACATTGTTATGACAGGTCGAACATTGTTGTGAAACCCCCATATGATCCATTCGAAATACAGAGTCCCAACTTTGAGCTGTATGGCAGTCGGCGCATTGATTTGAAGTTGTTAAATGATTAAGTGATTTGCTACTGGCTTTAATTGAACCCGTTTCCGCATGACAGAGCTCACATTGAGTTGGCGTACCTTTGAAGACATTATTTTCGTGGCAATCATTGCATTCAAGCTTAGTATGTTGCCCATCCAAACTAAAGTTGGTCAACTGGTGATCAAATTTGTTAGCAGACCAAACCAAACTACTCACAAGAAACATTGATACTGTGAGTCCAAGTTGGATAATAAATTTCATTCTTTGATTACACATTTATCTTACCCTTGGTCAATTCATTCACGTTAATTACATTCATTACAATTCACCAAAACTACTTTCAGTATGACATTGCTCACACTCTGTTCCGAAGGCACCATTATGGACATCATCTTGTCGATGACAGCTTAAACAATCGCTTCCCGGCTGTAATGGTTTTGATAGTTCAGAGGTATGACAAAGCCCACACTGAAGGTTTTGATGCGCTCCATTCAATCTAAATTTTGTTTCATTCTGGTGATCAAACTTCCAATGACTCCAGACCGAAGTATCATGACAATTTGCACATTCTTTACCTAAAGACTGTTCATGATAATCATCTTTGGCATGGCAACTAATACAGGTTGCTTGTGTCGTGCCGTACTGCAAGTCAATATGACAGGAATCACAAGTAAGTAACTGATGTGAGCCAGTTAATGGAAAATCTGAGAAGTCGTGGCTAAAACGAATGCCACTATTCCAGGAATTTTCGGAATGACAATTTTCACAACGACTATTAATCTTTTTGTCGTGTGGGTTAATTGCTAAATGACAATCAACACATTGTCGAATCTTAGTCTGTTGTGTATTCAGTCCTGAACTCGTACTGCCAGGTAGATGACACGATTCGCAACGCTGTTCTTGGTGGGAAGCGAGCAATTCAAATCCAGTGCTTTTTAAGTCATGCTTAAATTCTACTTTATTCCATGCGCTTTCATTATGGCAGGTCTCACATTTTGGACCATTGGTGTTTTGATGGACATCATCATCCTTGTGACAACTGGCACATTCTTTAGCTGGATTTAATTTATTTTCATGGCAACTAATGCACGCTAAAGGCTTCCCTTTTAACTGAAGATGACTGTGTTTTAATTCAAAGCCTGTTTCACTAAAGTGATCATAATTAGTAATTGGCCACTCCGACTTATTATGGCAATCATCACAGCCTGTACCGAATATACCCAGATGAACATCCTTAGATAAATGACAACTCTTACATTGGATATTCAATCCTTCAAAACCTTGGTCACTATGACAGGAATTACAATTGAGTGATTCATGTCCTGCATCCAGTTTAAAATCAGTTTTACTGTGATCGAATGCTTCCGGCCTCCAATTATCAGCATTATGACAATCGGTACAGGTTTCCCCTAAAGAGCCATCATGAACATCTTGGTGGCAATTTGCACAGTCAAATGACTCAAAGCGATAACCTTCTGAGACAGGAAGCTTGTTGTGCAAAAAACTCGATGCATTATGCGCTGAATTTTGACTATCATGACATTGCTTACAATCAACATCAGTGTGAATTCCGGTTAGTGGAAAGTTAGTTTCTGCGTGGTTAAAATTTTGTTTATCAAGTTGGGTTATATCAGCATCTCTGCCAAGGTGGTCGCTATGACAGAAGGTGCAGGACTTATCAATTACCTTTATTGAAAGGCCGTGAAAACTTGTTTTTGAGTTTACGTCGTATTGAATTTTCTCATGACAATCTAAACAAAGTTGTGATTGATTCTCTTTGTTAAAATGTTCATGACAAGATTTACACTCTGAATCAAGCTGGGCATGTCCGGTGATTAACTTGCCTGGTGTTAATAACATTTCCTTAAGACTGAGCTCTTCTTCAAATGCCATTGTTTGAACTTCATTGAAACAAACTGTTAGAAAAGCAATACAAAAAATCATTACTTGAGTTACTTTTGTAAGCTCGATTGATTTCAGTGGTTTCTTCATCATCTGTTCCAAAAGCTAATATATATGAACAACAAAGACATGAACGATACCGGCGATAAGCATCATAAAAAATATTGGCAAATGCAAAACATGCCAAAGTGAAAACAGTCTATGGAACAGGGTGTAGCTAGATAATTTAATTAATCCCTGAGTCAAAGACACTGCGGCAATCAGATGCTGATCTGTGTCTTTATTCTGACCAGATTCAGACTGTTTTTTACGTATCGCCTTGCCAAACTTTTTTAGCCTATTTAAATTACCCAATGCGGCAAAAACACCAATGTTTCTCTCGAGAGAATGTTGCTCTAACCGCTGTAGTTGCGTAATAATCTTTTGGTCTTGAAAATCACCCGTCGAGATCTCCTCCTTAGTCAGTTGATAGTCATTTTCTAATTCTGAAAACCTGAGTTGTTCGCCATAAAGTCCGCGGTGAATCTTCTGATAGACATAACGTCCTACCACACCACTGAGTGCCACAGTTAACATAGAGAACAATGCAATGGAGCTATTCATAGAACCTAATTGGAAATTACTGTGAAAAAGAATTAAAACCGGACCAAGAACACCAAATAGCATGTGCATGCGAAACCAATGGCTGATGCTGAACCAATTTCGAGCCAATCGCCAATGTTTTCGAAGCGGGTATAGTAGCAGTAGCAACATCATGCTGCCGCCAATTATACCGAGTGCATAACCCCATCCATGTTCAGCGGTTATCCAGAATTCATCTCGCTGATGCCAGCCAATCGCTAGGCTCACAATAACGCCAATACTAAAAAGAATGGTCGAAATGTTGCTATTTTTCTTCATGGCATACAAACCCGTCTACTACTTTTGCTCTTGTGGTTAAGTTTTAAGAACACACTTACTCGGATTGCCGTTAATTTGATACGGCCTCATGATATTAACAATTATAATGACAGAAAATATGAATGGCCTCACACTTTATATGGTTTTTTATGCCAAAATACACTTAATAGTCCATTATTAGCCTAAAATCATAGCCAAGTAGCTTAGAATTGCTATTAGTAAACGCTAGGAGATAATTCTGAATAGTTCAATCCAAGGAATAAGAAGTGAGTAATTCAAACTATGTTAGCCTGATATACATCTTGCCAATGTTACTTATCTTTCTTATTTATTTCGCGAAGCGATCCAAGACGCATAAGATCAGTAGTCATGAGCTAAATACATCTATTTCAGATGGCTTAACTGAGGCAGCCAGTCTACATCCAATCATTGATCCACTATTATGCATTGGTTGTGGTTCCTGTGTATCAGCCTGTCCTGAAAAGCAAGTCTTAGGCTTAGTTCATCGTAAAGCTACCCTAGTAAATCCGGCAAACTGTATTGGCCATGGCGCATGTAAAACAGCTTGCCCTGAACAGGCAATAAAATTAGTTTTCGGAAGTGCTACCCGTGGTGTTGAAATACCCGATGTGGATCCGCAATACCAGACCTGTGTATCAGGAATCTATATTGCTGGCGAACTCGGTGGTATGGGACTTATCAGAAATGCCATCGAACAAGGAAGGCAGGCCATTGAATTTATAGCCAAGGACATTAAATCAACTCCTGACTCTGATGCACTTGACTGTCTTATTGTTGGTGCCGGCCCAGCAGGTCTTACAGCAAGCCTTGGTGCTAAGGATTTAGGACTTAGTTACTTAACCATTGATCAAGATACGATTGGTGGAACAATCAGTCACTTTCCGAAAGGCAAATTAGTTATGACCCAAGCAGCAACGGTGCCTTTAGTCGGTAAGGTTAAGTTTGGTGAAATTAAAAAAGAGCCGCTGATGAAGTTTTGGTTAGATACTATTGCCGAACATCAATTAAATATTAATGAGCAAGAAACCCTAACAGCTATAACAATTGAGGGTGGCTTAAAAAGGGTTAAAACAACCAATGCCGAATATCTTGCCAAACGCGTATTACTCGCCATCGGTCGAAGAGGCAGTCCTAGAAAGCTTAATATTCAAGGCGAGGAGCTACCCAAGGTTGTGTACCGATTATCAGACCCAGATGAATATAGAAACAAGCAGGTTGTTGTAGTTGGTGGTGGTGATAGTGCCATTGAAGCAGCCTGTAGTATTGCAGAGCTCAATGCGACTGATGGTTCTCCTCCTAAGGTTTCATTATCCTATCGTAAAGATAGCTTTTCTCGAGCAAAAGCAAAGAATAGACTGCGTTTAGAGTCCCTTCAGGAGCAAGGAAAATTAGCCATACTATTCAATTCATCTCCGACTAAGATAACGGTAAAAGCTGTAACTATAGAGCAACAGCATGAATCAATTGAAATGCCAAATGATGCTATGATCATTTGTGCTGGAGGTATATTACCAACTGGTTTGTTGAAGGAAATAGGTGTTAAGGTTGAGGTGAAATACGGTGAGGAGTAATTTAGTTATTCAGTTATGCTGTATTGCGCTAATACTTGTTACGCTGCCACACTTTGCCGAGCAAAAAAATACAAGCGAAACAATCCCTGTATCGATCAAGCGCTTAATCCTGGTTGGCAAACAACAACAGGCCATCAAGGAATTGCGACTCCTCGCAAATCAAGGACACAGTTTAGCGCAGTATCAGTTGGCCCAGTTATTACTCAATCCAAAACAGAAATTATCTAAAAGCCAAATCAAGGCACATTATATTGAGGCGGAACAAGCACTTAAACTTGCTTCAAATACTAATTCTAAAGCGGCCTATTTGCTTGGCAATATGTATCGCCGGGGCTCTAAGTTTAAAAAAAATATTCAACAAGCAAAGCTTTATTACAAAAAAGCAGCTAAACTCGGCGAGCAAAGGGCAGAAAAAAGTCTTGCTCAGCTTGAGTCTCAATCAGCGAAACAATCAACTCGAAATCAAAACCTCAAATTACTAATAACAGAAGGTAAATTAGCCGAGCTAAAGCAACTCCATAGCCAAGGCCATTCTCTTAGCGCTACGATTAATAATGTGCCATTACTAAATATTG
>Ga0316204_10002348_pt1 | contig 43448 bp, 36 predicted proteins | sample 6monrhotite_MG_2_FD_205661 | JGI IMG/M metagenome (GOLD analysis project Ga0316204, IMG submission 205661) | Microbial mat bacterial communities from mineral coupon in-situ incubated in ocean water Damariscotta River, Maine, United States -... | ecosystem: Environmental > Aquatic > Marine >... | reverse complement strand
GGGCCGATGGTACTGCAGGGGAAACTCTGTGGGAGAGTAGGATGCTGCCAGGTTTTTTTTTGGAGCCGCACAACACGAGCAATCGTGATGTGCGGCTCTTTTTTTCGTTTCGGCCGATGGCGTGCGCCGCCGCCCCGCCGCCGCCGAGACGCTGCGCTTGCGAGCGACGACGTGCTGTGGGCCGTGGGCTGCGTGATCTGACGCGTGCGCATGGCGCCCTGGCGAGCCGGCGTCGTTTTCGAACGCCGTGCTTTGGTTTCGACCCGGCTTACAGCCTTGGCGAGCCGGCGTCGTTTTCAAACGCCAGCGTGCTTTTGGTCTCGACCCACCCTACGGTTTGCTTCCGCCTCCAGCGCTTTTCTGGCCGCGAATCTACATGTTTGACGCAACTGATTGGCGCAACACGCGATATGGGCGGCGTGGAGCACAGCACGCTGACACTCGCCGATTCGTTTCCCGATTCACCGCTAGATGAAGGCTCACGGAGTAACGAGGACTTCGAGATTTTGGGCCGCTTGGGCGCGGGTGGAATGGGTGTAGTTCACCTAGCACTGCAACGAAGTGTCGATCGCTTGGTGGCTTTGAAGACCCTAAAGGAGGGCGTCTTCTGTGATCTTCATAAGGAGCAGCTGGTACGAGAAGGCTGGGTTCTCGGGGAGCTCGCACATCCCAATATTCCGCCGATTTACACCATGACGACCTACCAAGGAAGTCCCGCGATCGCCTTCAAATGTGTTCAGGGCGAGCCCTGGTCAAAGTATCTCCGGATGAAGGGCTTCTTGAAGGAAGTTCTCGGTGTAGAGGACGAATTTGAATGGCACCTCGGAGTTCTTCTCAAGGTGGTGGACGCAGTACGTTTTGCCCACAGCCACGGGATCCTTCATCGAGACCTGAAGCCTTCGAACGTGATGATTGGAGAGTTTGGCGAGGTCTACCTCATGGATTGGGGGCTCGCGGTTAGCACTCGAGATGAGCATGCCGGTGCGATGCAGCTGGCTCGCGATGTGTTTCAGACTGCTGGAACCTATGCGTACATGGCACCCGAGATGTTGGAACCTCAGCGAATCGGGCTGACGGAGCGAACCGACGTGTACCAACTCGGAGGTTTGCTCTATCAGATCTGCACGGGCTTGACGCCTCACGAGGGCGAAGACTGGGAATCGATCGAGGAGTGCATTCGCAGGTCAAAGCCAAGATTTGGTGATGGAGTGCCTGCCGAGTTGATGATGATTGCAGCCTGCGCGATGGAAGCAAATCCCACGCGCCGGTATCAGAACGCGGATCAGTTTCGTGTGGCCTTGGAAGAGTTTCGGCGTCACCGCGGTGCCAATGACCTAGCCGCCAAGGGGGAAGCGTTGATAGCTGGGCTCTTGCAGAGTCCTTTTCGCATAGCCACCTTGGTGCAAACAAACCAAGTGCTTGCCCAGTGCCGCTTCGCGTTTCAGCAGTCGCTTGAGATTTGGCGGGAGAACGAGCGGGCGATTCGTGGACTCTGGCACTGTGATTCTCTCTCGGCCAAGGCGGCGCTACTGGCTGCCGAGCCCGAAAGGGCTCTGGAGTACATCAACTGCTATGGCGAATCGGAGTTGCGCCGCCGTTGTCAGATTGCACTCGATAGGAAGCGAAAGACTGAATGCGAAGCTGAACTTTTGCGGGTGCGCAGTTGTCGCGAACACGATCAAGCCAGTCGCCGCGCTGCCATCGCAACGGGCGCCCTGGTTTGGGTCTTCCTGCCGATCTATCTAAAGCTCACCTTGGTGGCGACAAGCTATGCCAGTCAGGCATCGAGCCAGTTGGCGTTCCTATCGCTCTGGCTTTTGATTGGGCGGCTTGGCGATCACTGGGTTGCGTCGACGGAGCTCAACGAGAAGTCGTACACAATGGTTTTGGCCGCAACGGTTCTCGCGCTCGTCGTGAAGCTGGGTTCGTTTAACTTGGGGCTCTCGGCTCAGACGGCCCAGGTCTACGATCTGGGAATCTTCTTTGCCGCCGGCCTACTCACGACGTTTCTAATTGAGTGGCGCATGTGGCTGACGGCAGTCGCCTACTTAACAGCCTTTGTGATTGGGGCATCGCGCCCGGAGCTGAGCCTTTGGGCCATGGCTGCTTCCAACGCTGTACTGGCCGCTACTGCCGTCTATGTCTGGCGACAGCGTGGCAGCAGCGAAGTCGCAAGAAGCCACGCAACCCAGATATCGTCATCATTGCCCGTACAGCCCAAAGCTCGGTCGATTGGTCGAGCGCCGGTGACGCAGGCCTAGTCGACGCGAATGATGTGATACTTCTTCTTACCGCTGCGGAGAACGATCATGGTCTCTGTGCCGAGGTCATCAAGTGAGACACGTTTTGCCGCATCGCTCTCGCGCACGTTGTTGACGTAGACGCCGCCGTTTCCGATAAGCCGTCGCGCTTCGCCCTTAGACTTGCCAAGCCCTGTACGTACCAGCAACTCGGTAATCTCGATGCCCTCGGTAAGCTCGGCTCTCGCCAGAGTTGAGGACGGTACGTCGGTAAGGAGTGGGAGCAAGTCGGCATCGCCTAGGTCATCGAGACTTCCGCCGAACATGACTTGTGTGGCAGCGATCGCACGCTTTAAGGCATCGGCCCCATGCACCCAAGTCGTCATGTCTTCGGCAATCGTCTTTTGCCCGAGGCGTTTGTGAGGTGTCTCGGCGTGTTCGGTGCAGATTGTTTCGATTTCCGCGAGTGAACGCCACGAGAAGAGCTTTAGGAAACGTTCGACGTCCCCATCCTCCGTGTTGATCCAGTATTGGTAAAATGCGTAGGGAGAAGTCTTATCTGGGTCGAGCCAGATTCGCGTGCCCGACGCCGTTTTTCCCATCTTCTGCCCTTTGGAGTCGAGTAAGAGCGGATTTGTGAGGCCGTAGAGCGACTCCTTGTGACCCATCTTGCGAGCCATCTCGATGCCAGCGGTGATGTTGCCCCACTGATCGGAACCACCAACCTGCAGCCGGCAACCATGAGACTTTGCCAGGTGGACGAAGTCGTATGCCTGCAGGAGCATGTACGAAAATTCCGTGTAGCTGATGCCTTGATCGCGGTCATTGAGCCGGGACTTCACCGACTCCTTGGCCATCATGTAATTGACGGTGATGTGCTTACCCACGTCCCGCAGGAATTCGATAAAGCCGATGGGTTGAAACCAGTCGGCGTTGTTTACAACCACTGCACCTTCGGCCTCATCGCCAAAGTGCACAAAGGGCTCAAGCTGCTTGCGAATTCCTGCGAGGTTTTCTGCAAGTGCTTCGTCGCTAAGCAAGGAGCGCTCATCACTTCGCCCCGACGGATCGCCAATCATTCCTGTCGCACCACCCACAAGAACAAACGGCTTGTGGCCGGCCTTCTGCAGACGAGCGAGTAACGTGATTGGGACCAGGCTGCCAATGTGAAGGCTGGCGGAGGTTGGATCAAAGCCCGCGTAGAAGGGGACACAGCCCGCTTCTAGCGCTTTGCCCAGCTCCTCGTCATTGGTGGTCGCTTGAACCAAGCCACGGGCTTGGAGCTCTTCGAGAATTGCGGTCGCCATGTGTCGTTCCTATTGCGCGTAATCGGATGCGCGGGTTTCGCGAATTACTACAACTCGAACCTGGCCAGCATAGGTGGCTTCTTGCTCGAGCTTCTTCGCGATGTCTCTGGAGAGTAGCTTCGACTCTGCATCGCTAATCTTGTTGTTGTGCACCATGACACGCACTTCGCGGCCTGCTTGCACTGCGAACACTTTCTCGACACCGGCAAAGGACGCAGCCTTCTCTTCAAGGTCTTCAAGCCGCTTGATGTAGCTTGCCAACACCTCGCGCCGTGCCCCAGGGCGAGCGGAGCTAAGTAGGTTTGCCGCGTCAACGAGGTTGGCGAGAACAGTCTTAGAAGCCGAGTTGTGGTGGTTGGCAATCGCCTCACACACCTTTGGAGCCTCGCCGTGTTTGCGAGCGAGTTGGGCGCCCACCTCTGCATGATCACCTTCGAGTTGGTGGTCAACGGCTTTGCCAATATCGTGCAGAAGCCCCGCACGACGCGCTGTCTTGACGCTGATGCCAAGCTCTGCCGCGAGAAGACCTGCCAAAAAGCCCACCTCGACCGAGTGGTCCAGAACGTTGCTTGCGTAGGACGTGCGCAGCTTAAGGCGCCCAAGGTGCAAGACAAGCTCGGGGTGAATGCGATGAAGACCAAGGTCAAAGACCGCTTGTTCGCCAGCTTCCTTGCAGAGGACCTCGATCTCTTTTTCGCTCGCAGAAACGACTTCCTCGATGCGAGTTGGGTGAATGCGTCCGTCGGCCACAAGCTTGCCCACGGCGATGCGCGCGATTTCACGACGCACCGGATTGAAACACGAAACAGTAATCGCTTCTGACGTATCGTCGATGATGAGATCGATGCCAGCTGCGGCTTCAAGCGCGCGGATGTTGCGGCCCTCTCGGCCAATCAAGCGACCCTTCAGATCATCCGAGGGCAGGGGAACGATTGCCGTGCAGCGCTCTGCCACAAACTCACTGGCGTACCGCTGAATTGCCGTTGAAATAATCTCTTTGGACTTGTTGGATGCAACCTTCTCGGCTTCTTCTTGGACGGCAGTGACTTCGTCGGCAGCAGCCTTTCGCGCTTCTTCGACCATCAGCTCTTGGAGCTGCTTCTTAGCCTGGTCCGCCGACATATTCGCCACCGACTCGAGCTTGTCTTTGGCGTCGGCAAGAGCCCTTTCGGCCTTCTCTGCCATCGACTCAGAGTTTTTCTCGCGCCCGCTAATGGAGCGCTCGCGCTTCTCCAGGTCCTTCTCAAACTTTTGCGACTTCTTGCGCTGGCGCTCGATGTCCTTCTCACGCTCGGTGAGTTTGTTCTTTTGCTCGGAGAGCTGCTCTTTGTTGGCGCGGGTTGCTTCTTCAGCCTCGCCCTTAAGTTTGCGAGCGACTTCTTTGCCCTCCACTTGGGCCGACTTCTTTAGCTCCTCGGCTTCGGACTTGGCTGCGTCGATGATGGCTTGCGCTTCGGACTCGGTTGCACTTTGCGCTGAGGCACTTTTGCCCCAACCCAAAATCCGCATGAGCGCGAAGGAGACTACAACGCCGCCGACAAACGCCAGTACTGCGTAGATTGGTGTCATGATGGTTCTCGTTGAGACGCGTCACTAGTACGCGCTCGTTGGTATCGCTTCGCATCTGTGACAACGACGTGCATGGGCACATCAGTCGGTTCACAGGGAACGGAGTCGACGATTTGTTCTTGAAAGCAAATGCCAACGCGTTTGGCGTTTGGACATTGCGCGAGGGTGTGGTCGTAGTGGCCTTGTCCCCAACCCAAGCGTTGCCCGTGAGGGTCAAAGCCAAGGCCGGGAATTAGAAACGCGTCAATTTGAGAAAGTGAGATTGTGGGCAATGCCAGGCGAGGTTCGAGAATGCCCAAGGCCCCGCGGGCTAAGTCGGACGCGTCTCGCACAGCGCAGAACGCCAGGACGCGGTTGTGAGCTAGGACGCGCGGGTACAGGACGGTGGCCCCAGAGGCTCGTAGGCCCTGTATGAGTGCGTCTGGGCACAGCTCGGAGCGGAAGGCGTGGTAGACCGCAATGCATGTGTGAGCCGCGAACTCCGCCGCAGCATTGGCACACGCCGCGGCCGACTTTGTTGCGCGCACGTCTGCCGTCATCTGGTCGCGCACCGCTCGCAAGCGCGCTCGCAATTGCTTCTTGTCGGCCATAGGACGGGGAGGGCTGGAGGGAGGGCCAGAAACACCGAGTGCATCTGCCATCGCTACTGGGGAATCACTGGACACGCTTAGGACTGCGCCTCACGCTCCAAGGTCTTAAGGATTTGGGTCGAGCGTTCGCGCACCTCGCGCTTAAAATCTCGCTGCTCGCCTTGGGATTGCTTGAGCTCATCCGCGATGCTCATCGCCGCAAGTAACACCAAGGTTTGCGTGCTCATGCCCGCGCGATTGCCCTTGGCCTCGGCCATTTTTTCCTCGACGTAAGCCGCAAGGTCGCGAACGTACTTTGGCTTTGCGTCCGTACGAACGGAAAATTGGTTTCCGGCGATGGACACTCGTACTGAGCGACTCACCCGCGCATGATAACCCCCCGAGATAGGGAAGCAATTAGGAGAGGGGCCGAGAATGGCCTTCTTCGACAAAGCGGGTGATGCTGAGCCGGCAACGCCAAGAGAGATCGGTGAATTGGATCCCCATGCCTGAGCTCGCCAAGCCTGTCTCCACTCTCACGACTCGACCTGCCAGGTGCACAGGTTCGGTCTCGTTGGGGAGCTGGAGATCGAGCGCGACCATGCTGCCCAGTTCATCGAGGTAGTCGGAGGACATGAAGAGCCCAGAGCGGCTGATGCACGTTACCGAGCCTGTGAGCTCCATCGACTTCGAATCGTAGTCGGCCCGAAGCTGCACGCGCTTGCGAGTACAGCGACGTCTATCTGCTACTGCCTGGGACATCCCTACGCTCACCCTAGGCTGAACCGCGTTTGCAGATCAACGCAAAGATCGGCTGCCAGATCGACGTACGAGGAACTTTACAGAAATCTAGCCAAAGCACTTGCGCTGGCGACGTGACATCGACATAGTGCCCGCCACCAACCGAGGGGTCTATAGCTCAGCCCGGTAGAGCACCGGACTTTTAATCCGATGGCCGAAGGTTCGAATCCTTCTGGACCCACCCTAGCGAACTACTACTACTATCTTAACTACGCGATTGTTCTTCCTCAGTGTCGGAAGAACGCCTCTTAAACGACCACGTTGAAAACTGAAGACCTGACCCCATCGTCTAGTTGGCCTAGGACACTGGCCTTTCACGCCGGCGACACGGGTTCGAATCCCGTTGGGGTCGCTTTGAATTCCCGCTTTAACTCAAGTAGTTAGGGCGGGTTTTCTCTTTTCGGTCTCGGTCGGGGCAACCACAGGGCAACGAGCTTCCTCGGGTTGGTCCGCTGCGGCACTGAAGACGGCATCAATTGCCGCCCGCTTCTCATCGGCTGTGACATGGACATACCGAAGCGTTGTCTCAATTGAGGCGTGCCCGGCAAGTTCCTTGATGACAGTGATTGGCGTTCCGGCAGCAGCGAGAGCTGTACAGAAGGAGTGCCTCAGACAGTGCCAGGGCATTGGGGGCTTGGTCACCTCGGGTGCTGCGTCGTAGAGTTGGTGGATCTTGTCGTTCACTGACCAATAGCTGAGATGCTTTTCACTTCTGAGGTGAGTGATCAACAGGTCTCCTCGCTGCGGCAATTTTTTGATCTCTGCCCAGAGCCGAGGAGAAAGCCTCACGGTTCGCGGCTTCCAGCTCTTCGGTGATCCAAGGTTGCCATCACGGTCGTATGCCTGAGCGATCCTGACCTCCTTTGTCAGCTCGTTGATATCACCCCAGCGCACAGCGCGGATCTCGCCGATCCTCATACCGGCATCGGACGCCAACAGGATGGCCACCCGATACCGCTGATCAGTGGTGACCCTAAGGAGCGCCATGATCTCCTCTTGGGATACAGCACGGATGTCGCTGGGCTGAGCCTTCATGAAGAAGGACAGCTTCAGGCAGCCGATCACACCATTGCCCCTTGCGTACTTTAGAATCGAGCCAAGAACCGAGGTGATGTTGTTGATCGTTTTGCGGTTCAGCGCCTTCCTCTTCTTGGTCCCCTTGAGAAGCGACGCGGTGAACGTGTCAACGTCAATTTGACGAATCGCGTCCAACCTCATCTTACCGAACACGCGATTGATGTCGGCATCTAGGATTTGTTGCTTGGCCTTTCTTGTACTGGGCTTGTGGGTCGCTGAATACGTTGCCATCCACGTCGCGCTGTACTCTCTCACTGTCGGTACAACATCTTCATCTTCGCGTCCTTCCTCTTTCTCAGCCGCTCTTGGATTTTCAATCCTAAAGATGGCCTTCCTCTCGGCGTGCTCTGCTGCTGCCTTGGTATTCGTGGCGGGCTTGCCACGGATCTTTGCGAGCTTGCCGCTTGGTAGCTTCCACTGTTTGCGGAAGAACCAATTTCCATTTCGTGGGTCTTTTCTAACTGACATTGTCAGGCTTTCTCCACGGTTCCACATCCGAGCCAGGATAGCAGTGCCCTCTGAGAAAATACGAGGCGTGTTCCGATTCGCCGATGAGGAATCTCCCCGCGTCCCGCCGCGTCGTACAACGTGTTCCTGCTGACCCGTAGGAACGCGGCAGCTTCCAGCGCAGTGAGAACATCATCACTACCGCTCACGCTAGCCCACTCGCTTGACTGTTTTATGTCGCAGTTTGTTCGCTGATCTGAGTAGGTGTGTTGTGGATGAATGTTTCATGGGCATACACTTAAAGTAAGGCCGTCTAGATGTCTTCGCTAGAACTATTCTTAGTCAAGTGTTTGATTCTTAACGGTAAGTTGTAAGTGCGATGTGCATTGTCAATATTGCGCTCGCTACCTGTTGGCACCACCAAGCACCAAGGAGTCGTACGGATTCTAGGAGGCGAACCATTGGTCCCCATTCGAATCATGGACGAAGAAAAAATGAAGGTCGAAAAAAGACGACTTCATTAATGTGAGCATCCCCAACTTCAAGGGAGCTTCAACGCATTGTTCTTAGTGGCATTGTTTGGACATTGATGCCTGAGCGCCGTGTCAACCGAAAAGAGTGAATCAAGGGGCGCTCTTGCCAATGCCGTGCTCGGCCTAACTATGCCCGCCAATGAAGAACAAAACGGAAGAATTTACCAATCGAGTTGCGCATCTACTTTCTCAGGCTGTTGAGCTAGGCATCGCGGGGGCTATCGGATCCAACTCGATGAGTATCTACTTTTTTCTGCTATCAAGGGCGATACCTAGTGGGCACGGCGGCTGGTCGTGCTTAGTCGGCCAGAAGGAAATAGCACTGCTCCTAAAGTTGAGTCCTCGGATCGTGCATAGCCTCATAAAGGAACTGAGAAATGTTGGCCTTTTGTGGCACGAGCGCAAGTCGTGTGAATACCAACTCGGCGAAGTAGGATGTCTCTATCTCGAATGGACCCTGGAGGCCCAATTGATTCGACTGGAGCAGCACGGCGCTGATCAACTCTATCGAGATCGAGACTATCCCCATGACCCGAGGGTGCGTGACAAACTGAAGCTGCGTGTCGAGCTCGCAAAGCTTACGCTCCAAAGTAGCCGGGTTGACTATGACAATCAGTAACTCGGCTCCTGTTATTCCGAATGCGGAGACCTTCGGGAAGCTCCTTGGGAATCGCTACGAGGGCGACCTACTGCACGACTGTCGATGGTGTCTGTGTAATGAATACGGCGCGGTGATGAGGATTGAGGCTTCTGTCTACACCTGCCAAAGGTGCCATCGCCAGGGGTTAGTGGGCGTAGGCTTAATGCGAGCGACCTGCAAGAACTACGATGGGTACCGAAAGTCCTCGGGGTGGTTCAAAGAGTTCCTAGGGAGTGTGATGGACTCGCTGGCGATCAATCATCTTGTCACGCAAATCGAGTCTCACGCACTCACCAGGAATCCCGATCCAACACTCAAAACCCCGACAGGTAAATCTAAGCAGGCCATAGCTATTACAACTTCACAGTCGCCCGCCAAGCGGCCTGCATCGGTGGAAGAGATTCGCTCGAAGGCTGTATCACTTGCGCGCGAAGCTAGGCTTGGTCAGGCGCTAGAGCAGGCTGACTACCGTGACGGCGACTACCGCGTAACGAGAGGCCGAGCGATGTCTTGCGTTCTAATGCCAGCGGCATGGATGCGGGAGACGGAGAAGAGCTTGAGGCGTGAGGAGGGGGCCCCAGTACGAAGCCATGCTCTGTATGGTCTTCGGGTTGGGACACACCTAATGTTTCGAGTGTGGAACGGCAGGATGGAGCCCTTCGACGCAAAGAAGAACATGACGAAGCTATTCGGCTACGTGGCACAAACAACATCGAAAGCGGTGGCTTGGTTGAAGCTGCAAAATGTCAGGCAGCTGCGGGCAATCCCTGCCATCTCCCATGACCGAGCGGTATGGCATGGCGTGCCGTATCCTAGGACGTCCAACGAGCTTCGAGATGGGACGTTCTTCCCTGTGCCTTATGGAGTTGTAGCGGATCTCAGCCTTAGGACGTTGGACGTCTTCACTTTGTTTAAGATCCACGAGGAGGCCGAAATCCGGCTGGAACGCTACATCGCCGATAGGGTCGCCGAGAGACTCGAAGAGGGGCTGGAAGCCGATGCGTACTCACTCGATCCTCGAAATAATCGTAAGTTCCGAGGGAAGATCCTTCCCTTGGCTACGGGGCGGGCTTGGCTGTTGCGAGAACTCCAAGAGCTGTTCGAGGGGCTCGCTGCTCCCAAGACGCTCAAGGCCAGCCTTCGTCGGCTGAGTAGCGCGGGCTTCATCAACTTCGACGAACAAAAGAACAAAGTGTACTTAACACCAGGAGCGCTGCGCACGGATAGGAAGACTCGTGGGAGCACAAGTTACCGCGCGAGCAGGACTGGTTAGGAATTCGGGAACTCTGGTTATGCGCACACGGTGTAGCTCGGCATACTGGTTACGTCAGGGGGGCTCGTATGCCGCCCAACGGGCCGTAGATAATAGCTTTTTGCGGAATCGTGAGTTCCCGAATAAACTAACTACTACAAGTAATGAACTCTCAATCAAGAAAGGAAGGAAGGCCCCTTCATTTTGAGAGATTCCAAAGAAGTGATCACCGGGGCTCGGCTGCGCCGAGCTTCGCACATTACCTACTCTGACGACGTGGAGAGCACATCAGAGTGGATCCGAAAGTCGGTATGCGATGATCTCAAGTTTGCTTTCACACTTTCGGAAGCACGCAATTTGCTCCCGTTGGTCGATTTGGTCCAGATGGTACCTGCTCCTGGTACTGGGCATGGGGGGGAGGGCGACTCCCGGACCATGGTCCATCGTGTGACGCGAGCAGAGTGACGGCGACTTCAGGCGATACCAGCTAACTTAGGGGCCCTTGAGATAGGCAAGAACAGCTCTTCCCCGATCCACTCACCAAGTCTAGCGCCAGCCCAGGAACCCGCTAATGTCAACGCAAGAGCAGCTATCGGCCCCATACCCGCTGCGGTCCTAGAAGCAAGTACCCATCCAGCAACGGCCCCCCCGCTGGCGCAGATCGTTACGCCAGCACGGCGGGCGACATCTTCGAATGTGAGTTCACCGCGTACCCAAGAAATAATGTCTCGTGCTGTCTCGATGACGACGTCAGCGATAGCGCTAGCGATTACAACTCGCCCCCCTAGCTTCTTTAGTAGACGACTGTCAAAGCATGCACCTGCCACATCCAGGAACTGAGATGTTTGCAGGTAGGTTTGGACACTTGCCTTGAAGAAGCCATCGACACCAGCGCCGATAGCCTCGTCAACAAGTTCTCTATCAAGAGCCATGCCCCGGTGTAGCCTTTCTACAACCCGTAGAAGGAGCGTTCGCGAGAAGGATGACGCAGCCGACTTCATGCCAGCAGTCGCAACAACTTCCAACTGGAAGAAGCTCGGTACGTTTGGCGAGCTAAGAAGAACTCCCTCCAGTGTCCTTGTGGCTTCGTCTTCAACTTGGGCGGACCTTAAAGGGCTAGAAGTCGTCCCCTCATGGTGCAGGCGGTCACTGCTTCGGTCATAGGCGAGCTTGTCGCTGTTCGCGAAGCTGTTGCGGGCTTCAGAGTTGACGACAATCTTGCTAGCTCTAGATGTGTTCACCTTATTTCGAATGTATGCAGGTGACCCCACTCCCACCTGAGCGCCGCTGATCCGTTTGCCCATCAGGAGCACCTCAATATCGGCAACGGGGTCGTTGGCGACTGCGTTTGGACGACTCTCCAGAAGACTGCCTCGGAGCCCACTATCGATCGTGTGCTCCGATGCGACCCGCAGCTCAGCCATGTGCCCCTTACCTTGCTTCGCTGCCAATCGGGCAGCATCGGCAGTACTGCGGCCACGCGAGACCTCAGCCCTGGCTCGGTTGACGGGGCCCCCTCGATCAAGAAAGGATGGGCCGTACTGCCGGACCGCTACGGACACCAGAGCCTCCGCGACATGGACAGGGAAGAGTTGCCCCTTTGTGCTTGCCTTACTCATAGGGCAGACCAGACAGCCTGTGTTTCATCGCAACGATAATCATCCAAGGTTGTTCCCCTTCTTTCCATCCGGGTTAGCGGCTGGGGTCGGAACGTCATTGATCTTCCTTACGTGGTAGTCGGAGTAGGTGCCACGCTGGATCTCTTTTACGAATTGGGGGCGGGTCATCTCCTGTCCAGTTTGTGTGTTTCGGAACCTGGTGTTCCTTCCGCTATCACTCTCTCGAACAACTTCTACTCGGGGTTTCTTAGCCATGGTCTTGTTCTGCTTTCTGCGTCAGTCCCGGGCCCCAAATGGGCAAGTCGGCACCAGGCGGGAATGATGCTGTTGTTTGTGCGCTGGTCCTAAATCTATTGTCGTTCCAGTGTGTTACTAAGCCAAAGGATATTTCTCTTGCGATCCTCAGAGGAACTCAAGATCCTCTGAGGATCATGGGTGGGGAAGAATCGAGAAACGAAAGCACCAGACGACCACTCAGGCTGGCGGCAGACCTGTTGAGTGGAAAGGTCCACAGTCGGGTCAGTGCTGCGAAGCTCTTGGGTATCGGAGAGCCAGCGGCCTATCGACAGCTAGGCGTGATCGCAGAAGAGCTACCGGGAATGGCATGGGATGATGCCACCTCGCCAAGGAGTCTATCGTTCGATAGAACTAAGCTGGCGAATCCACCGGACTACCTAGCGGCGGTCGCGGCCTGCTTTGGTCTCTCGCTTGCGCCGCTATTTGAAGGTGCCCACCAGGAAGGTGGAATGCGGCGCGCTTTTAACTACGTCCTTGGCCAGTCGCGCCGTCGCAAGGTCTTTAAGGACATTGAGCGCAAGTTCACGTTCCTTCGTGGTGGCGGCGAGAGTGCGTTGCCCGAGAGGTCGGGATTACTAGACGACCTCGTCGAGGCGGTTCTGAAGTCGAACACAATCAGATTTTACTACCGCAACTTCCAAGGTGAGGTTGACGAACAGGTGGCCAAGCCCTTATCGCTTGGTGTCTACGACCATCAGCTTTATTTACTCGCAGAGACCGACAAAGGCACTCGGCGTCCCTTTCGATTCTCACGGATTGAATCACTAGATGACTCCTATGGAGAGGCCTTCGAGTATCCCGAAAAGACGGAATACGATCCTCGGCAGCTCTTCGCAGACAGCTTTGGCGTTTTTGTGGGCACGCGAGGCGGTGCGGAGAACGTCTCCGTGAAACTCGCAAGCAGATGGCTTACCCACGCACGCTCACACCGATGGCATCACTCCCAGAAAATTGAAGTTGCGCCGTCTGGGGCAGTTGTCGTGAATCTGAGAGTCCGTGTTTGTCCTGAGCTACTGGCTTGGGTTCTTGGATTTGGATCCGAAGCAGAAGTGGTAGCTCCCGATCATCTCCGCGATGACGTTGCGGAACAGTTACGTCTAGGTAGCGAGCAGTATCGGGGACTAGGAGACTAACGTCGGCGTGTCTCGGCGAGCAGTGTTGTTACCGCCCTTTCGAGCAGCGCATTCATGGATTCGTCGGTATCCACCGACAGCAGCTTTAGCTCTCGGTGTAGATCCATGGGGAGCCTGATCTGGAATGCTTTGACGGCAACGCCCCTAGGAGGGCGACCTCGCCGAGGCTTGGTGCTTTTCTCTTGTTTCGGCATTAGCGATACCATAAAATCATTAATGTGGACTTCGGGAAAGAGGGGAAACTAGGAATGTCATCAGAGAAGCTACGAGTAGCGATTTATGCTCGGATCAGCACCAGGGATCAGAATCCGGCATTGCAGTTGGATGAGCTTCGTCACGCTGCACTTCAGCGCGGATGGGTTGTCGAGGGTGAGTATGTGGATCTGGGACAGTCGGGGGCCAAGCGCAAGCGTCCTGAGCTTGACCGTATGATCAAACAAGTTCATCGAGGCAAGGTGGACATCGTCTGTTGTTGGCGTTTTGACAGATTCGCGAGGTCAGTGAAGCACCTGGTCGAGGCGCTAGAAGACTTCCGAGCGCGCGGTGTCGATTTCGTATCCTTGAACGATGGTGTTGATACGACTACACCAGCGGGACGTTTCTCTTTCCACATCTTCGCTGCCGTCGCCGAGCTTGAACGGGAGATCCTCAAAGAGCGTGTCAAGGCTGGGATGGATGCCGCCCGCCGTCGTGGCGAAAAGATTGGCAGGCCGCGTGTACGAGTGGATGTTGCTCGCGCACTCTCGCTACGAGCTGGAGGAATGTCTTACAGGAAGATCGCGACCACGCTAGGAGTTGGTGCTGGAACCGTGCATCGCGCCATCAAGGAGTCTCGGTCGCACGTTCCACAAGGCCCGGTGGCTGAGGCCTCTCAACAGATCGAAATCAATGGCACCAAAGCCGCCTAGAAAGCGGGGCCAGAAAGAAATGGTTGATGAAGAATAGCGACAACGGACCTACTCAGGACGAAGGGGCCAACAGCAACTCCGCTGAACTCGCTGATATCGTCCCCATCGCCGGTGCGACCACGCGGTCCCCATCGAAGCGATACCTCAAGGCGGCCACAGCTGCTCGCGATGGACTTAGGGAGGCTTCCACGATTCTCTTCACTGGCGCTATAAATCTCCTAATGACAGCGGAATGGATCGAGCTCGATGATGCATGCGAGGAAGGGCAGCAGTTGTGCTTTGACGATGATGACCTTGCCACCGTAAAAGACCACCGGGTCCAGACCCTTCGCGCTCTGTACTTAAAGCTAGACGATGCCGCCGACGATCTCAGTGAGCTTCTGGCAGCGAGTAAGCCTCCACCGACCAAGCGACCCCACGACCCTGACCCCTTCAGCGACCGACATACCCACTTCTCGGCCCTGCTGAAGGCTAAGCAGCTACCGCCACCTACCGACAAATAGGCCAAACTCTATGGGCTAGGTAGCCCCGCTCAAGAGACCAAAGGACACCGCTACTAGTCTTTCCACATCGCTTTTTCCCAGCCGTAGGAGCACCCGCTGCATGCTCCATTCTCGCGCTCGGTGACGCTATCTAGCCCGGTTCCACACATTCCGCACTCGACCGTTTTTAGAGTCTCGCGGCACAAGAGACAAACACTCTTGGGAAGGTAAAAGACTTCAACCTGACACGACGAACAAATGTCGATGAGAGGGATGCCGCCATCCTTCGCTAGCTCGTACTCGCTGATTCCGAATTTCTGAGACACAAGGTCTGCGAAGACTTCGCTGGTAGTCAGCTCTTCTCCACAGAACTGACAGGTCAGATCGAAATCATCTGGGAAGTCTCCTGATGCGCAGACCAGGTCCGAGTCGCACGCCGGGCACTCGATGCCCAGGAATTCGTCTCTGATGTCTGGATGGACCTCCAGCTCCTCTCGTGATTCTCGGCACGCCTTTCTGCGAGATTCCCCTAGGCTGCTTTCCTGGAGGAGGAAGGCCCAGATCTTGCTGTCGAAGTGCTCGCGGGGCTCCAGCTCTAGATAGCCCATCGCTTCCTCGATTAGGTGCATAGATTCAGCGAGTGCGGTCTGAATCTGTTCAGGAGTTTCCTTTGGCGCGTCGTGCTCAAGCTGATTGCGCATACTCTGGAGTCTTTCGATTGCCCTTTGATCAATAGGGAGTCCCAGTTGGCTGTACCGTTGAATGATTTGCCCAACATCGACGGTCCTCTTGCCGGTTCCCGTCACGACAATCTGCCCCTCTTCTCTCGAAAAGCGGAGGTCCGACTTTATGAGCACATCGTTGCTGTCCTCCGGGCTGAGCTGGCGCAAGTGCTCCTTATAGAGAAGGAGAATGCCCGCAAAGATATTGCGCAGAGCCGACGATACGCGCCGCTCATCTTTGCACCAGAGGTCCTCGATGCCGATTGAGATAGAATCAATCGCATTCTTCAGCATCGGCGACACAGTCTCGGGCATCCGACAAGAATAGCAGTGCATGCGACAGCGACGGCGAAGCCAGAAGTGAGCGCCGCACTAATTTTTGCTGGCGTACGGACTACCGGCACCATGGCTAGGCCATGACCTTCGTTGACTGTTCCCCTTCCCAGAAGATCTCACTTTGGGCCTGGGGACCCTTGAGCTTCCCTACATCTGGAGAAAACGAAGGGGTACCCCGCTTAGCAGGCAGGGAGAAAGACGTGTGTCATGGCGCGGGGTTACGATTGGATTCGGTCCGTATGCCCACAAAACGTCAAGTACTAGAGTCGATGAGCAAGAATGATCTGCTTCCATTTGTGGAGTCGTGGGAGCTGGAGGTCGCCGATAAGCGCGTGAAGGACCAGGTCGTGGACGCCTTGGCCAAGTCCAAGAAGGCGCGGCTGGAGGAGATACTGGAGGCTCTGTCTCGCGATGGGCTGAAGGCTTTGTGCCAGAGCCTTCAGCTTGATGATGGGGGGCGGAAGAAGTCTGATCTTGTTGACCGGATTCTTGGGCGTGAGGGAGCTGCTAGCGGTGCGAAGGTGAAGAAGGCGGCTAAGGCGAAGGCTGTGCCTTTAGACGACGTTGAAGCGACGCTGCTGGCGGTGGAGGAGGAGCTAGAGCACACGGACAAGCTAACGACGGCGCAGCTTGAGCGGTATCTGTGGGCGGCTGCGGACATCCTGCGCGGCCAGATCGACTCTTCGGACTACAAGCACTACATTTTTGGACTGCTCTTTCTCAAGCGCATCTCGGATGTGTTCGAGGACGAGGCGGAGAAGCTCATCGCGGATGGGCTGCCGGAGAAAGTGGCTTGGACTGACCCGGATGAACACCAGTTCTTTGTACCCGAGCGGGCGCGTTGGGCATCGATCCAGAAGACTGCTACGAATATTGGTGAGGTGTTGAACAAAGCTTGTTCTGCACTGGAAGAAGCTAATAGTTCTTTGGAGGGCGTTCTTGCGGGTATCGACTTCAACGATGAACGTCGGCTTGGTGATGCCAAGAATAGAGATGCGGTCCTCTCTAGGTTGGTGCAGCACTTCGGGAAACTCAGCCTAAGGAATGAGAAGTTGTCTGAGCCGGATATGCTGGGTCGGGCTTACGAATATTTGATTGAGAAGTTTGCCGACGATGCGGGAAAAAAAGGCGGCGAGTTTTACACGCCCCGCAAGGTCGTCCAGCTCATCGTTGAGATCCTCGCGCCCAAGGAGGGGATGCGAGTATCAGATCCGACCTGTGGATCTGGCGGTATGCTCATCGAGTGTGGGCACTACGTGGAGCGCAAGGGTGGGAACTCCCGCAACCTCACTCTTCACGGTCAAGAGAAGAACCTCGGGACGTGGGCTATTGCGAAGATGAACATGCTCTTGCATGGGCTCTCTGATGCCCGCATTGAGAAGGGGGATACGATTCGCGATCCCCGCCTGGTGCAGGATGGCGAGCTAATGCTCTACGACCGTGTCATCGCCAATCCGCCCTTTTCTCTCGATGAGTGGGGCGTAGAGATGGCCACGAGCGACGGGTATGGACGTTTTCGCTTTGGCATTCCGCCGAAGACTAAGGGTGACCTCGCCTTTGTTCAGCACATGGTGGCCACGCTAAACATGCACGGACGCCTTGGTGTCGTTATGCCGCATGGTGTGTTGTTTAGAGGGTCTACCGAGGGGGGGATTCGCAAAGGAATGGTAGAGGAAGACCTATTCGAGGCAGTGATAGGCCTGCCGCCCAATCTCTTCTACGGGACCGGAATCCCCGCTGCAATCTTGGTGCTCAACCGAGAAAAGAACAGAGCAAAGCGCAGGAAAATTCTCTTTATCGATGCGTCGCGTGAGTTCGAAACTGCGGCAACCCAAAATATCCTGGGAGACTCTCAGATAGCTAAAATTACCAATGCGTTTGAGGCGTTCGCTGATATCGAGAAGTACTCCAGAGTTGTTGCTCTCGACGAAGTGTTGGGCAACGACTGCAACCTAAGCGTTACTCGCTACGTTGACACCACCGACGAGGAACAAAAAATTGATGTGAGTGCCGCGCTAGCCCGATTGAGGACACTAGAACAGGAGCGAGAACTTGCCGAGGCGCAGATGAACAAGTTCTTGTTGGAGCTGGGCTATGACGATTGATTCCTGGCGGGAGGTGAAGCTCCAGGAGGTGGTACGTGAGCTTGTAGACCGAGGTCGTGATCAAGGGCTCCCAGTACTCTCCATCACCAAGAACCACGGCATTATGCTTGCCTCGGAACGCTTTGGTAAGGAAATCCATGGACGCAAGCTCGACAAGTATCGAGTTGCACCACGAAACTCTATTGCACTTGACCCAATGCTGCTTTGGAGCGGTACCATAGGTCGTCAAAAAATCGTCGCCGAAGGGCTTGTGAGTCCTGACTACCGTGTCTACGAGGTGCTTGATGGGGCTCTGCCGGAGTTTCTGGAGTACGCCTTTAAGGGGCACCAGATGGCATCGCAATTTAGGGCAGGCGCGCGGGGTACGAACGTCCGACGAAATCGGATATCGCGGTCCGATTTTATGTCGCGCAAGCTGAGCCTTCCGCCGCTCAGTGAGCAGAGGAAAATAACCGAGATTCTGAGGTCGGTGGATGAGGCTATCGCGCGGACAGAGGCGGTCATAGGCGAGGTGCTGGTGGTCAAGAAGGGTCTCATGCAGGAGCTTCTTACGCGTGGTCTCCCCGACCGGCACACCCGTTTCAAGCAAACCGAAATTGGCGAGGTCCCGGAGGAGTGGGATGTCGTGCCTGTCATTTCCGTGCTGAAAGGACCGCCTAAGAACGGAATATCGCCGAGGGCCAGAGAAATCCCACCAGGGCGGCCTACGTTTTCCATCGCTGCAGTGCGAGCTGGCCGGGTAAGTATCGACGACAATCTAAAGTACATCGACCTTGAAGACGCCAAAGCGGAGAAATATCTATTGCGCCGAGGTGACATTCTAGTTGTCCGTGGCAACGGCAACCTCGACTTGATGGGGCGGTGCGGACAAGTTGATGTATCACCCGAGGGCTGCGTCTATCCAGACATCCTAATGCGGATGAGCCCAGCTGTTGGCATTGTTTCCAAATTCTTGGTCTATACGTGGAACTCCGAAATTGTTCACGATCAACTCGCTGCGAAGGCGAAGACCACGAACGGAACTCACAAGATCAACCAAAAGGACGTTTCCTCGACCTTCATACCGCTTCCAAGCATTGATGAACAGAAACGAATTGCGGAAGCATTAGACGCACTGTCTGGGTACCGCGAGACATGCAAGCACAAGCTGGAGGGACTGTCCGTAGCTAAACAAGCTCTCATGTCCGTGCTCCTAACCGGCGAAGTCCGCGTCCAGGTCGAAGAGGAAGCCGCATGACCTTGCCTAGTGACACCGGTCAGCTTGCTGCGCTCTTGGAGCGGCAGTTCGAGCTTGTGGCCGGGCAATCGGGGACGAGAAGGCTCCTTCGCCTTCAGCGCCTGATTCGCTTCATCCATGATGAGCCTGCGATAGTTGGATTACTGGCCGACCTAGAAAACGAAGCAAGCGAGGAACTGAGCACCTACGCAAACAAGGACCGCAGTATTCGCGCTCGGCTTCGCGACCTTTGGAACAAATATGGGACTCAAATCCAGGCGCAGTTAAGTTACACTGACGACGACAGTTTAAACGCATACGGGTGCAAGCCCGACAGCTACTTAGACTCACTTGATCGCATGGAGGTTCTGGGCTGGCATGAGCTTGTAGATCATTGGTTGCCGCAAGGAACGCAATCTCGGATTAACAGCCTACGACACTGGTGCAAGTGCGCACAGGACCTAGCAGGCGATGAAAGCACGGGGGCGTTAAGCCTAGAGCCCCTGCGGTGCGCACTTGTCGATTTAGAACGTGAGCAAGGCCATGCCGCAAAACACTTGCTCGACGTGCGAGAAGGACATGGCTGGCCTGCTTACGGGCGGTTGGTGGCCGCCTCGGAGGCGATGAATCCCCGACTCCCTGAGGTTGAAGACGACTTTGGGGGTGTAAAACACGCGTTGGCAACTGCTCTTCGCGACGAACTTCTTGTCTACGAAGAACACGGAGGTCGAAATGCCTCGGAAGCTGGTGCTATCGAACTCCATGAGCAGCTTGAGGACGACCTCGTCACTGTGCGGGAAGAGTTCATGCTGCGCGTCGGACGCCAGCGTAGCCGACTAGCAATCGTCAAACGCTATGCTGTGGGGTGCGAAGCGTTCCGAGCTAAGGAGCTTCGGGAGATGGTTGTAGACTCAAAGCGCCCAGAGGATCGATTGACCCTCGACTTCGCCCGCTATCTTTTTGAGACTGGTCTTAACCCGCTGATCGATGCCAACGTCTCGAATCTAAAACCTGACATCCTACACCTCGACCCTGGCGCACTGTTCTACGTAGAAGCCAAGCAGTACAAGGGGGAGCACCCCAGGTCGAACCTCATCGACGCCTACAAACAGGTCTGGAGTACATGGTCGCGCCTTCGGAAGCGCTATCCATCAAGAGAAGCCTTCCTCGTTGTCTTTCGCCGAGGCGGCCCCTTCGTTGAACTTCCCGAGGTCATTACCCACAACAATCTCAAGCTCTACTCGATTCTTGCGGACATTTCGACGGAGGCTGGCAGCAAGGAGAAGCTCAAGACCTTCACCATTACCGCCGAAGAGGTGAAGCCACAGGAGGAGGGCGGATGAGCCAGCGTGATTGGAATGAGCTGAAGCTCTCGGAAGATCCTGCGGTCGAGCTGCTCCAATCGCTAGGCTACGAGTATGTCGAACCAGAGGTCCTGGAGTCCGAGCGCGATAACTTCAAGCTAGTGGTCTTGGACCAGAGGTTGGCCGACGCTCTCCGAAAACTCAACCCATGGTTATCCGACGACAACGTCAAGAAGGCCATCAAAGAGGTTTCGCGCTCCACCTTCGTTAGCCTCGCCGAGGGCAATGAGAAGCTGCACACCACGCTCACCTACGGCATCGCATTGGAACAAGATCGTGGTGACGGCAAAAAAAGTCACACTGTCCGATTCTTCGACTTCGAGAACGCCAAGAACAACGAGTTTCTCGTAACTCGTCAGTTCAAGGTACAGGGGACCACAAAGAAGATCTATCCCGACATTGTCGTTGCCGTTAACGGCATTCCCCTTGCGGTGATTGAGTGCAAGAGCCCAACGCTTGGAGACAAGTGGCGAAACCAAGCCATCAAGCAGATGGTCCGCTACCAAGAGGCAACAGATGAGTTCCGAGGGCAGGGTGCTCCTAAGCTCTTTGAGACCGTACAGATTCTTATTGGTTGTTGTGGCCAAGGTGCGGTCTACGGAACAGTGGGTACACCCAAGCGTTTCTGGGCGGACTGGAAGGAACCATATCCGCTAAGCAAGGAGCAGCTAGCCGTAAAGCTCGACAGGACTCCGACACCGCAGGACATCACGCTCTATGGACTCCTCAAGCCCGAGAACCTGCTCGACATAATTCGCAACTTCATCGTATTCGACGCCGAGAGCGGGCGCACGGTTCGCAAGATTTGCCGCTACAAGCAGCTCATCGCCGTCAACAAGGCGCTGGAGCGCATCAAGGGGGCCGACAAGGCCGCTGAACGTGGTGGCGTCATCTGGGCAACCCAAGGGTCTGGGAAGTCGCTCACGATGCTGTGGCTGGCTCTCAAGCTACGTCGAGATCCGAGCCTGGAGAACCCCACGCTTGTGGTGGTGACGGATCGTGTTGATCTCGACCGTCAGATTCGGGAGACATTCACGCAATGTGGCTTCCCCAATCCTGAGCAGGCCAAGTCGGTACGCCACCTCAAGGAGCTTCTCGGCGGCCCTAGCGGCAAGGTGGTTATGACCACGGTGCAGAAATTCCAGGAAGGCACCGGGGCGGATGCTGCGTCGGGGGAGTCTAAGCGTGTGAAGCGGTCGGCGTATCCGCAGCTAAGCGACTCCAAGAACATTTTCGTCATGGTCGATGAAGCGCATCGGAGCCAGTACAAAGGCCTCGCGGCGAACCTGCGTAAGGCGCTGCCCAACGCCTGCTTCCTTGGTTTCACCGGTACGCCCATCGACAAGAAGGACCGAAGTACGTTGGAGACCTTCGGCCCGTACATCGACACGTACACCATCGAGCAAGCGGTTCGAGATGGCGCGACGGTTCCTATCTTTTACGAAGGGCGGCTTACGGAACTGAGCATCATCGGCCAAAGCTTGGATAAGCTCTTTGATCATGTCTTTTCCAACCGTAGCGATGAAGAGAAGGCCGAGATCAAGAAGAAGTATGCGACGGAGAAGGCGATAGCGGCGGCTCCCAAGCGCATTGAAGCGATTTGTCTCGACATCATCGAGCACTTTGAGACGGCGATTCGGCCTAACGGATTTAAGGCGCAGGTGGTGACTGCGAGTCGTGAGGTGGCGGTCCTCTACAAGGAGACGTTGGACAGGCTAAACGCACCGCCTTCGGCGCTCATCATGTCTGTTGCGCATAACGATGAGGCTCACCTGGCCAAGTACGCGGACCAGCTCACCAAGGAGGCGAAGGCTAAGACCATTGAGAGTTTTAAGGAGAAGAAGGCACCTGAGATTCTAATTGTGTGCGACATGCTCCTCACGGGCTTCGACGCACCTGTCGAGCAGGTGATGTACTTGGACTCTCCGCTGCGAGAGCACACGCTTCTCCAGGCTATTGCTCGTACCAATCGCTGCGCTGAGAAAAAGACCTATGGTCTCGTCGTGGACTACTGGGGTATCTCCGAATCTCTACAGGAGGCGTTGGCTATCTTCTCGCCTTCGGACGTAACAGGAGCGATGGAGCCCAAGGTGGATGAACTGCCGAGGCTTCAAACCCGGCACCAAGCGACCATGCGCTTCTTTGTTGGTCTAAAGGATAAAGACGACCTCGATGCTTGTGTGGCTGCGCTGGCAGCGGAAGACGTTAGGGCCAACTTCGACCAAGCGTTTAAGCGTTTCTCTCAGTCGATGGATATGTTGCTCCCCGAGACGCGGGCGCTTCCGTACGTGGACGATCTTAGGTGGCTGGGGAAGATACGCATGGCCGCCAAGGCGCGGTACAGGGATGAAGCTGCGCTCGATATCTCAGACTGTGGTGCCAAGGTGCGGAAGCTCATCGAGGACGCTGTTATCGCGGGCGGTATCCAGATTCTAGTGAAGCAGGTCTCGCTCTTCGGTAGCGACTTCGAAGATAAGATCAACGCGCTCAAGAGTGACGACGCAAGAGCTAGCGAGATGGAACATGCCATCCGTCACGAGATTACGGTGAAGCTGGATGAGAACCCGGCTTTCTACCTGTCTCTTCGGGAAAGATTAGAAGAGATAGTAGAGATGCGAAAGCAGCGCCGCGTTGATGCCGCTGAGCAGCTAGACCTCTTTCAGGCTTGTATCGATGACCTGCGCAACGTGAAAGACGCGGCGCGGAAAGTTGGTCTGAGCGAGACGGGCTTTGCGATCTATGGCCTTCTGATGAAGGGCGACGGTTCTTCCAAGGTGAGCGAAGGAGCTAACGCATACGGAACCGAGAACAAGGAGCTGGCCGAGACCATCGAGACAATCATCGAGCCTCGTACCGAACTCGTTGACTGGTGGGAGAAGGACGATGTCGTCAGGCGGATGCGTAGAGACATCAAGGGTATTCTGCGCGGCAACGTCGGTGATGACGAGCTAGAGAGCTACGCCACCGAGATTGTGGACTTGGCGAAGGGCCGGAAAGGCCACTGATGGAGGACTCGGTCATCACGTACGGGAAGACGGAGATTCCTTATCGCATCCGCCGCAGTGACCGCCGGACGACGGTCGCCATAACCGTAGCGCCCGGCGAAGGTGTTGTGCTCATGGCTCCCTCGGCAACGGACGTGAAACGCCTGGACCGCGTGGTACACACCAAGGCCCAGTGGATTGTGGAGCGGCTGCGCCATGTACGCGAGGTCGAGTCGGTGCCGGTCGCCAAGGAGTTCATCTCCGGGGAGACCTTCTCGTATCTCGGTCGAGGGTATCGTCTCAAGGTCGAGCCACGCGTTAGGCCTGCCAGGACGAAGCTAGAGCGAGGGTGGCTGCGAGTACAGGTAGGACGAACCCTGAGCGCGCAGGAGCGGCCTCAGGCAGTTCGTGAGGCCTTGGAGGCCTGGTACGTGGACCACGCAGAGAGGAGGCTTCCCGAGCGCGTGGCGCACTGGTCGAGGCAGTGCGGGTTGGAGCCCAACAGCGTGGTGGTTAAGCACCAGCTCAAGCGGTGGGGGAGCTGCGATGCTAGCGGCAACCTTCGGCTTAACTGGAAGATCGTCCAGGCACCGGTGCGGTTGATTGATTACGTCGTTGTTCACGAGCTGGCGCACCTTCGGCATCAGGACCACACGAAGGCCTACTGGGCGCTGGTAGGGAAGATCATGCCGGACTACGAGGAACGCAAGCGCGCGCTTCGTCATCTCGGCGTTGGCGTCGTTTGGTGAGGACGAGTTTGGCGGCGAAGAGCAATTCTGGGAACGCCAAGCTAGAGAGAAAGTGAATAATCGATGAAAGCCACTGAAGCAGGACTACTTTCCTTCTTAAAGAAATCTTCGCAGTTCGTCATTCCAATCTACCAGCGTACGTATTCCTGGACGGAGAAGGATTGTCGGCAGCTCTGGGATGACGTTATTCGGGCGGGGAGTACAGACTCTGTTCCTGTTCACTTCATGGGCTCCATTGTGTACATCGAGCAGGGGCTTTCTCAGGTCAGTCACCAAGCACCGCTGCTTGTTATTGATGGACAACAACGGTTGTCTACGGTGACGTTACTGATCGCCGCCCTGGCTGAGGCCGTGGGACATACCGAGCCTGTCGATGGTTTCTCGGCGCGAAAGCTGCGCAACTACTACCTTCGCAATCCCGAGGAGGACGGCGAACGTCACTTCAAGCTATTGCTCTCGCAGACAGACAAGGAATCACTCAAAGCAATTGTCGGCTGCACAGAACAGCCCAAGGAACAGTCCATCAGGATCACGCAGAACTTTGACCTTTTTCAGCAGCTGATTGGGACATGCGATGGTGACCTGGTCGCACTTTGCAAAGGTTTGGCAAAGCTCGTTGTTGTTGATATCGCACTTAGTCGTGACCAGGACAACCCACAGCTCATCTTCGAGAGTATGAACTCAACGGGCAAGGAGCTGAGTCAGGCGGATCTCATCCGAAACAACGTCCTGATGGGGCTTGAACCCAAATTGCAGACGCGGCTTTACGAGCAATACTGGAGGCCGATGGAGCTTGAGTTTGGCCAAGAGGCCTATAGCACTCACTTCGACGGCTTCATGCGGCACTACCTGACAGTCAAGACAGGTGAAATCCCGAAGGTGCGTGCGGTTTACGAAGCTTTCAAGGTTCATGCTCACCCGGTTATTGAAGAACTCGGAGTAGAAGCGCTTGTGAAGGACATGCGACAGTCTGCTCGAAACTTTTGCGCGATGGCATTGGATGCGGAGACCGATTCTGAGCTAAGGCTTGGGTTCCTCGATCTACGGGAACTTCGAGTCGATGTCGCGTACCCCTTGTTGCTGGAACTCTATGCAGACTACTCGCAAGGAGCATTGAAGAAGTCCGAGTTCTTGGAAGTAGTGCGACTCATCGAGGCCTATGTCTTTAGGCGCGCGATTACTGCCATTCCAACCAATTCAATGAATAAGACTTTCGCGACCTTTACCAAGGGCGTGAATAAGGAAAAGTACCTAGAGAGCATTAAGGCCCAGTTCCTTCTGCTGCCCTCGTATCGCCGGTTCCCGACAGATGACGAGTTTCGTCGCGACATCAAGACACGCGACCTCTATAAATTCCGAAGTCGGAGCTACTGGCTTAGACGGATGGAGAACTTCGGTCGCAAGGAACGGGTCCCGGTTGACGAGTACACGATTGAACACATACTTCCGCAGAATGAGGACCTCTCTCAAGAGTGGCGAACCGCGCTTGGCGAAGAGTGGGAACGCATCCAGCAAACTTGGCTTCACACCCTCGGGAATCTAACTCTCACGGGCTACAACTCTGAATACAGTGACCGCCCCTTCAAAGAGAAGCGCGACATGAAGGGCGGCTTCGGGAAGAGCCCAATAAGGCTCAGCGCAGGACTTGGCGAATGCGAAGAGTGGACAGAGGCTGCAATTACGGCTCGTGCAACTCGTTTGGCTGAGTCGGCTTTGGAGGTATGGCCTGGTCCCGGATTGGCACCAGACGTTCTCGCGCTGTATAGGCCAAAGAAGGACAAGCCCGCCCGAAACGCTGTGTATTCGATAGATGATCATCACAAGCTGACGAGTGCCACGGTGCGTCCGCTCTTCGAAGCGTTCAGGAAGGAAGTGCTTGCATTGGATCCATGCGTGGCCGAGGAGTTCCTCAAACTGTACGTAGCCTACAAGGCCGAGACCAATTTCGTAGACGTAGTGCCGCGAGCAAAGGGCCTCAGGCTCACGTTGAACGTTCCGTTCTCCGAGATCAGTGATCCGAAGGGCCGATGCAACGACGTGACCGCACTTGGGCGATGGGGGAATGGCGACGTTGAGATTGATTTAACTACGCTAGAAGAATTGCCCTACGTAATGGGATTGGTGCGGCACTCACTTGAAAGGCAGATGGGTGACGCTGAGGAGTAGCAGTGGGCGCGTTCTATGGGCTTCAGGCCGCCTGGTCTTTCTCGGTGGGAGCTGCTGCCTATGAAGTGTTCCAAGCCGTTGCAGGCCCTTTGGGAACGTTCTGGAACGCACAAGACGGCTGCGGTCGCTAGTGCGGAAGTGAGAACGTGATGAACGAAGACACATGGCGCAAGACAATATGAAGATCGGAGATGCCGCTGAGGATCTACTCACGTATTGGGCGAGTCAGGCAGGAATCAACGTTATCGCTCCTCAGAGAGATAGGACGGGTTGGGATCGCGAGTTTGAGTTTCCGGTGGACGATTGTGACGAGGGCCAAGAGTTACTCGACAGGCGGCCACCGGAAATGATTTGCCGCATACAGGTAAAGGCAACAAGGAATACTCACAAGCGCAGAGAGCCAATCAAACTTGACAATTGGGCACGATTTGTCAATTGGCCAATCCCATGCTTCTTTGTGATTATTGAATATGGTGCAGGTCCAGACCCCACCGCCGCGTATCTCGTACATGTGGGGCGGGATTGGATTGAGAAAATTCTGAGACGCCTTCGACAATTGGCCGCCGAGAATCAGAACGCCACCCTGAACCCTACGAGCCAAGCGGCTAGCCCAAAGAGTGGAGCGAAGCAAGCTCACGAGATCACAGTGGGGGTCACATGGTCTGATGAAAACCGACTGCCAGAACTCTCGGGGCATGCACTCGCGAAAGCTATACGAGGGTTCGTTGGCAACGCGAGGGACTACACAAAGCAGAAGAGTGCCTGGATTGATTCAGTTGGATACGAATCTCAGAACGCGTCCTTTTCCTTTTCTGCCGCAGCTGATGCGACCGGCTACGAATCATTGGCAAATCTCGCCTTAGGAATAGAAGAGCGGTTACCAGTATCGTCTTTCGCGCGAAGTGATTTGCGATTTGGAATACCACTGCCCAACGGTGAGGACGGCCCTATTGACGCGGTTATCGAAAGCCTGGAGCCATCGGAGGTGAGCGAATCAACTGTGACGGTTGTTGGCTCAGACAGTCTTCGGTCTGTCAGGTTGCGGTGCAACACTCGCACGTCAATGGGAGTATTCCCCTTCCTGCCGAAGGAGTTTTGGAAGGTTAGATTGGCGACGACGTTTGTCTCGTTTCTCATCAGCGTGGCAGATTCCAAAGCGCGATGTGACTTCGGAATTAGGAACTTTTACGATCCCGTCTGCTTGGGGGATTTTGCAGACCTTGCCGAAGTTGTCGCCATCCTAGACGAATCGGAAGGCGAGAAGCTAACGGTGGCCTGTGAGCTTCCACTTTGGGCGAAGTCCGCAACCTTGGCTGGCTCTTTATTCGTTCCTGCACTGGATCCTGAACTGGTAAACTCGGTCCGAGTAGCGGAACACACGTGGCTGATAGGGCGTGCGTTTGGGTTGCAGAGGGAGCATCTCGTAGTTCCAGCCGACTTGATGGACCAAGCGGAGCAAATCGCTGTTTTGCATGCCGTGTTTCACACTGACCCTACGACTGTCAGGACTGTTAGCTCTTGGGACGGGGGACCTGAGGCAACCGACTCGGTGGCCTCTCTGCTCTATCACGCCGCTGGAATCGGCGACGTAGTCTTGGTCGCGTTCGTTGCCGTCTCAGGCGAGTGGCATACCGAGGAAGTAGATGGAGATGCACGTCTGATCGTAAACGGGACTCCGCGCGTAATTCATACAGAGTCTGTCGTGAGGAGCAAGTGGGAAGAGTGGCTGCGCGAGATTCTAGAGAAGAGAATGCTGTCAGCATGTGACGTTCTGGAGCGAAAGCACAATATCGATCACGTTGCGTACATGCTACCGACAGCTGGGAATGAGCAGTAGGAGGCCTTTGGCGGTTGCCAACTTGAGTTTGAGCTAGCTTGGCTGACTACGGCGAGGAGGCCAACAGACTCTCCAACTCCGACCATAGACCTTCGTGTTCCTCTGCGGTCGGAAAGATGGGAGAGATAGGGCAGTTCGCCGTACTTCTGCTTGCCATGGGCTCTAACGGCGAAGTTCTTGGCGGCTTTCATCATGTTTTCAGCGCCTTCCTCGTTGGGGCAATACGTTTGTAGTTTAGCAGATGGCACAGCGGAATCAGCGGGTCATTAGCTGCGCGCCCTGCATTGGGCTACGACAACCAGGGGCCGTCTAGCTCTCCGCTTCGAACGAGACGCTGACTAGCGTGGAAATACTCAGAAGCCTCTGATGTGAAGACATGAAAGAATGGAGTCAAGACCAATGGGCTCAACGTCGCCATGGTCTAGACGCTCTCTGCCATACTGGACAGAGATGCATTATCTTGACTGCACAAGCCACGAGACAGCTCTAGCCTCTGTCTCCAAAATTCTCCAGGTCACTCAGACCGAACTTGCAGACGGACTCGCAACTATCCGCTGGGATGACGACGATGAAATAGCGCCGGGGATGAAATACCCAGACCTCTGGAATCGTTGTCGTCGAGAGTGGCTCACTCAAGTTCTGCCAGAGGAACTGGGATGCGAAGAGAGACTAGAGGACTTCGGCACCTGTTGGTTTCACGCTACGAGGATTCCGAAGACTACCGACTATGGTGTCCACGGGTTGCTCCCAAACCAGGACGTTCAGAGCGTCCTTCTTGACGTCCTCAAGACTATGTTTAAAGAAGAGGGACTCCCTGGTAGCTGGGACACGCTTAGCACGTCCGCCGAAAAGAGTATGGTGCTGACTGCAAGGCATGATCCCGATGACAATGGCCCGCACGGTTGGCTTGTCCGCGAATACCTGTTGCAAGGCGGAGCAGAAGGACGTGGCTATCTTGAAATCCCGGAATACGTAGCTTTGTTTTGTAGAGCGATGCCAGGCGTTGGCAGCCAATTGGAAGACCTCTACAAGGCGAAGACACACCAGGGAATAGTGAAATTCCGAGTAGTCCAGAGACGTTTCCGAAACTTAGCGCTACAGACTGCCGTCTGGTACTTGCACAGAAAGGCACATGGCAACGGACTCGACAGATCCTGCGCTCAAGGAGTCTCATGCAACGGCAAGGCCGTGCCGCCTGAAGATGTATTTCCTATTGAGTGGTTGTAGTGTCATAGATGGCTTCCAGCCCCCAAGCTATCTCAGGCCACAGATGACACCCCAAAGGCGGCCCTTGTCGATGCGGTGCGAGCGCTCGCGGTGATCACACTGGACGACATAGCACCAACAGGCATCATCCCAATTTGAGCTGAATCGGTAATCGTCACTTGGCCACATCATCCGGGGTATCGGACTGAGGAGCCTCAAGTTGCTCTCTTTCTTGTTTGTCGAGCATTTCTTCAACCATCAGATCGATTTCCTCAACTGTTTTGCCAAGCCGCTTGGCTTCATCGCGCTTCAGTTGAACAAGCTCATCTTGCATTGTCTTGAGTTTTGCCTCCCTCTCTTCTCGCAGCTCGGCAAGCTCTTGCCGGGTGTCGTGGACGCGGGCGCTAAGGAGGTTGGGCAACAGGCAGGATTCCTCAATCGGTCCAGCGGATTGGGCAGTTTCAATCAGGTGCTTGAGGTGAGCAAACTGTAGCGCCACATTGAACAGAAAGCGGGCACGGTTCCTTGTAGCCTGTGTGGCATCGTTCGGTTCATGCTGAGCGATCTCAGGAATCACCTCATGTAGTTCTGAGATGAGGTTGCTAATGCCCTCATCCTCAAAACCAATCTCAGTCGTTGTGTGACCGCAAAGGTTTCTGATCTGCCGGATAATATCCAGATGAGTGTGTTGCTCTGTTCCAATCAGCCCGAGAAAGAAACACGCATCCAGTCTGTGAATCTGCCTGATGAACTGACGCCGCCTTTGACCTGTTCCATCAGACGTGACCAGAAGGGTCTTTAGCAGTTCCTTTAGGAGTCCTTCGAGCACTTCGTAGGCTATGAGCATTCCCCCACGCTCAGACTCCTTTACTAGGGCTTCGTAGAATGGCTTTGCTTCGGCCCAGATTTTCTCTCCCTTTTCGTTCATTTGCTTGCCTTGTGTTTTGTCATGGATGGATCTGAGATGTACTCACAGCGGCTCATGATGACGCAGGTGCGCTAGTTGACGGCAGTCGTTCGAGCGGGCAGAAAATCTAGGGTAGCGGCCAAGGGACATTGCTGCACCATGATTGTGGCAGCAAGGAAATTCCAAACTCTTCGTAAGCATGATGACGTGAGGCCGTTGCCCCGGGGCAAAACGAAACGAGGAGCGACGCAAACAGGTGTGACTAGATGGGAGAGCGCCGCCAGTGATTGAAGCTAGTTGATGTGAAACCGCAGTGTTAGGTGTTGGTTTGCACTAGCTTCGAATCCCGTTGGGGTCGCCCTGAATAGCTCCGTAACTTTAGTCAGTTACGGGGCTTTTCTCTTTTTCGGCTCGTGGCTGCACCCATATTGCACCCAAACGCTTTTGAGATGGCGTCTCTCTTCTGTCGATCGTTGACGTGGATGTAGCGCATCGTGGTCTCGATCGACTTGTGCCCGGCGAGCTCCTTGATGATGGCAACATCCACGCCGGCGGCGGCCAAGGTCGTGCAGAAAGCATGGCGAAGGGCGTGCCAGGGCTGGCTCGGCTGCTTGACCTTGGATGTCCTGTAGAGGTCGCCAATCTTATCCCGGACGGCCCAGTAGCTCAGCGGCTTCTCGTCGCCAAGGCGGGTAAGCACAAAGGCTGAGGTTGCCCGCTCGCCAGTTGGCTTGAGTTCCTCCATGGCTGCCCAGAGTCGCTCCGAGATTGGGACCACTCGCTGCCGCCACAGGCAGATTGACACTTAACTTCGACATCGCCTACCGTATTTCATGACCTGGCGCATTCATCGTTGGTCCCCTCAGGACCACACTGGCGAGGTTGTTTCGCCGCACTACGGTCCGTGGTCCTTTGGAGCTTCTGAGAACCCCAAGGACATCGCAGACTTCCAGGTCGGCGAGGAAGTCGTTGTTGAAATCGGCGCCGTTACCAATGATGTTGCCCCGGTTCTCTCTGTCGCCCGCCCGAGAACGCGGCATGATGACATGCCCTCGGGGACACGCTGCGCTGTGTTCGATAGTCTCAATGCGGGCCAGCCCGATGACATGAGCATCGAGGAACATGTAGGCGACCGCTTGCACTTCTGGCTCTTTGATTGCTGTATGCGATGTGGCGGCCCGGGATACGATCTGATTTTCGAAGGCGTATCCTTTGTTGCCGGCCTTGACGCCGACCTTGACGAACCGTGGTTTCGGCTCGCTACCAAAGAAGAGACTGACGAACATGGCGCCCAGGTCCCACATGGTTCATTGGCCTACACGATTGTACTTGAACCCTCGCTGGACAATCACGATGTCTTCGTCGTTGCGAGGAGCGTTGTCGTGAAGGCGCGGATGGGAGAGTAAATGGCTTGGTGTCACGTGCAGTGCACCCAAAAAGTTCAGGACAGACCGTTCTCAACCCAACTAGGGCCAACAGAAAAACTCTTAACCTACGAAAGGTATGCGAACCCGCGTAGTTAGAGTTGGTAGGTAATGCCTTCGAATCCAGTTGTACCAGTGCTAGGAAGTCGAACATGAAGCCCATCATTCACCAAGTAAGCTGCTGGGATCATCCAAACGTCAGGACGTGGGAACCGCTAGACTCAGCTGATGTTGCCGAAGAACTCATGCTCCATATCGGTGCTCGCGGGACGAAAGGGGCAGACAACTTCACACTTCGCGTGGCGACACCCACAGGGTTGAGTGGCTTACCCTCCGAGCGGGGAATCATCGCAACAAGGCCACTCCTCGTCATGGCCCGATACGACTACGAAGACTTGTGGTCGTACCTTGAGGAAACCGTCAAGGAATGCGAGGCCGAGACTTGGCTGGATTGCGTGGCAAAACTGGGTCGGTATTTTCGCTGGGAGTACGAGGATTTTAAGTGGTCGAATTCTTAGTAACGAGCGGATTGGCCCCGCTACCCGTTGCCTCGTTTTTTCTTGTTCTTACCGCCATTTAGAACGGTCAAATCGGGGACTGAAAATCCTCGAGTCGTTCAAGGTTTGGGACCAAGATCAATCGAGCTTCAGTACCTCGTCTGCCCAGGCATCAAACGCCGCGACATCTGTGACACCTGTCGTTTCGTTCCACCACTGTCCAAAGCACTTCAGATCGGCGAGGCCCGCTCCGGTTGCCTCCCAGAAGACCACTAAAATTTCCATTCCACCAAGTCCTTGTTGGTTTAGTGCATTGGCGAGGGTGGAGGCGGCGGTCCTCGAGGCCGTCCCCCGAATCGACGCGCTCATCTGCAATGCCGCTATCGCGCAGGTGCCCAAGCAGAAGCTCACGGTGGACGGGTTCGAGAGCATGCTTGGCACGAACCACTACGGCCATTTCCTCCTGTGTGGACTGCTCTATCCGCGAATCGAGGAAGCGAAGGGGCGCATCGTGGTTGTCGCGAGTTTGGGCTACAAGATGGGAATCAAGACCATCCAGTTCGACGACATGAATTGGGATGAGAACTACAATCAGAATAGTACCTATTCACAAAGCAAGCTGGCGCAGATGATGTTTGCCTACGAGTTGCAGGACCGCTTGGCCGCGGCGGGCGGGGACGTCAAAGTGTACGTTTGCCACCCTGGCTCGTCGAAGACGTCGCTCATCAAGAACAGCGGAAACATGATGACACGAGTGATGTTCCAGCTCATGTCCCTGTCTCCGATGGTTCAATCGGCAGAGAAGGGCTCCTGGCCTGAAGTGATGTGTGCGACGGAAAGCGGCTTGGAGCAACGAGCTCTCTACGGCCCCACCGGTCGCATGGAGTGGGTCGGTCCAGTCGGCACAGGCACGCTGGAGTCCTTCGCGTATGAGAAGCCCGTCATGGAACGTTTGTGGGCTCTTTCGGAGGAAAAGACCACGCTGAGCTGGTCGCTCTAGCTGTTTGGGTTTGCATTGGCACTATCGATGACATCATTGGGTCGCAACGAAACACTGTAGAAGGAAGCACATGTCTGCATTTCGCATCTTGGGAGTAATCATGGCGGTGGTCGGTATCGCGTCGGCTGTATTCCCAAACTGGTTTGGCCCTCTCACCCAGTGGCCCGCACCGCCGGTCGACGTCTTTGAGGGCATTGAACGTCGCGTCCGCGGAGGCATGCTCCTGGGCGTCGGTCTGGCCTTTATCGTCGTGCCCACACTGCGTCCATGGTCCGTTAGCATTCCCTCCGTAATCTTCTACTTCATGCTCGGCGCTCTCTTGGCGCGTCTCGTCGGCATTGTCGTCGACGGTGCTGTTCCCAAACAATGGCTCTGGGTTGCCGTAGAGGCTGTGTTCATGGCCTTGGCAGCGCTATGGCTGTGGCGCAGCAGCGGCGCCGCGCCCTGACGTGCCGCCTGAGGGCGATCGATCCGCATTGAAGTAGACGGCATCTACATTCCTAGGTGGCACTCAAAATGAAAAGGTAGCTAGCTCCGTCGTCTCGTCGACTGACCGCGACAGTTGAGCCGCTGGGCGTCGGCATTGAATCTACGCAGCGCAAGTCGCTGGGACCTGCACCAAGTCCACAAAGTATGATGTTCCCGTTGGGGGGCGCTCTGAATTCCCTCGTTGAGTTAATCGCTTAGCGAGGGTTTTCTCTTTTCAGTTGGGTCCGTCGCCCATGAGCACGTGGCTAGGGGCGGACTCCCCTTCGCCACTGAGTTCAGCCCATGCGAGGGGGCGGCGTCTTCAAGACGCTCGCATGCGGCGGGCAGTGATTTCCGAAAGTGCTTGGTCATCTTTTTGGATAGTGCCTCGACGGCCTCTTGGATGGCGCCGGGAACAACTCTGCCAATGCTGCGCAGAGTACGCTCGCCCGATCGATGTCCATTGTCGACTTGGCTGCGCGCCCAGTTCGCAACTGAGATACGACCAACTTGTGCACGGCAAAGCGTTCGGGGATTGGTATGCGCACGGAGCAGCAACCCTCGCGCGCGATGAGTACTGACGTCTGAGACTCCTTAAGAAGATATCCTAGATAGGGCAGGGCTGTGTCGTATGTCTGGAGCTCCGGAACAGCGACTGTTGGGAAGGTCTCGTTTGGGGATGGCACAAGCAAGTCGACGAGAGTGCCACATTTGTGGCAGGAACCGTTACTCTTGGCGATGAGACTGGCTTGCTGATGGCATTCAGCCAGCTATCGAAGATCTGTGGATATGGTGGCGAGTGCTGCTCGATCGCCTCAAGCGGTGAGTTGAGGTGGAGCAGGGTGGGGCGATGACTCGGGCTTCATTTGGCATCGCAGGTGGTAGTCCACTGCCGGTAATCTGCGAGAGCCGTCCTACTCTTCCGCCGCCCGCTTTCGTCCCACCTCGGAGATTCTCTCCAGCACCATTTCGCTCAGGGCTTCAAGCTCGTCGTCCTCGCACAAGGCACCTTGTTCGTCATTGGTTCGCACCTGGTCCGACAGGCTAGCGAGCACACCATGCCAGCGAGATGTCACGCTGCTTCCGGCCCACGCTTTTTGTTCCGACGGTTCATAGCCAGCCCGTCCCCAAATGGCAGTGTTGCGAAGCAGCTGCAGGTCGCTTTCCAAAAGCTCGGTGATTTCTTCCTCAGGACGCTCAAAGAGAGGATCGACCAAATCCCACTCGGCTCGGCTTGATGCCAACTGGAGCGCCGCCTTTGCCTCGGTGGTTCTGGGATAGACAATCAGGGAGACGGTTCGCCCTTCGTCCGAATGCCTATCGGGAACCCGCCATCGTAGGGAGCACTGGAAGTGCTCGCTTGGCGCCTTTGGAGGCCGAGCCACAACGACTTCGCCGCAGGTCTTTGAGATTTCCTCAGCGGTCAAGAGCCCCTCACAGGATGGCAGCTCCCAAACGGTCGTGGGCTCCACCGCAAGCATCTTGCGTTCGCGAGGTTTGGGTTTGTCGACGGCGTTTTTCGCGCCCGAACTCTTCGCAGCCGCGCCTTCCGTGGACGCGGGCTCGGCGGGAGCTTCATCCTGACTCTTGGATTTGCCGCATGCGGCGATAAGGACGACTGATACCACTGCGCAAACCTTCATGAGGGTTCCTTAACATGAAGTTGGGCAATAGATGCTGACCGCGTTCACTTCGGGGAATCGGCATCCCACCCGCCATGTCGCATGCCGATTCAGTTCTCCCCTGTCGGCCAAATATCCGGCGCCCAACATCGACTTCAACGATACGCGCATTCTTGACATCCAACGTGCGTCCGAGCCTCGATGAGGCAGGTCGCCTGCGTTGGAGCGGTATCGCTCATCAACGTAAAGAGCTGGCGAAGTCTGGTATCGCCACCGAACATGCGGCGAGTGGTAGCAGCGCGCGGCGCATTGCATCGACCACATTCTTATGCCGAGAGTCCAGCGAGTTGGCCGCGGTGGAAACAGCGATTTACCGTTCTCGATATGGCATGACGCGGGCTTGCGGCGCCCGGATTTCGGCACCCCCATTCGGGGCATAGGGGTGGTGCTTTCCGTTCACGCTAGCTGCGGGTATCCTAAGAAACCTCCCTAGGCCGCTTCGGAAGCCAGCATAGTGCTCCGGCTCACCTCATCGCATAAAACGCTCACAGCTACTACTCGCCCGGCTGTCTTGCGAATCCGTCGCGCGAACTGTCACCATCCGCGTGGATTTGTGAGCATGCAGCGCTCACAGAGGGGGACGAGATGGGACTTGCTACAGAGAGGCTCTTTGACGCCTGCAAACAGGGCAACCTCGCCGAGGCGCAGCAAGCGATAGCGGCCAAGGCCAAGGTCAATACCGTGAGCGACTGGGACCACACCAGTCCACTCGTTCTCGCCGCCTACGGTGGGCATCAGGACATCGTTGGGGCACTACTTGCAGCGGGCGCCAATCCCAAGGGAGAAGGTCTCACCGCCATCACTATCAAGAAGATCGAAGAGTCGGGACCGTCCATCATGTCGGGGCTTGTCAGTGTCCTGTCGTCCGTCGCATCGGTAACCACCGATCGCCTTGGAAAGCAGGCTAAGAGGCAGCGTTCCGAAGGCAGCACCGATGGGCTCCGGGCCCTGGATTCCTTTGACGACGTGCCCTTTGGAGGCGATGAATTCGATAGCGAGGAAGACGAGGACGAGCCCGAGAGGATTCCATCCATGCCCGTTGCCGCAGCGGCCGCAGGAGGGCACCTAGAGATCGTCAAACGCTTGGCCAAAGCCGGCGCCCTGGAGCTTGAGCCTGGAATGCACGAGTACCATCCGCTCTCGGAAGCCGCCTCCCACGGGCACACTGACATCGTCAAGTGGCTCTTGGGTCAAGGAGTCGAGCCGTCGAAAGGCTTCTTCTTTGTTCCGCCATTGCACGCGGCCGCCCAATCAGGTCGGGAAGAATTGGTTTTGCTCTTCCTCAAGTGTGGGCTTTCCCCAGATGCCGAGGAGCCAGAGGAGGGCTACACGCCTCTATTCGACGTGTCTAGCGTGGAGGCAGCGAGAGTGCTTGTCGATGCGGGAGCCACCGTAGACCTGTGGATCCAGGGAGAACACCCAGTAGCTTGTGCCGCATATTCTGGACGCCGCGAGCTTGTGGACTACCTCGCCAGTGTCTCTAGCGATGAAGAGGCGGTGAAGAGCGCGCGAGAAATCTTGGCAAGTCGGGGGACCGCGGGCAATGAGGCCACTCAGAACCTCATCTCCGCGGTTTCCCTTTGCACGGTCCCGAATGTCGTGCGCCGTCTTTCAAAGGCAGACGTTGATGTCGACGGATATGATGAAGACGGCGAGAAAACGGCGCTTTTGAAGTCCTGTTTTCATGTTCGGCCTCAGGTAGTGGGACTACTGCTCAAGGCGGGCGCCGATCCCAACAAAGCTGTGGGAGCTGGACTCGAAGAGGGAAGGACGCCGCTCATTGAGCTGGCGAGCGAAGCTGATGAGCACGAGGCTGATGTCATCCTCGCCATCGCGTTCGCCCTCATTGACGCTGGAGCTAACGTCAACGCCCAAGAAACCACGGGAGCATGCGCTCTTCACGAGTGCCTGGGAACGCCACGCCTCGTCGAGTTCCTTCTCGAAAAGGGCGCCGACATCAATCTCAAGAATGACGAGGGCGAGACTCCACTCGCTTGCGCACTGCGTTGGCTGAGCGAAGATGGTAACGACGACCCAGAAGCACAAGAAGAGTCAAGCCGCGACGAGGAGACTCTAGATGCGAGTGGGGACCTATCCCCAGAGCAGGAGGAACTCAAGGGCGTTTTTCAAGGCCTCTTTGGAGCCATGGAGCAGGCGACCCAGGAGGCTGGCAAGGCGTGGAAGGTGCAGCTTAGGAAGAGCGTCAATCTACTCCGAGCCGCGGGCGTCTGAGTCGGCGAACAAGTCTACCGCTGACCCAGAGAGCACCGCATCTAGTTCACGCAACCTAAGCTACGTGATAGGCAGAGAATTGTTCCTAGGAATATTAAGCAGGGTGGTGGGTGATGTGGATGGCACCGAGGCTGGGCATGGCGAACTCGAGACCCCCACGGCTTGTAGCGACTACCGTTGTGAATTCAGCATGCAAAGGCACAATGGTCTCGACATCTTGGCAGTTCCATCCTGCTGGTCGCAAAACGAGCTCGCGAACCACCGACCTTCACGCAAGCAGCCGGCGTTAGCGCGCTAGCTTCACAAGACGGAAGTTTATAAAGTTGGGGTTTGTCGTGAGCTTCTCGAAGCGCGCGGGATCGCTTTCCTTCATCTCTGGTATCGGTCTTGGCTCGACAATGCTCTCGATCAAGAATCCAGCCTGCGCGAATTCGGCGCAGCTCTGCTGTAAAGGAAGGCGCCAGTATCGCATCTTCCACCCCTTGTTCCAGGTCTCCTCGATGACCTCCGTTGCGAAGTAGCTGCCTCCGTGGAGTTGCCAGTCGAGGGTAGGGTGGTGAGTCGAGAGTACGAGCTTGCCTCCTGTCCGAAGCACTCGATGCAATTCCCTTAGTGCTGCAACTCGGTCATCGAGGTAGTGCAGCACTAGAGCTAGCAACACAAAGTCGTGCGACTCATCTGCGATCCAGTCGATGGGATTCGCCAGGTCGTGAACGCGGAGCTCTGTGCGTTCTGCAAGACGACTGCGGGCGAGCGCCACCATCTTGGAACTCTGGTCAAATGCCGTGACCTTCGCACCGCGCGCGAGCAGTTCGGCTGCGTAGAACCCTGGCCCACACCCCGCGTCCAGCACCTGCTTGCCACGCACGTCGCCAAGCATCGAAGGTCGGTCGTATTGTGCGTTGTAGGGACTCGCCTGGGCGTGCTCCTCGTATTCACTGGCGATAGCGTCATACAGCGGTGCTTCCGAACTCACCCCCACTTTTATCACAGGGCACCAGCGCCCTTAGGTCGCCGGGACTGTCACGCCTTAGGCACAAAACGAAAGGCGCCCAGCAGAATGACTTGAGAGCCCATCTCCAACTTTGGAGCAGGTCGAGTCGTTGGGCTCATCGAACTCCCATCGGGGGGCGTGATGGGAGAACGTTCTCAAGGAAGGCGACCTCACTTCAGCAACGACTCATGGCAAGACTGAACTGCCTAAAGATCGCTCAGGTGTCATTGCGATCTCAACTGCGTTTCCAGCGACAACTTCGTGAAGTTGGTGCCAGGTGAGCCAGAAGGTCCAAACCGACGTATTGGCTGAGCGATAGCGGAAATAGTATTTGTCGTCTTGGGCGACCCACTTCAGCGTTTCATCGATTCCAAGAAAGAGTTCCTCAAGGATCAGCTCATTAGCGCGGACTAGGGCGTGTTGGGCATCAAGTTCCGACCACGCAGACTCAAGCGCCCTCAAAAGGTCAGCATCCACAGAATGCTTTTCGAGGGCCTTCCTGGCATGTTTCTTCGCCGATTTCTCAGCGAGGGCGCGCCGTCGTTGCTTCTCATGAGATCCTGCCATGGGCGAGAGCATAATGCAGAGCGTACGTTCCGACTTGGGCGAGCGAGCAATTCTACATCCGCCTGAGATGGCTAATGTTTCATAAGAACTATTCCATTAACAAATCTCTTATCGTAGGTATTCACACGATGGGGTATGGTCCCCCTACCAGTGCGCCCCCGTACTGGTCATTCACACAAGAGGAATTGCTGACGTTTGTGCGGATGAAATGAGGTTTCCGAGGTTGAGTACATGAACACTTACTCGACATTCGAATCGCGCCCGCGAAACAGCATAGGCGTCGCAAGCGTGTGTTCAACAACCTCGCCCATAGCGCATCATCTGCAACCGTTGCGAACGCTACGTCCGCCGTGTATTCGTTGTAACTGAGTTCCAGCACGATGTGACCGAAGGTGCGCGGTACGCCATCCGCGAGCAGGGCTTGCATTCTAGCAAGCACAAGGCCCTTGCTGGATTTGCGAAGGTCGCTCTTCCAGGCGCACTCACGGCCCTTATGCTCTTCGCGATAGAGCCGGGCTGGTGCGCTAGGAGAGCGCAGCGCGAAGAGCGGGGAGCACTAGCCTCCGCTTCTAAAGCTCGTCGTAACTTAGGGATCAATGCGAACGAGTTCCTTTGTGCCCCGATCTTGATGAGTTGCTTTTTGGGTTTGCAGCGTGAAGGAGCCTGTGAAGTGCTGATACTGGCTGCGTACCGTGGTCGTGCCGTCTTGTTCGCGGATCTTCAGCGTGTCGCGCCAGTGTGGGAACGCCAGCGCTTGCCCATCAACCGTTCCATCACAGACGGTGAAGGGATTGACTTGCATGTGAAAGACGTGGTCTGCCGAGCCGGCGTTGAGACCCCATTCTTCGGTTTGCCCTAGCTGCAGGACTCGAGGATTTGCGGGGTCAAAGGACCTACAGTTGATATTGAACTTCAACCCCGCGCCCCCAGGCCCTCCCTCACAAGGCGCTCCGGTGTTGCCGTCCACCAACTGCGAAAACGTCGCGTTCTGGTTACCGTCCACTGCCGCGGCACAGTCGATTGTTGGTGTTGCCACAGCGGCCAGCTCAGCGTCACTAACGACAGCGCCTGTCGCCTCTGGACCAACCTCGACGACGACACTGGCGACCATGTGATCGACTGTCATTCCCAGCCCACCCAGGGCTGGGACCTTGCCGATGAGGCAATAGAGCCCCTCCGAAGCTGGCGCTTCCACGAGGACATCTGCCCGGTACCCCGGGCTAAGTTGCAGCTCTTGTCGGGGGAGCTTCTGTGGCATCGTGAAGCCATCCGCGGCGATTTGGTTCATCGTAAGAGTTGTGCTACCTGGCGACGCACAGCTGCCTTCATCGGCCGCTCGTAGGGATAGGGTCATGTCGGCGTCAACGCCAGCATGACTGAAACGCCAGCGCTCGACATCGCCAGGAGCTAGCACCAGCGTGGGCTCGACGAGTCCGTTGACCAGAATGGGCGTGTCAACCGCGGCCGCTTTTGTGAAGGTATTGACGGACAGGTTGGCTTCGGTGCAAGCCTCGCCATTCGCCAAAGGAAGGTCTTCATTGTGGGGCGTGTGCTGTAAGACGAAGACGCGCTCTTTGGCGTCTGCAATGGATGCCAATTCATCCACAGCTCCTTCAACAATGATTGCGCCTGTCATCCCGTTGGCGATTTGAATGGCCGCGCTGCCGTGCACTTGTGGTTGATACAAGAAGCTGCCAGCTTCATGGGTGGTGCCATTTTCGTCGATGTCAAAGCGATAGCCCTGCGTCGATTGCACCCCAAGCTCGAAGAGCACGTTGTCGCTCATGAAGGCGCTGTCAGCTGTGAACTGCGGCGCTACGTGCAACCCGTGGGTGTGCAGGTTGGTGGTGTTGAAATCGTAGAAGGTAGATTGCCCGACGGGTTGGAAATCTGGATTCTGCAACTGATTGGCTAGATCAACGCGAATCTGCCGGGGGGTGGCGGAGGCTGGCACGCGAATCGTTGGACCTGGAACCGCACCATTGTACGTTCGCAGGCAATAGGTGGCGTTGCCGATCGCAACCGCAGCTGGCTTCACTTCGAGCTGCACGACGACGCCCGGTGTGGCGACAATCTCCGGCGGGTTTCGAAAGGTCTCCACTGTGGCAACGCCGCCCGAATCCGGGCTATCGGCGTCAGTGACGCTTGCATCGGCAATCTGGCTGGCATCGTTGACGTTGCCCGCATCGGTGGCGCCATTGTCATCGCTGCCGCACGCGAGCATGGTCAGAAGGAGAGATGTTGAGATTGCCATCTTCATCCACGCAGTCTAACAGGCAGCGCGAGATTCTCTGACGAGCGCGGCAGGGCTGGCCAGCGTCTAACGCCGCCTTCCTCGAGGCGGGCGCACGTATGGTAGGCAATTGTCTAGTATCCGCAATTGCACTCCATGTGACTCACAGCGCCGCAGGAACGAGTCGCTCTCTTCCATTGTTGCGTCTCGGTGGCGCCCCCATGGTGAAAGCGACTCCCACGAAAGCGGCATCTCTCCTTCCATAGACAGCTGACGTGCAAGTACTTCGCACCAATCACGAAGGGCCCCTGATAGGTTTTCAGACGCCGTAAAGACACTTGCTGGAACGTCGTTGGCGTGCAGGTGTCGCTGACAGTGATCGGCCTCTTCGACGAGAGCTAGCAGGGCGAGAGCGTCCTCGATCTTCTCGACGCAAAGCTTCACCACCTCCCATGGATATCCTTTCTCTAGCGCCGATTCCTTCGTCCACGCTTTCATCTGCCCAAGCTACCCTGAGAGCTGCGGCGGGGGAACCTTCGGAGGCCCGCGAGGCGCTTCAATTGTGAGGTGCCTACGGTGGGTCAGCGTCGGCTGAGTCCGGGGTTGGCAGGTGGGCCAGCATCGCCAGTACCAACTTGTCTGGCGCGCGTTCCGCGTAGGAATCGGCTTCCTCTTGATCGCCCTGAGCGTAGCTCGCGACAGCCAAGATGGCCCAAACCTTCTCCAGTGTGGCCTCCGAAATGTGATGACTATCGGTGCGCAACTGGTGACAGATTCGTTCAGCCTCATCCGCGTCACCCTGAATCAACGCAGCTTCTGCTGCACGCAGCAGGTCCTTGGCGAATTTGTTTTCCCCGCGCAGTGGCCCTGAGCCCGTCACCGCCATGAGTTGGGTGAAGTTTTTGTACATCAAGAAGCTAACGATGATGACTAGGAACGGACTCTTGAGATAGGCCAAGGTAAGACTGAGCGCGGCGATGCCAACCGCAATGCCAACGTAGTGGGTTGCACGCTCCGCTTGAGAGGGCTTTAGGAGTTTCTGCATCAACAGCCGAAACAACTGACCGCCGTCGAGAGGCCACAGTGGCAGCAAGTTGGCGATGCTCCAGATAATGTTTATGTAGAGAAAGTAGAAAAACGTGAGTTGCAGAGGCTCGCTGCCATACATCGATTCCGGCGAATAACTCCACATGGCTTCTTGTGCCAGGTAGACGAGCCCGCCAAAGAAGAGCCCCGCAAAGGGCCCAGCGGCAATGATAAAGGCGTCGTGCCGATTGCTGTTCGCCGGCTTGTGACTGCAGAGTCCGCCAAAGCCGTGCAGCAGCACCGCGGGGTCCAAGCGGTAGTACCGCGCCACGAGTGCGTGACCAAACTCGTGCACGAGCAGGCTAACCGTGACGCAAAGGCCAAATAGCAGACCTCTAGCCGGGCCGGAAGAGTATGCGTAGTAGGCAATGAGTGCAAAATACCAACCCGACACGGAGACCGGGATGTTCGCAAGACTAAAGAGATAGAGCCCCATTACGAGGGTGACGCTATCACATCGGGAGAACCGGAGACCGGAGACCCAAACCGGGGAACGTTTTGCCGATGCCCGGAGACCCAAACCGGGGAACGTTTTGCCGATGCCTGCCTAACGCACCTGGTGTGACGGAATCTTGCCGGGAGACCCAAACCGGGGAACGTTTTGCCGATGCCTGCCTAACGCACCTGGTGTGACGGAATCTTGCCAACAATGCACAGAATCAGTCGTGTCAGTCGGCCACTTTTACCTGCTGTCCAGGCTTCGCACGCAGCGATGCCCGCCAAGGCAACCTCAGCAAGCACTAGACCGTAGGGCGCGAGTCAAAGTCAGAGTTCTTCGCAGCGAGCCCCGTATTGCCTT
>Ga0316204_10002347_pt1 | contig 43458 bp, 39 predicted proteins | sample 6monrhotite_MG_2_FD_205661 | JGI IMG/M metagenome (GOLD analysis project Ga0316204, IMG submission 205661) | Microbial mat bacterial communities from mineral coupon in-situ incubated in ocean water Damariscotta River, Maine, United States -... | ecosystem: Environmental > Aquatic > Marine >... | reverse complement strand
TCGGTATAGGGGATCACCTCTTTGGAAAAATACATCGCGGTATTGTCGCGGGAAAACACGGCGGTGGTGCCGCCAACACGGCCCATGGCGCGATCCTCCTTAAAGCCATTCAGCGCACGACCGTCACACCGCAAAACCGGCGTTGCCACATCGGCGGTGAGGTCTGATTTCAGCCCAGCGATCAGGTCCTCGATGAACCACGCCGGGGTCAGCGGGGCATCGCCTTGCAGGTTGACAACGATGTCAAAGCCGCCGCCCAGATTTTCATGCGCCTCGGCACAACGTTCGGTGCCGTTGTTGCAAGCGCCAGAGGTCATCACCACCTCGGCCCCGAAAGCCATCGCCGCCGCTTGGATGCGGTCGTCATCGGTGGCCACAACCACACGATCAACACCCGCAACCTGCGTGGCCGCAACCCACGACCGTTCAATCAGGGTTTGGCTTTTGCCCGTGCAGCCGGTCAATGCCACCAAGGGCTTGCCCGGATACCGGCTTGACGCGAACCGTGCGGGGATGACGATCAGCACAGACATATCAGGGCCGGTGCAACGTGACGCCGGGGGCATAGGCGATAAAAAACGGGTTGGCGTAATCGGCCTTGCCGTATTTCAGCGGGCTGTGGTCATCAAAGCGGACAACCGCGCCCCCTGCACCGTTCAAAACCGCATGACCCGCCGCCGTATCCCATTCCATGGTGCGCCCAACGCGCGGATAAAAATCCGCTTCACCCGTGGCAATCAGACAGAATTTCAACGAGGAACCCGCGCCCTTCATATCGGCCACCTTGTATTTGGCGATGTAATCGTCGGTTGCCTGATCACGGTGACTTTTGGAGGCCACGACCAGCAAGGCGTCATTGTCTGGGCTGGAAACCCTGATCGGCGTCACGGCCCCTATCGTTTCGCCAAAAGGGCCGGTTTCTTCAACCGAGGCACCATCAGCCTGAGTAAAAAACATCCGCCCTTTGGCCGGGGCATAAACAACACCGCGGATCGGCACGCCACCTTTGACATAGGCAATATTCACGGTGAAATCGCCACGTCGTTTGATGAATTCCTTGGTGCCGTCCAGCGGGTCAACAATGATAAATTCCTCGCTGGTTTGCGCATGCGTGGCGGCCTGTTCTTCGGTCACCAGCAAGATATCGGGGAATGCGGCGCGCAAGCCTGCCGAAATGATTTTGTCCGCCGCCTCATCGGCCTCGGTTACCGGGCTGTTGTCTGATTTTGACTTAATTTCAAAATCGTCACGCTGATAAATTTCCATAATTTTCGCGCCACCCGACAGGGCCAGATCACGAAAAATCTTGGTCATTGCTTCAAAATCCACAGTATTTTCCTGTTTTTGTGGCGATCACGCCGATTTGTTGTAAAAAGTGTTCATAATCCTTATGATACTGCGGTAATAGAACAGCAAGTATACAACCGGTAAAATCCGGGCGAATCCATAGGCGGGCAGGTCTTATGTTTAGTGCAGTGCAATCAAAATCGCGGCTTACCGGGCTCTTCATTATGTTGAACCTGATTTTCGAGGCAGCGGTTCGCGAAGTTCGTTCAACCAACAGCAACGCCATAATTGGCTTGTTAAGCAGTATCCTGACGTCGGTCATCATGATTATGGCGTTTTATTTGATGTTCACCCTTTTGGGGCTGCGCGGCGCACCGCTGCGGGGGGATATGATGCTGTTTATGATGACCGGCATCTTTCTGTTCTTGACCCATACCAAGGCCGTGGGCGCCGTTTCCGGTGCCGATGGGCCCACCTCGCCAATGATGTTGCACGGGCCGATGAACACGATCATAGCCATCTGTGGCGCGGCCTTGGGGTCGCTTTATATTCAGTTTCTGACTTTGGTTTTGGTGCTTACTGCCTATCACACGCTGTTTAATCCGATCACCATACAAGACCCAGTGGGGGGGTTGGGCATGTTCCTTTTGGCCTGGCTAACAGGCTGTGCCATCGGCATGTTGTTGCTGGCAGCAAAGCCATGGGCACCGGGATTGGTAAACTTGGCCACAACAATTTATCGACGCGCCAATATGATCGCCAGTGGTAAAATGTTTGCCGCCAATACATTGCCAAATTCCATACTTGTGATGTTTTCATGGAATCCACTGTTTCATACAATCGATCAGTCGCGGACATATGTATTTTTGAATTATTCCAGCGATGTCACAAATATCAGTTATCCAGTTTACCTAAGCATTACATTTATCATGCTGGGGCTGATGGGTGAATTTTTCACGCGCAAACACGCGTCGGCCAGCTGGGGCGCTGGCAAGTAGGCTGGCAAATAAGTTGGCAAACCGTCAATCGACAACCCGAAGTGTCAGGTTGATCCGCCCCCCCTTGGGTAACAAGGGCGAGGTGCCAAAATCGATGTGGTCAATGCCGTGATATTTCAGGCGGGCATCGCCGCCCATCAAAACCACGTCACCGGATCGCAAAGAAACGCTTTGTGTTTTGCCACCACGGGTTTCATTGCCCACACGAAACCGCGCATCATCCCCCAGCGATATTGACACCACCGGCCAGCGAAAATTGGCCTCATCCTTGTCCTGATGCATGCCCATTTTCGCACCGCGCCCGTAAAAATTGATCAAACAGCATTCTGGCGCACGGGAAACCCCGGATATTTGGTGCCAAATCGCCAGAACACTGTCGGGGATGGGCGGCCAAGCCGTGCCGTTCGGGTGTGTTTTGGCATAGCGGTACCCGGCCCTGTCCGAATACCACCCGTATTTCCCCGCACTCGACATTTGTACCGACATCGGCTTTCCCATCGGTGTCATTGGTGTAAACATCGGCGCGCTGGTAATCACACCGCGCAAATCATTCAGCACGGCATTTTGGGCCTCGCCATCAAGAAAGCCGGAAAAAATTTCAAAGCCACCCACAGATAGATCCGGCGAAATTTGTGATTTCATCGGTTTTTCCCAAAGTTTTTCACTGAATTCGGTCTTTCCATCGATTTTCCCGCGATTCCTCGCTTTGATTGCCTTGCAGGGGCTTTTTTCGGACCCTATATACCCCAAGAACTTTGATCCAAACCACATGGTCGGGTCAATCGGGATTGGGTTGGATGGTGCCGTAATCGGACTGTACAACCTTTAACATCGCCTTGAAGAGGAATGAGCAAATGGCAAAAGTCATTGGTATTGATTTAGGAACAACAAATTCATGTGTCGCCATTATGGATGGTGCAGCAGCTCGGGTTATCGAAAACTCCGAAGGTGCGCGCACAACACCATCAATTGTTGGCTACACAGATGACGAACGTCTGGTCGGTCAGGCGGCAAAACGCCAAGCCGTGACCAACCCGGGCAACACCGTTTTTGCGGTGAAACGTCTGATCGGTCGTCGCTATGACGACAAGGAAATCGAAAAAGACAAAAAGAACCTGTCTTATGACATTGTCGATGGCGGCAATGGTGATGCTTGGGTGCAGGTACGTGGCGAAAAATATTCACCCGCACAAGTTTCCGCGCTGATTTTGGGTAAAATGAAAGAAACCGCCGAAAGCTATTTGGGCGAAGCGGTGACTCAGGCTGTTATCACGGTACCTGCCTATTTTAACGACGCCCAGCGTCAGGCCACCAAAGACGCCGGCAAAATCGCCGGTCTGGAAGTGCTGCGTATCATCAATGAACCAACAGCCGCCGCGCTGGCCTATGGTCTGGACAAAAAAGAAACCCAGACGATCGCGGTCTATGACCTTGGCGGTGGTACATTCGACGTCACCATTCTGGAAATTGACGACGGCTTGTTTGAAGTGAAATCCACCAACGGCGACACGTTCCTTGGCGGTGAAGATTTCGACATGCGCATCGTGAATTATCTGGCGGATGAGTTCAAAAAACTGAACGGCGTTGATCTGAGAAAAGACAAGATGGCCCTGCAACGGTTGAAAGAAGCCGCCGAGAAAGCCAAGATCGAATTGTCGTCCTCGCAACAAACCGACATCAACCAGCCGTTCATCTCGATGGATCCAAAAGGCGGTCAACCATTGCACCTTGTGATGAAACTGACCCGTGCCAAATTGGAAAGCCTTGTTGGCGATCTGATCAAAGCATCGATCAAACCTTGCCAAGCTGCGTTGAAAGACGCGGGCCTGACAACCGGCGACATCGACGAGATCGTTTTGGTTGGCGGCATGACCCGCATGCCAAAAGTTGTGGAAGAAGTTACAAAGTTCTTCGGTAAAGAGCCAAACAAAGGCGTGAACCCTGACGAAGTTGTTGCCATGGGCGCCGCCATTCAGGCCGGTGTTTTGCAAGGCGACGTCAAAGACGTTGTTTTGCTGGACGTAACACCGCTGTCGCTGGGCATCGAAACCTTGGGTGGCGTATTCACCCGACTGATCGACCGCAACACCACGATCCCGACCAAAAAATCACAGGTCTTCTCGACCGCCGAGGACAGCCAGAGCGCCGTGACCATCCGCGTTTTCCAAGGTGAACGTGAAATGGCCGCTGACAACAAAATTCTGGGCCAGTTCAATCTGGAAGACATCCCGCCAGCGCCGCGTGGCTTGCCACAAATCGAGGTGACCTTTGACATCGATGCCAACGGTATCGTGTCGGTTTCGGCCAAAGACAAAGGCACAAATCGTGAGCAGAAAATCACGATCCAGGCCTCTGGCGGTTTGTCCGATGACGAAATCAGCGCAATGGTCCAAGACGCCGAAGAAAACGCCGATGCCGATAAAGATCGTCGCGAATTGGTCGAGGCCAGAAATCAGGCCGAAAGCCTGATCCACTCGACCGAAAAGGCCGTTGAAGAACATACCGATAAGGTTGATCCAACTACGGTTGAGGCGATCGAACTGGCCTTGGCTGCACTGCGCGACGAGCTGGAAAACGACGACACCGCGAAAATCAAATCCGGTATCCAGAACGTCACCGAAGCCTCGATGAAACTGGGCGAGGCGATTTATAAGGCGCAAGCCGAGCAAGCTGGTCAAGTGGATCCTGACGATGTCGATCCAGGCGATGGCGGCCCGTCAAGCGTTGACGAAGACATTGTCGATGCTGATTTTGAAGATCTGGACGGTAAAAACCGCGGATAAGACTGCGGCACTAGATTGAACCGGCCCTCTCGGGGCCGGTTCGTCGTTTGATCGGATGGAATAAACCATGGCAAAACGCGATTATTATGATGTTCTTGGGCTCTCGAAAGGCGCTGACGCCGACGAGATCAAGAAGGGTTTTCGCAAAAAGGCCAAGGAACTGCACCCGGACCGGAACACAGATAATCCGAACGCCGAGGCACAGTTCAAAGAAGCCAGCGAAGCCCACGACATCTTGAAAGACCCCAACAAAAAGGCCGCTTATGATCGCTATGGTCACGCGGCATTTGAGGGCGGCACAGGGGCCAGCGCAGGTCAGGGCCAGCGCGGTGGTTTCCATGGCGGTGGCGATTTCGCCTCGGCCTTTTCTGATGTGTTTGAGGACCTGTTCGGCGATTTCGCCGGCGGTGGTCGTGGCGGCGGGATGCGGCAACGCGCAACACGCGGATCCGACCTGCGCTATAACATGCGCGTCACGCTGGAAGAGGCCTTTACCGGCCAGCAAAAATCCATTTCCGTGCCGACATCCGTATCTTGTGACAGTTGTGATGGGACCGGGGCCGAGGGCGGTGCCGAACCGGTAAACTGCCCGACCTGTTCGGGCATGGGCAAAGTGCGCGCGCAACAAGGGTTTTTCACCGTTGAACGCACCTGCCCAACCTGTTCCGGCGTCGGTCAGATCATCAAAAACCCCTGCCGTTCTTGCAGCGGTGCGGGGCGTGTTCAAAAAGACCGCTCTCTGTCGGTCAACATTCCGGCAGGCGTCGAAACCGGCACCCGCATTCGCCTGTCTGGCGAGGGCGAGGCGGGCATGCGCGGCGGCCCCTCGGGCGATCTTTACATCTTTATGGATGTGAAAGAACACAACATTTTCAAACGCGAATCTGAAAATCTGTTCTGTGAAGTTCCGGTTTCCATGGCCGCTGCGGCCTTGGGCGGCGAGGTTGAGGTGCCGATCATCGACGGTGGCCGCAGCCGCGTCAAGATACCGGCAGGCAGCCAATCAGGCCGTCAAATGCGTCTGCGCGGCAAAGGTATGCCGCATCTTCGCGGTGGTGGTGCCGGGGACATGTTCATTGAACTGGCCGTGGAAACCCCGGTGAACCTGACAGCAAAACAGAAAGAGTTGATGCAGGAATTTCAGGAATTGTCCAAGGATAACAATCCCGGTGTTTCCAAATTCTTTTCGTCGGTCAAATCGTTTTGGGACAACATGAAGGGCTAGGCGTCGCGGTCTGGCTTTTGCATGTTAATAGAAAATTCACCTTGATGGCGGCATTCTGGGGGCATGAAAAACCCCTCGGCGTTTTACGAATCTTCTTTGCCGCTTTTTGCCGATGAGCCGGCCGTTCAAGCGGTGAACGCGGGTGGTAAACTGCCGTCTTATATTGCCGATCACCGCGCTCGCCTGCGGGATCGGTTTGTGAACGGCGGCGCGGATGCCCTGCCTGATTATGAAATGCTGGAACTGGTTCTGTTTCGCGCAATCCCGCGCCAAGACGTAAAACCACTGGCACGGCTTTTGCTAGATACTTTTGGCAGCTTTAGTAGCGTATTGTGCGCGCCTTTACCCCGTCTTTTGGCGGTTAAAGGCGTTGGGCAAGCCGTCGCGGTCGAGCTGAAAATCGTCGCCGACGCCGCGCGACGGCTCAGCCGGTCGCAGGTTAAAAACCAACAACTAATTTCCAGTTGGGACGCTTTGGTGGATTACTGCCGTATCACCATGGCACAGCTGGAAACCGAAGAATTTCGCGTGCTGTTTCTGGATCGCAAAAACGTGCTGATCACGGATGAGGCCTTGGGCAAAGGCACCGTGGATCATGTGCCGGTGTACCCGCGCGAGGTGGCGAAACGCGGGTTGGAACTGAACGCTTCGGCGGTGATCCTTGTCCATAATCACCCCTCGGGGGATCCGACACCCTCCGCCCCCGACATTCAAATGACCCAGGAGATTGAAAAAGCCCTGACAACGCTGGGAATCAAACTGCATGATCATCTGATCATCGGTAAATTTGGCGAAATCAGTTTTCGCGCCGAGGCGCTTTTGTAACCGGTGCAGGCGTGCTTATTTAATCCAGACCTCGACCCGTCGGTTGGTTTGCTTGCCCCATTCGGTATCATCACAGGCGATCGGAAACACCTCACCAAAGCCCTCGCCCCTGAGTTTGATACGGCTAAGGTCTGCTGATTTTGCGGCGCGGCGAATATCGCGCAGAACCACATTGGCGCGGCGCTGGGAAATGGATTGATTGATTGATGCCTCGCCCTCGCCGTCGCTGTGGCCCAGAAAAATCAGTTCCTTGCCATCCATCGCACCGATTTCAATCAATTGCGCCAAGCGTTCCAGGTTGCCTCGCGATTGTGCATCCAGCTCGGTCGAACCGCTTTCGAATTGAAAGCCGATCGACATTTTTTCGCTGCCACGCACGATGTCTAGATACCGCTTGATTTGATCGATGTCATTATCTGGCTTGGCGATGGCATTTGCCAAAATCTCGCCCTGATCCGCCAGTCTTTGGGTATCCATCGATTGATCCACAAACCCGGCGCGCCGAATCGCAATATCCGCAGAAGGCGAGCCCACAAAACCCAAAAAATCCCGCGCCAATCGCGGCAATCTGGTGTGAGAGGTGTAAATATAGAGGGGCGCGGTCAGCGGATAATTACGGTTTTTGATTTGCCACGCCGCAGGGGAAACCCCGACACCGCAAGTGCCCGAAATTCGCAGCGGATCAGCATTACCAAGCTCCGAATAGGTCGAATACCCGATTGCCAGCGGGTCCTGCGCAACCGCGTCAACCAAGTCCGCCGCAAATTCATGCAATTGTGCCGATGCGGCCAAGGGTTTGCGGCTTAGCGCCAGTATTTGATCCTCAAACAATTGCGCCAAACCGGTGTTTTCGGTCATCGCATGCACCTGAATTGGCCCCTCGATGCCATTCACATCGGCCCAGTCTGTGATATCACCTGCAAATATTTGCGCGGCCAGTTCCGGCGAAATCTGGGCCAAGGGATTGCTCGGTGCCACGGCAATCACCATGCCATCAAGGGCCATTACACGAACACGGCTGGGCTGGGCCAAATCACCGGTACCTGCGTCAATTGACAGGCGTGCCTCTTCGGGGCGGACCGGCCGCATCGCCATGACAACGTCGGAATTCCCCGCAATCAGATCATGAAAACCGGCATCTGTGTCGTTGTTGTTAAGTTGAATTTTGGCACGAACGCGATCTGTTTCGCGATCTGACAGTACAAAGGTTGACCGCGCATCTGTTGCCACCTCGCGAAGCACATTCAGGCCTTTGTTTTCGGCGAATGTGGTGATCAGCGCCGGCATCAAAACCGCACCGATGGTGGAAGACCCTGAAATTGTAAACTCTGCGATAAAGGCTTGCGGATCGGGGCAACCGACGCCTTCACAATCAACGCCTTCGCCATCGAGACTTAGGGCACCGTAGGGGGTGTCCAGCTTGTAAAACTCGCCATCATAAGTCAGCAGCGTGCCCGATATCGTCACCGCCCCGTCCCGCGATGTCAGGGTCACATCTTGCGCCATTGCACCATTGAGCCCCAAAAAGGATATGCAACAAAAGGTTGCGGCTTTGATCAGCCTTTGGTGCATATTGGGGTTCCGGTGCTAATTCCGTGCCATCTTCATATCTGGAATAACGCTCCGCAATTCAAGTGTTTTACCCAATTGATCGCAACCCGGCATACGGAATTGCAAATCTGTGCCGTCGATACCCCCGGTTGATCGGTGCAACAACCGCGCGCGGGCAACTTGGTCGCAGTTTTGCGCATCCACTGTGCCAACCAGTGAAAAGCGGATGCTTTGAAAACCTGCGGGCGCGGTGAAATACGAAAGATTGCGCGGGCTTTTCGGATTTTTGATCAAGCCCAGTTTGCCCGCATCACGCCGCAATGCCAAATCGTTAGAGCGCACAAAAATGCCAAGCGGTGCCCTGTTTTGCCAAATCAAAACATAGGCTTCGTCTGTTGGTGCTTGGTCAACGGTTATCAAAGCCGTGGCCAACCGGGTTTCGCGATCTTGAATCGAAATCTCGGTGATTTGGGTCAGTTGTGGCAATTGCGTCGCATAGTGGCCAAAAATATCGGTGGTTATATTCAGTACAATTTTTCCCGCTGACAGGGTCAGTTGCCGCTGGTTCAAACAGGGTGCTTTAAACGAAATTGCCAGTAAATCATCGGGCGCCGGTTCCACCGTTAGGGTCGCGTTACAGGGCAAGCCAAAGGCGCTGAGGTTGGGGTTGGGCAAAAGTTGACGGCTGTCAATTTTGCCCTGCGGGTCATCTTTGGTACGAACATAGGGAGCAGGGAGCATCATACTGGCGGGATCACGCGGCATCGCGGCGGTGATCATGGGCGTCGGGCGGTTTCGGGACATACGCGGGGCCACGACCATTGCCATAGTTAGGGGTTTTTCAGGCAAATTGATTTCAGGCGACGCGCTGGCAAGCGGGCTGGTCAGCAATGCGGGTCGGATCGGTGACTGGCTGACCACATCGGTATCTTGACGGTGTGACACGGCGGGTGCGCCTGTATCTTCAGCCGCCACCAAAATTGGGCCGGATATTTCAAGCAATGGCCCCGCCGCTGACAACAACATGATCAGCATACCGGCCAAGCCGAATTTAAAAAGGATTTTCATTTCTCTGCCTCATCACATCTAACGTGTGTTGGCGACAGTATGCGGGAATTTCTATGGCCTGCTGAGGGGGCAATAGGAAAATAGTTTACATAGGGGCGCGATGGCCACGAGCCGCCCTATGATGTGGAACTAAAAAAGGCAGCCACCACATAGGGGGCTGCCTTTCAGAAATTTCGCCTTATTTACGCCTTATTCGGGCCAGTTACGTCAGCTTTCCGTGACAGTGCTTGAATTTTTTGCCAGATCCACATGGGCAACTGTCGTTGCGCCCCGGATTGCCCCAGGTTTCCCGGTCATCCTCGTCAAACCCGGTTTTCGGATCAACAGCGGGTTGGCCCGCCGCCGCGCCTGCGGCCTGAAGTGCGGCTTGTTGTTGCATCATTTGTTCCAACTGCGCGCGCTGTTCTTCTTCGGTGGGCAGGCGAATACGCGACAGAACCTGGGTTACATCGGTGCGCAGGCTGTCCAGCATGCCCTCAAACAACTGAAAGGATTCGTTTTTGTATTCGTTCAGCGGATCACGCTGGGCATAGCCACGAAAACCCACAACGGCGCGCAGGTGTTCCAGCGTCACCAGATGTTCGCGCCACTTGCGATCAATGGTTTCCAGCAACAATTGCTTTTCGATGTTACGCAGGTTTTCCGGCCCGAATTGTGCCGCTTTTTGCGCCATCAACTCGTCCGAAGCTTTGTACAAACGGTCGCGGATTTCGCCGTCATCGACACCTTCTTCGTCGGCCCATTCGATCACTTTGGTATCAAGGCCCATTTTTTCAAGAACCTCGGCATAAAGTCCCTGAACATCCCACTGGTCGGCATAGGATTTTGCCGGAATGTGAAAATCAACCAAGTCATCGACCAACTGATGGCGCATGTCTTGCACAACCTCGGACAGGTCCTCGTTTTTCATGATTTCCAACCGCTGGCCAAAAATCGCCTTGCGCTGGTCGTTCATCACGTCATCAAATTTCAGCAATTGCTTGCGGATGTCAAAATTGCGACCCTCGACCTTGGCTTGGGCGCGTTCCAGCGACTTATTCACCCAAGGGTGAATGATCGCCTCGCCCTCGCCCATGCCCAGTTTGGACAGAACAGAATCAAGACGTTCAGACCCGAAAATCCGCATCAGATCGTCTTCGAGCGACAGGTAAAACGACGACCGTCCCGGATCACCCTGACGGCCAGAACGCCCGCGCAACTGATTGTCGATGCGGCGGCTTTCGTGACGCTCTGTTGCCAGAACGAACAGACCGCCCGCCTCTTTGACCTTGGCTTTTTCTTCGGAAACCTCGGCTTCGATCTTGATCCGCAATGCCTCGGGATCGGTATCAGGGTCCTCGACCAACGCGGCCAGAACCTTCATTTCGACATTGCCGCCCAATTGAATATCGGTGCCGCGACCGGCCATGTTGGTGGCGATCGTCACGCTGCCCAAACGGCCCGCGTCGGCGACGATTTCGGCCTCTTTTTCATGCTGACGCGCGTTTAAAACATTGTGCTTGATGTCAGCGGATTTCAACAGTTCCGACAGGGATTCAGATTTTTCAATCGACGTGGTGCCGACCAAAATCGGTTGGCCGTTTTCCTGTGCCTTTTGAATGCGTTTTACCACGGCCTCGTATTTTTCGCGCTGGGTGCGGTAAACCTGATCGTGATCGTCGATCCGCGCAACCGGCTGGTTTGTTGGCACCTCGACAACACCAAGGCCGTAAATTTCGGCAAATTCCTCGGCTTCGGTGGTGGCGGTGCCGGTCATGCCGGACAATTTGTCATAAAGACGGAAATAATTTTGGAAGGTTACCGACGCCAGCGTGACATTTTCCGGTTTAATATCAACACCTTCTTTGGCCTCAATCGCCTGATGCAGCCCGTCACCCAGACGACGCCCCGCCATCATACGGCCCGTAAATTCGTCAATCAGAACAATTTCGCCATCGCGTACGATGTAATCTTTGTCTTTGGTGAACAGTTGATGCGCCGACAAGGCCTGGGTGACATGATGCACGACCGTGGTTGATTCCGGGTCATACAAAGATGCCTCTTCTTCCAGAATCCCCGCCTTTTTCAGCAGGTCCTCGACAAATTCATTGCCTTCGTCGGTATAGGTTACGCTGCGCTGTTTTTCATCTTTTTTGTAGTGTTCTTCGGTAAGGCTGGGGATCAAAAGATCGATGGATTTATAAAGTTCGCTGCGATCCTGTGAGGGGCCGGAAATAATCAGCGGCGTGCGCGCCTCGTCGATCAGGATCGAGTCGACCTCATCCACAATCGCAAAGAAATGGTGCCGCTGGTGCATTTCGCCCAAAGTGGCCTTCATATTGTCGCGCAGATAATCAAAACCCAACTCGTTGTTGGTGGCATAGGTAATGTCTGAACCATAGGCAACGGCTTTGTCCGCCTCGGACATGCCGGGAACCACAACGCCTGTGGTCATGCCAAGGGCGGTGTAAACCTGGCTCATCCATTTGGCATCGCGAGAGGCAAGATAATCGTTGACCGTCACGATATGCACGCCCTTGCCCGCCAGCCCATTCAGATAGGCCGGCAGGGTCGCAACAAGGGTTTTACCCTCGCCGGTTTTCATTTCGGCAATGTTGCCCTGGTGCAGGAAAATCCCGCCCTTCAGCTGAACATCAAAGGCACGCAACCCCAGCGCACGCTTGGCGGCCTCGCGCACGTTGGCAAATGCTTCGGGCAGTAAATCATCAAGAGATTCACCCTCGGTGTACCGTTTTTTAAACTCTTCGGTTTTGGCGATAATGCCGTCATCCGTCAGTTTGGCAAAATCCGGTTCTAGCGCGTTAATTTTTTCCACCAGCGGGCGCACAGCTTTGATCGCCCGATCATTTGGTGTGCCAAAAATCTTTCGCGTGACTGTCCCTAAACCTAGCATATATTTTTCCGCTTTCGCTGTCGTCGGGCCAAGCATGGCCCTCACTTTTTCTTGTCATTGTTGTTCTTGCCGATCCCGCGCGCGCCCAATAGAACGTAGCGCAAGAATGATCGCAAGCCCGAAGCCCTATAGGCACTTAAGGGCCTGCTTTCGCAGTGTCAACTTTGGCCGCGTTCACGAGGTGATTACTTGTGTTTTTTGGTCGCTAAAACATACAAAAGGAACAAATCAATGCGTTTTCCCCAATCTTTTTCTGCGGCTATCCTGATCGGCATGGCAATTGTTGGCCAGCCTGCTTTGGCACAACAAGCCGACACCGTGGTCGCAACGGTTAACGGTGACGAAATCACGCTGGGTCATATGATTGCCCTGCAACAGCGCCTGCCCGAGCAATACCGCCAATACCCTGATAACGTATTGTATGATGGCATCATGGAACAGCTGATCCAGCAATTGCTGTTGTCTCAAAAGGTTGATGCGGCAAATGACGCGGTGACAAAGCTGCGTGTGGAAAACGAAATCCGCGCCTTTAAGGCGGGTCAGTTGCTGGATGAGGTTTCAACCAGTGCAATTACCGAAGAAAAAATTCAGGCAATTTATGACGAGCAATATGCGGGCCAAGATGGCGGTGTTGAATGGCAAGCCAGCCACATTCTGGTTGGATCAGAAAACGAAGCCAAGGCATTGGTTGTTGCCCTGAATGATGGTGCTGATTTTGCCGAATTGGCCAAGGAAAAATCCACCGGCCCTTCTGGCCCTCGTGGGGGCGAGCTGGGCTGGTTTGGCCCCGGCATGATGGTGCCTGAATTTGAAAATGCCCTGACGGATATGGCGGTTAACGATATTTCGGCACCGGTTAAAACCCAGTTCGGCTGGCATGTTATCAAATTGAACGACACCCGCGAAACGCCTGCGCCAACATTGGATGAGGTCCGCGAGGAAATTTCCAATACCATTCAAACAATCGCCGTTGATGCCGCCATTGATGCCGCGCAAGATGGGGCTGTGATTGTGATGAATAAAGACGAGTTTGATCCAGCGATTATTCGCGCCACTGACTTGTTGTTGCAGAAATAGGACGTAAAATGGATAGCGACGCGGAAATTGCCGACCTAAAGGACACCGTCAACAAGTTGCGCAAGCGGCTTCGGGAAATGCGCGATGAACAGGAAGGTGAAGCGGTGGCGGGGCCAAAGGTTTCCCCGCTGGCGCCCGCCGGATTTCCCCTGTTGCCCGCGATTGACGGTGTTCGATTTGCCGCCGCTGCGGCAGGGGTAAAATACAAAGACCGCGCCGACGTGATGCTTGCCGAAATTTGTGAGGGCGCGGCGATTGCTGGGGTGTTCACTAAATCCAGCACCCGCTCGGCACCAGTGCTGGATTGCCAAAATAAACTGGCGGCGCTGGCTTTGGGGGAACAAGGCAAGGGCGGCTTGGCTTTTGTGGTAAATTCCGGCAATTCAAACGCCTTTACAGGCGGTGCCGGAATTACCTCGGTTAATGCAATTTCCGATGCCGTGGCCCACAGTCTTGGCGTGTCTGCTGGCCATGTCTTCACCTCATCCACCGGTGTGATCGGCGAACCGTTGCCCCATGATCGCATCGTTTCGGTGGTGGATGATTTAAAGGCGGGCCTTGCACCGGGCGCCATACAAAACGCCGCCAAGGCGATCATGACCACCGACACTTTTCCCAAGGGTTCGGTGCAGACGCTGGAAATTGACGGCGTGCCGGTAAAAATCGCGGGCATTGCCAAAGGGTCCGGCATGATTGCGCCGGATATGGCGACGATGTTGGTCTATATTTTCACCGACGCGAACATTTCCCAGTCGGCGTTGCAAACCATTGTCAGCACGCGCAATAAAATCAGCTTTAATGCGATTACGGTGGATGGTGATACCTCGACCTCTGACACTTTGCTGGTGGCGGCAACTTGCCGTGCGCCGATGCGGCGGATCACTGGCGCGCGATCGCCGCAGGGCCGTGCCTTTGCCGATGCTTTGGGCAAAGTGATGCTGGATTTGGCGCATCAGGTGGTAAAAGACGGCGAAGGCGCCACGAAATTTGTCGAGGTTCGCGTGACCGGCGCAACCACCACGGCAAATGCCCAAAAGGTGGCGCTGGCGACGGCAAATTCACCCTTGGTAAAAACCGCCATCGCTGGCGAGGATCCCAACTGGGGCCGTGTTGTGATGGCGGTGGGTAAATCGGGTGCTGTGGCCGACAGGGACAAGCTGACAATCAAATTTGGCGATATTCTGGTGGCGGAAAACGGCTGGGTATCACCCGATTATGCCGAAGCTGCGGGCGCGAATTACATGAAACAACCAGAATTGCGGGTCCATATCGATCTGGGTCTGGGCACCGCCACGGCCACGGTTTGGACCTGTGATTTGACCCATCAATATATCACGATTAACGCCGATTACCGGTCGTGAAGGTTTTACTGGTCTCCGCCGTGGCCTTGGTTGACCCCGAAGGGCGGGTTTTATTGGCCCAGCGTCCGGCGGGAAAATCAATGGCCGGCTTGTGGGAATTTCCGGGCGGCAAGGTCGAGGCAAATGAAACACCTGAACACGCGTTGATCCGCGAGTTGCAAGAAGAATTGGGGATCGACACGTGGCAAAGCTGCCTTGCGCCCCTGACTTTTGCCTCCCACAGCTATGACGATTTTCATCTGCTGATGCCGTTGTTTATCTGCCGGAAATGGGCGGGCATTCCTGCGCCCAAAGAAGGGCAAACCCTGAAATGGGTGCGCCCTAAGGACATGCGCAACTATGCAATGCCCCCGGCAGATTTGCCTTTGATACCGATATTACGCGATTTATTGTAAATTTTGCGCGATACCGCAATTTTTCATCGAATTTTAATTGTATGTTCAGTATTTTTACGCAAAGTTTATTTCATTAACGCTGCATCTGGGGGGGTGACAATGTTGAAGACAATCACACTGGGATCTTGTGTTTCCGTACAGGGAATTTTCGTGAAAGCGTTGGAAAACGGACGCATAGTTGTGCGCGTTGGCAAGGCCAATTTTGAGGGTAACCCTGTCTAATCACTGGCGGGTTTTACCAAAATAAAAGGGCCGCGCGGCCCTTTTTTATTTTTTGCGGTGTTGCTGGAGTGGTTAGCTCAGCGTCCGTTCAATTTCTTCGCGTTCAAAAATTTCAATCACATCATTTGCACGAATGTCGTCGTATTTTTCAAACGCCATACCACATTCTTGACCTGATTGAACCTCGGCCACCTCATCCTTAAAGCGTTTCAGCGTTTTCAGCGTACCTTCGTGAATCACCACATCGTCACGCAGCAAACGAACGCCCGCAGAACGCCTTGCGATGCCTTCGGTAACCAGACACCCGGCAACATTGCCGACGCCGGAAACCTTGAACACCTCTTTGATGTTGGCATAGCCGATGAATTTTTCGCGAATTTCGGCAGACAACAGACCAGAGGCCGCCGCCTTAACATCGTCAACCAAATCGTAGATCACCGAATAATAGCGGATTTCCACGCCTTTTTGGTTGGCGCTATTCCGTGCCGACGCATTGGCGCGCACGTTAAAGCCAAAAACCGGCGCACCCGAAGCTTCGGCCAGGCCGATATCGGATTCGGTAATTGCGCCCACACCGGAATGCAGAACCCGCACGCGCACTTCGTCGTTGCCAATTTTTTCCATCGCCTGAACGATCGCCTCGGCAGAACCCTGCACATCGGTTTTGACCAAAATCGGCATTTCGGCCAGACTTTCGTTTTGCTTGGCGTTGGCCATCAACTGTTCCAGCGATGTCGCTGCCCCGGCCATGGCGCGTTTTTCCTTCGCCGCGTTTTCACGGTACAGCGCGATTTCACGGGCTTGCGCCTCGGTTTCCACCACGTTCAAAACATCGCCTGCCTCGGGTGTGCCGTTCAGGCCCAGAACCTCAACCGGTACCGATGGGCCAGCCTCGTCAACACGGTCGCCTTTATCGTTCACCAGCGCCCGGACCTTGCCCCATTGTTCGCCCACAACAAAGATATCACCTTTGCGCAGCGTGCCGTTTTGAACCAGAACCGTGGCGACAGGGCCGCGACCAACATCAAGCTGGGCCTCGATCACGGCACCAGAAGCGGCGCGATCAGGATTGGCTTTCAGATCAAGCAATTCAGCCTGAAGCGCGATGTTTTCCAGCAACGTATCCAAACCTGTGCCGTTGATTGCCGAAACCTCAACATCCAACACATCGCCGGACATTTTTTCAACGATCACTTCGTGTTGCAGCAAATCGGTGCGTACCTTGTTGGGATCCGCACCCTCGCGGTCAATTTTGTTGATCGCCACGATCATCGGCACACCGGCCGCTTTGGCATGGTGGATCGCCTCGACCGTTTGTGGCATCACAGCATCATCAGCCGCCACAACAAGAATAACGATATCAGTTACTTGCGCGCCACGAGACCGCATCGAAGTAAAGGCGGCGTGGCCGGGCGTATCTAGGAAGGTCATCAGCGAACCAGTGTCGGTAGTCACCTGATAGGCGCCAATATGCTGAGTGATCCCGCCTGCTTCACCCGAAACAACCTTGGCGTTGCGGATGGCATCCAAAAGCGAGGTTTTACCGTGGTCGACATGGCCCATAACGGTAATCACCGGTGGCCGAGATTTCAGGTTTTTACCATCATCCTCGATTTGGTCAATCACGTCCTCAACGTCGGCATCGGAAACGCGCACAACTTTGTGGCCAAATTCTTCGATGATCAGTTCGGCTGTATCCGCGTCAATCGGTTGGTTCTGCGTCGCCATGATGCCGTTGGTCATCAGGGCCTTAACCACATCAGCCACACGTTCGGCCATCCGGTTGGCAAGCTCTTGCACAACGATCATTTCAGGCAGCTTTACATCGCGCACAATTTTTTCGTGGGCGATATTGCCACCCATCGCCTTTTGGCGGGCACGTTCTTGTTTACGCTTCATCGCCGCCATGGAACGATGACGGCCACCTTCGCCACCCGTAAGCGCCTGATTGACGGTCAGCTTGCCGGAACGGCGCCGATCATCGTCACCGCGGCTTTTGGTGTCGCGGCGATTGCGATCTTCGCGTTCCGGTTTGCGGGTTTCGGTAACCTGACGGGGACCGGGTGTTGTTTTTGCCGCAGGCGGAGCAACGGCATCATCTTGCGGTGCGGCAGCCGCAGCAGCGGCGCGTTTTGCGGCGGCCTCGACTTCGGCTTTTTCACGTTCCGCAGCGATGGCTTTTTCGGCAACAGCACGGGCGTGTGCAACTTCCTCGGCTTCTTTGGCGTCGGCTTCTGCACGACGACGGGCGCGGGTTTCTTCACGCTCTTTTTCATCGGCCTGACGGCGCGCGGCATCTTCGGCTTCGCGGGCCTTGGCTGCCTGAAGCGCCTTCATGCGGCGTTCCAGTTCGGCATCCGAAATGCCGGCAGGGCGCTTGGAGGCGTCGCCACCTACAGATGCAGACATGCCAGATGGTTTGGCCGCACCCGGTTTGGGGACCATTACACGCTTGCGTTTGGTTTCCACCACGACACTTTTGGTGCGCCCGTGGCTAAAGCTTTGCTTTACTTGGCCGGGGCGTCCGCCGCCACGCAAACCAAGGGGTTTTTTACCGTCGTCATCGCTCATGCGTTCTTTTTTCCTCTCGCAGTGGATCTACCACCGCCAATTTCACGCACACCTGAAAGGCGTGCAGCTTCCTCTACAATACGTGACGTGAGTCCACCAGCCAATAAGGCGGCATGTATTACACTTTCACGTCCAAATGCCAAACCCAATTCGTTTTGGGTCAAACAACCAACAAAAGTTTCGGCATTTCCGGGCAATCGCAGTTTCGATTTGCCCCGGTCAGACCCGTCGCTGGCCTGTAACAACACCTGTGCCTGATCAGTCACCAGCCAAGATTTGACCTTTTCATAACCGGCCACCGCCGCACCTGATTTTCGTGACAGCGAAATCAGATCGGTGATGCGGCGTGCAAGGGCGGTTTCCACCATCGCCATCAAATCCTCCGGCATTTCCACCGGTTGTTTTGCAGCGCGGGCAAACAGCCCCTTTTTCATTGCTTTTTCAAGCGCCGATTTGCTGGCCGCCACATAGATACCGCGACCGGGTACCTTGCCCGCAACATCCGGGGCGATCTGCCCGCCCGGCCCCACGACGAAGCGGATCAGCCCAGCTTTGGGCTGTACCTCTCCGGTCGCAATGCATTTGCGTTCGGGTTCGTCGTTGTCTTTTGGGCGACCGCCGCGGCTCATAGCCGGTACTCCGAGGCCTGCGTTCAGGCCTCGGCCTCCGCGTCGTCGGTTTCTTCTTCTTCGTCGTCACTTACCAGATCAGCCGGATCAACCCAGCCCAACTGAATACGTGCGGTCATCACCATGTTTTGTGCTTCTTCCAATGCCACGTCGAATTTCTCCAATACGCCATCATCTTTCACACGTTCACCATCGACCGTTGTCCAGCCACCGGCCAGTTCCCAGTCTGCACAGGTTGCGAAATCTTCCAACGACAAAACGCCATCTTCGGCCAGTGCTTCTATCATTTGGGGTGTCAGCCCCTCAAAATCAATAAGGCTTTGCTGAACGCCCAATTCAGTGGCGTGTTCCAGCGCTTTTTTGTTCAGCGCCTCGATGTGGTCACGCGCGCGGGCCTGCAATTCGGCGGCTGTGCTGTCGTCAACCCCATCAATCACCAGCAATTCGTCCAGCTCGACATAGGCGACCTCTTCCAAGGTACGGAAACCTTCGGCGACCAAAAGCTGCGCGAAAAATTCGTCCAGATCAAGGCTTTCCATGAACAGGCCGGTGCGTTCATTGAATTCGGCCTGACGGCGCTTGGATTCTTCGGCTTCGGTCAGGATATCGATGTCCAGACCGGTCAACTGGCTGGCAAGCCGCACGTTCTGGCCACGACGGCCAATGGCGAGGCTTAGCTGTTCATCCGGGACAACAACCTCGATCCGTTCGGCCTCTTCGTCCAGCACAACTTTGGTCACTTCGGCGGGTTGCAATGCGTTCACCAAGAAGGTTGGCGCATCTTCATTCCAGGGAATGATGTCGATTTTTTCGCCCTGCAACTCGTTGACAACGGCCTGAACACGGCTGCCGCGCATACCAACACAGGCACCCACCGGATCAATCGAACCGTCATAAGAAATCACCGCTATTTTTGCGCGTGATCCGGGATCACGGGCCACGGCCTTGATCTCGATGATGCCGTCATAAATTTCAGGCACTTCCATCTTGAACAGCTCGGCCATGAATTCAGGCGCGGTACGGCTTAGGAAAATCTGCGGTCCACGGGCCTCGCGGCGCACATCTTTGATGAAACAGCGGATGCGATCATTCGGACGATAGCTTTCGCGGCCAATTTTCTCATTCCGGCGCAGCACGGCCTCGCCGCGACCCACATCAACAATCACGTTGCCGTATTCCTCGCGCTTCACCACACCATTGATGATGGTGCCAGCACGGTCTTGGAATTCCTCAAACTGACGATCCCGCTCGGCCTCGCGCACCTTTTGCAGAATTACCTGCTTGGCGGATTGCGCGGCGATACGCCCCATTTCAACGGGCGGCACTTCGTCAATGATTTCATCACCGATGGCGGCGTCTGCCTTATAGGCTTTGGCTTCTTCCAGCGTGAATTCCGCTTGATAGTTTTCCACCTCTTCAACCACGGTGCGCACACGGGTAAAGGTGGCGCGGCCGGTTTTACGGTCGATATGAACACGAATGTCCATTTCAGCGCCGTACCGCGACTTGGCCGCACGGGCCAGTGATTCTTCCATCGCTTCAATCACCAATGCAGGATCGATCATCTTTTCGCGGGCGACTGCGTCGGCTGTTTGCAACAGCTCCAGCTGGTTTGCAGATGTAATTGCCATGTCTCTTACTCCTCTTGCCCATCAATGATGGTTTCGATCTCGTCAAATTGTTTCTCGTCGATTTCCCCGGCGTCTTTGCGGCTGCGTAAAACATCTCGGATCAACTCATCCGTCAGCACCAGCTTGGCGTCGGACAGCCATTCAAACTTTAACCCGATGGTCCCCTCGGCGATGGTTATCAAAACCTCATCACCTTCGGTACCGGCCAACTCGCCCTTAAAGCGGCGGCGACCTTCGATCATTTCGGTGGTTTCAATTTTGGCCTCATAGCCCTGCCACATGTCGAAATCTTTCAGGCGTGTCAGCGGGCGATCGATACCGGGGCTGGAAACCTCTAGTGTGTACGCCTCGCTAATCGGGTCCTCGACGTCCAAAGTGGCCGACACGGCGGTGGAAACGCGCGCGCAATCATCCACCTCGACGCCCCCTTCGGGTTTTTCGATCATGATTTGCAAGATGCTTTCCTTGCCCGACATCAGGCGCACGCGCACCAGTTCACAACCCAGATCCTCGATCACGGGGGTGATAATATCGGCCATGCGTTGATCAATGGCGGCTTTGGCAATCAGGTCGTTCAAGGCAGATTCTTCCAGACACAAAAAAACGGGCGCGCGGCCCGTTAAAATTTCGGTGGGCGCCGGGGGTGGAAGCCAGCGCGCCGCTGTTAAAGGGGATATAGGGCAAGGGGCGACAGGATGCAAGCCAATTGCGTTTCAAATGAAAACGGCGGCTCAGGCCATGCCCAAACCGCCGTTTCCGAAATTTTTTTGCGACAGGTTACCCCGTCATCCGCAAAACTTAGGCCAGAGCCAAGTCACCAGCAGATTGCTTGCCGTCACGACCTGTTTCCAGTTCATAAGTCACTTTTTGGTTGTCTTTCAAACCTGTCAGACCAGCGCGTTCAACAGCAGAAATGTGTACAAACACGTCGTTGCCGCCTGCGTCTGGTGCGATAAAGCCGTAGCCTTTAGTTGAGTTAAACCATTTTACGGTGCCATTAGCCATCCGATTATCTCCAAGTATTAGTTATCACCCACGACATGTGGTGACCTCGGTGCAGTGCGTTCATTAGACAATCCATCTGCATTAGGCTTCGGAGTAATCAGTGAAAAACAGCTTCACACGGCTGGACTTAAGGGCGAATCGGTGAAAATGCAAGGTTTCTTTGGAACAAGGCGGCCTTAAGGCATAAAAATGCCGGGCTGGCTGTTGCAAAAAAAACGCCCCGCCTTGCGGCAGGGCGTTTCTGGTTTTGACTGTTGCGTAATACTTACGCGAACCACCAGCGTTCGGCCATCCGGCTGCTGTCCATCTGCCACAGGTTGCCGATGGTGCCAGAGTTGGCCAGTTTGGTCGATGCCGCGTCAACATAGTTGGCGTACATCGGAACGATTGTGCCGCCTTCTGTCGACAAGATCGACTGCATCTCGCGGTACTGATCGCGGCGTTTGTTGCTGTCCAGTTCGGCCCGCGCCATCAGCAGCAAATCCTGGAATCGCTGACTGTCTTCAGAGCCCCACTGGCTGTCGTTCCACGGCACGCCCTCCTCATAGGCAGTCGAGAACATCCAATCCTCGGTCGCACGACCTGACCAATATACAGCGGACCAAGGTTTTTTCAGCCAGACGTTGGACCAGTAACCATCAGCGGGTTCCTGCACCACATTGATGTTGATGCCAGCACCTTTGGCAGATGCCTGATACAACTGGGCCGCATCCACGGCGCCTGTAAAGGCCGCATCAGACGCCGACAGATCGATATCCAGCGAAGTCAGCCCGGCTTTGCCCAAATGGAACTTGGCTTTGTCCAGATCATATTCAAGCTGTGGAAGATCGGCAGCATAATACTGGTTTGCAGGCCCGATCGGGTGGTCATTACCCACAGCGCCGTGGCCTTGCAGGATTTTGTCGACCATTTCCTGACGATTGATCCCGTATTTCAGCGCCTGACGAACGTGCACGTTATCAAGCGGTGATGTGTTTGTCAGCATCGCAAAGGTAAAGTGCTGGTTGCCTGTAACCTCAAAGATTTTTACATTCGGGTTGGCGTTCAGCAAGGCCTCGGTTTTGGTGTCAACGCGGTTAACGGCGTCAACCTGACCGGTCATCAGTGCATTCATCCGCGCGGTGGAATCGTTGATGGCGATGTATTCAACGCTGTCAAAATGCCCGGCTGTGTCGCCTTTGTAGTGGTTATCAACACGTTTGCCGACAAAACGAACACCCGGATCAAAGGATACAACACTGTAAAGACCTGTACCGATACCTTTGGCGATACCTTCTTCAATCATGCCCGCAGGGAACATCAGAAGGTGATAGTCAGACATCAGGAACGGGAAGTCGGCGTTACCAGCGGCCAGTGTAAACTGGATCTGGGAATCGCTCATCTTCTTCATTTCGGTGATTGCCGCAACGATTGGTTTGGCCGCAGATTTTGCGCCCTCGGCTGTGTGCATTTGCAGCGATTCAATCACATCGTCCGCACCAAAGGATTTGCCGTTATGGAACGTCACGCCTTGGCGCAAATTGAATGTCCAGGTTTTGGCGTCTGCTGTTGCTTCCCAGCTTTCGGCCAGTTCGCCCTTCAGCGTGCCATCGGCGGCGACCTCGGTCAGGCAGTCAAATACAGCGCCGTGGGCCGTATTGATCATGAAGGCATCCGAATGCGTACGCCCGTCCCATGTGTCGGACGAGTTTGCGCCGTTCAAACCAACACGCAGCGTACCACCACGTTTGGCCGCCACGGCTGGAATGCCGGTTGCCGCAAGAACCGATGCGGCAGCACCGGTTTTCAGCAATCCGCGTCTTGAAAATTGAGTCATACTTTCTTCTCCCGTTAGTTATGGATTTGTTTTGGCTTGGTTCGCCATACCCCCCGACACTGTGACGTATCCGGGGTGATTCTGTCTACATTTTACCGACGGCAGCGTCGCCAATGTTATCAACTCCGCGTGCTTTCAGCAGATCAGTCAGCCAATCCGGGTCCATTTCAGGCACCGATGACAGCAACAGGTCTGTATAAGGGTGATGCGGCGGTTTGAACATTTCGGCCTTGGGGCCTTGTTCGATAACACGGCCATCTTTCATCACCACAACCTCGTCGGAAATCGATTTCACCGTCGCCAGATCATGGGTGATGAACATATAGGACAAACCCAGATTATCCTGTAAATTGGCCAACAGTTTCAGAATGCCCTCGGCAACCAGTTGATCAAGCGCCGAGGTGACCTCATCGCAAATGATAAATTTCGGCTCTGCGGCCAACGCGCGCGCAATGCCGATACGCTGTTTCTGGCCGCCCGACAATTCCGACGGCAGGCGGCTGAAATAGGTGTCGGGTTCCAGCTCGATCTGTTCCAGCAGTTCGTCAACACGTTTGCGCTTGGCCGCGCCGGTCAGGCCCATGTAAAACTGAACCGGGCGTCCGATGATTTCACCGATGCTTTTGCGCGGGTTCAACGCGGTGTCGGCCATCTGATAGATCATTTGTGCCTGTCGCAGTTGATCTTTGCTGCGGTGACGATAATCCAGCGGCATGGCCACGCCTTCAAATTCGATGTGGCCATTCTTGGGCGGCAACAGGCCGGTAATGCAACGCGCCGCAGTGGATTTTCCCGACCCTGATTCACCAACAACAGCCACCGTGCGGCCCGCGTGGATGTCAAAATCGACATCAAACAAAACCGGCATTTTTCCATAGGCCGCTGTCACGTTTTTCACGCTGACAATCGGTGTTGCGCCGGTATTGATCGCCGGTTTCGCCGGGCGTTGAAAACTGCGAACGGCCCATAATGATTTGGTGTAATCCTGCGTCGGCGTTAACAACATGGTGCGCGTGTCCGCCTCCTCTACCTCGTCGCCCTTCAGCAATACCTTGATGCGGTCGGCCATCTGCGCCACCACCGCCAAATCATGGGTGATATAAATCGCGGCGGTGTTGAACTGTTCGACAATGTCACGGATCGAGGCCAAAACCTCAATTTGGGTGGTCACATCCAAGGCCGTCGTCGGTTCGTCAAAAATGATCAGATCAGGACGGCAAGACATCGCCATTGCCGTCATGGCGCGCTGCAACTGGCCACCGGAAACCTGATGCGGATAGCGAAACCCGATCTCTTCTGGATTGGGCAGCCGTAACCGTTCATACAGCTCCATGCCGTCGGCCTGGCTTTGTTTGGTCGACATCACGCCGTGCTGAACCGGGGCCTCGGTGTGTTGATCAATGATTTTATGCGCCGGATTAAACGAGGCCGCCGCAGATTGCGCCACATAGGCGATACGCTTGCCCAAAAGGCCACGCTTCACCGCGGCAGAAGCATTAACCAGATCAATGCCGTCAAATTCCACGGAACCCTGGGAAATCCGTACGCCATCACGGGCAAATCCCATCGCCGCCAATCCCAGCGTCGATTTACCGGCACCGGATTCACCGATCAGGCCCAAAACCTCGCCGCGCTTCAGATCAAGGTCGATGCCGTTGATGATCGGCGTCCATGTTTCATCCGAACGCCCCTCAAGATGAATGTCGCGGATTTTTAACAGTTGGTCATCGCTCATTCTTTTAACCCCGAGGATTTATGCAGCATCCAGTCCACCACAAAGTTTACCCCAACCGTCAGCAGGGCAATCGCGCCCGCCGCCAACAAGGGTGCCACCGCGACCGAAGGCGCAAAGGCGGCAAAATTGATGAACTGTGACATGTCGCGCACCATTGTGCCCCAATCCGCCAGCGGTGGCTGAATGCCCACACCAAGGAACGACAACGAGGCAATGGTCAGGAATACAAAACAGAACCGCAGACCAAATTCAGCCAACAGCGGCGCCGTGGCATTGGGCAGAATTTCGCGGAATACCAGATAGGCCAGACCTTCGCCGCGCAATTTCGCGGCCTCGATATAATCCATCACCACGATGTTTTGACCCACCGCACGGGCCAGTCGAAAAACCCGCGTTGAATCGATCACTGCAATGATAACCACCATATAAAGCGTCAACAGACCCTTGTCAGACCCCGCCCAAGCGCTGGCGATGGTCATCAGCAACAGCGCAAAAATCAGCGCCGGGATCGCCATCAATACGTCAACCGCGCGTGACAAAAGTTGATCAACCCAGCCGCCCACAGTTGCGGCCAGAAACCCAAGGCTGGACCCGATGAAGAACGCCAGACAGGTGGTGGCAAAAGCGATACCCACGGTGTTTTGCGCGCCAAAAATCAGCCGACTTAGAATATCACGGCCAATTTGATCGGTGCCCAGCGGGAAATCGGGATTGCCGCCCAACGCAGGATCGCCACCCGGAACAATATTGGCCAAGGGGAACACCTGATCCTGACCATATGGCGCGATCAACCCCGCAAATATCGCCATAATCGTATAGATAATGATGATCATCACCCCAAAGGCCGCCGTCACCGGCATCGAGCGGAACAATTTACGCGTGGCCGACGTGCCGACGTGCCGACCGAAAATTCGGAATACATATGCCGCAAGCGCGAAAATGATGAAAAGATCGATCGCTTTCACAAAAAAGAAATACTTGTTGGCAGCGGGCGCCTCGAGCGTGCGGCCAAGGTAATAGGTTTGCGCCAGCCATAAAACGACGATCGCCCCCAGAATATAGCCAACCGCCACACCATAAGGCATATCGCGGAAATATGGGGTGTTTTGTGTCGTTTTTTGCCCCGCGAACCGGAACATCCAGCCGCCAAGTGTCGAAACAATTACGACGGTGATTAAGGTCGCCAGCATGCTCATTTCGGGTGCCTCAGTCTGGGGTTGGATAAGATGGACATAACATCAGCCGTCAGATTAAGCAGGATATAGGCCCCCGCAAAAATCAGACAACTGGCTTGAACCACCGGAATATCGCGGTTTTTTACGCTGTCCACGAACAATTGACCAATGCCGGGGTAAACAAAAACCACCTCGACCACGACAACGCCGGTGATCAGATAGGCAAGGTTCAACGCGATCACGTTGATGATCGGGGCCAGCGCATTGGGCAGCGCGTGCACAACAATCACCCGCATCGGCGAAATCCCTTTCAGGCGCGCCATTTCGATATAAGGGCTGGCCAACAGGTTGATGATCGCCGCACGGGTCATCCGCATCATGTGCGCGGTCACGATCAGCGTCAGCGTCAGCGCGGGCAACAGCGTGCGGTTCAGACGTTCCGAAAAGCTCATCCCATCAAAAATATTTGATAGTGACGGCAAAATCGGGTTCAGCACGGCCAGCAGCAAGATCAGGATATAGGCCATGAAAAATTCGGGTGAACTGATCGATGACAAGGTAAATATATTCACAACGCGATCAAAAATCGTGTTCCTGTACAGCGCTGCAAGCAACCCCAGCGTCAACGAAACCGGCACCGCGATGCTGGCGGCAACCGTGGCAAGGAACATGGTATTTGCAAATCGTGGCGCCAATTGCGCGGCCACAGTTCCAAGACCCGAACCGGTACCCGACCCGGCATAAGCGGCAAAACTGGTTTGCGCGAAACTGGTGCCAAAATCACCCCGAAGCGCGTCGGCCAACCAGGAAAAATACCGCACGAAGTACGGCTTATCCAGCCCAACCTCGCGCCGGATCGCCGCGCCTGCTTCTTCGGTATAACCTTGGCCTAAAATTGCTTGGGCAAAATCGCCCGGCATTGCGTTTACAGCAACAAAAATGACGAACGATACAACAACAAGTGTCAAAAAGCCCAGCGCCAGCCTTTGGCTGACAATGCGTATTAAGGATCCCACCTTATCGCATCCCCCTGATTTATTTTCTATTTCTTTCAAGCTAACGGGGTCGCGACATATATGTAAAGACTTTAATCGGGTTGACTTAGAAAATTACGTCTGGGCCTTACGCGCCCTGTCGTAAATCGTTCATGATTGAAACCAGCTCGGCGGTTATGCCCGGCTCTGACAGGGCGTGCCCGGCAAAAGGGACCATTCGCAAATCGCAATTGTCCAGTTTGGCAGCCAGAGAAAAAGCCGAATGCGGCGGGCAAATCATGTCATAGCGACCCTGCACAATAAAGCTCGGTATGTGGCGGATTTTGTCAGTGTTTTCCAGAATATATCCATCAACAGGCAGAAATCCGAGGTTGACAAAATAGTGGTTTTCCAGCCGTGCAAAGGCCCGCGCATAGTCGGCGGGCGCGTCGCCTCCTCGGCCCAAAGACCGGATCGAGGCCAGCGCATTTTCCCACCCCGTCCAAGCGCGCGCAAATTTGGATTCCTGCAAAAAATTGCCCGAAAACAGCCGACTGTGATAGGCATTAATGACGTCATGGCGTTCGGCTGCGGGTAAAAGATTTGTGAATTCTGCCCAAAGATCAGGCCAAAATTGACCAGCACCGCCGCCATAAAACCACGTTAGTTCGGCCTTGGTCATCAGAAACACACCGCGCAGGATCAGGTTTGCCACACGATCAGGGTGGCTTTCTGCATAGATCAAGGCCAGCGTCGCGCCCCAACTGCCACCAAAAACCGACCATTTTTCAATGCCCAGTTTTTCGCGGATAAGCTCGATGTCATTCACCAAATGCCATGTCGTGTTGTTTTCAACCGATGCATGGGGGCGGGACCGGCCGCAACCGCGTTGGTCAAACAGGATAATCCGATAGTGATCGGGGTCAAAAAACCGACGCATCATCGGGCTGCACCCGCCGCCCGGGCCGCCATGTAATATGATCACTGGCGTACCGTTTGGGTTGCCGCATTGCTCAACATATATGCGATGCCCGTCGCCCACGGCATAGATCCCCTGATCAAAGGGGTCGATTGGCGGGTACATGAACTCGATTGCGCTCTTTTGGCCGTTGGATTTGTCCATAAAGTTGCCTATTTGGTATTTAGGTTAAGGATGAACCGCGCCACGCGCCTTGGCAAGTCGAAGGATATACAGAATGACCCCCAATACCGTTGATCCGGCAGAAATTGCCAAATTTCAGGCGATGGCAGATGAATGGTGGGATCCGGCCGGGAAATTCAAACCGTTGCACCACCTGAACCCTTGTCGGCTGGATTATATCACCCGCCAGATCGAAGCGGAATTTGACCGCGATCTGACCCAGGCCAGCCCGTTTTCTGGATTGCGCATTTTGGACATTGGCTGTGGCGGGGGTTTGTTGTCCGAACCAATGGCGCGCTTGGGGGCCGAGGTTGTCGGCGCCGACGCCGCCGAACGCAACCTGCCCGTGGCGCGTCTGCACGCCGAGCAATCCGGCCTGATCATTGAATACCGTCACACAACAGCCGAGGCAATGGCGGCGGACGGCGAACAATTTGACGTGGTTTTAAACATGGAAGTGGTGGAACATGTGGCCGATCCGCTCGCCTATCTGACCGCTTGTCAGCAGTTATTGAAACCCGGTGGCGTGATGATTTGTTCGACCCTCAATCGCACCGCCAAAAGTTTCGTTTTTGCGATCGTCGGCGCCGAATACGTCATGCAATGGTTGCCAAAGGGAACCCACGAGTGGGACAAGTTTATCAAACCTGACGAACTGTTTGATCTGTTGGGCAACGCGGGTTTTTTACCCGTTGACCGGCGCGGTATGGTGCTGAACCCTGTGCGTTGGGAATGGCAGTTGTCGGATCGCGATCTATCCGTGAACTATGTCACCACCAGCCTGAAAGCAAAACCTTAGCCTTCTTCGCCCAAAACAATCCTTAGATCCCGCAAAACCGGCATTACCGCACGCACCCTGTCTTCGCTGATTACATCGACGATTTTGGATATTTCCGGAACAACGGCGGCAATCGCGCTTTTAACCGCTTCCTGACCGGCGGAGCTGATTTGAATGCGTTTGCGGCGTGCGTCGTCCCAATCGGGCCGTATGTGGATAAAACCGGCCCATTCCAATTTGCCAAGCGTATTGGTCATAGCGCCCTTGGTCACATGAAACAGTTTGGCCAATTGCGCCGGTGATTTTTCCTTGCCGGATCGCGACAAATGATTCAGCACATAAAAATGCGAAATTTCCATACCTTTGGGCAAGGCTTTGGTGATCAGACCCCGGCCCAATTGATCGGCCATAAACAACTCGCTAAACAGCGACACTGCCAGATTTTCTCGGTCGTTGCTCATTAGGGCCCATCAAATTTGCGGTCATGGCCCAGCGATGGAACGCGGGCCCGCGTCTTCTGTACGTCAGAAAGATCAATTTCGCAAAAATAAACGCCCGGCTTTGTGCCCGCATCCACCAAAACCTCGCCCCATGGGGCAATCACCATGCTGTGGCCATGGGTTTTGCGCGATCCCCCGTGATCGCCGGTTTGGGCCGGGGCCAAAATGAACACGCCATTTTCAATCGCCCGGGCGCGCAGCAGCGTTTCCCAATGCGCGCGCCCTGTGGGACGAGCAAAGGCCGCAGGAACGGTAATAATGTCGGCGCCGTTCTGTGCCAAAGCACGAAACAAGTGCGGAAATCGCAGATCATAACAGATCGTCAAGCCTATGCTCGACCCACCCAGCAACGCTGTTATTGCTGCATCACCGGGCCGATACCCGGCGGATTCGCGATAGGATTCACCGTCGCCAAGCTGAACATCAAACATGTGAATTTTGTCGTATCGCGCCGCGATCATGCCATCCGGGGCGATTAAAAACGACCGATTGGCGAACCGCCCGTCCGGGTCGTTGGTCTTCAGGGCAAGCGAGCCGATCAACAGCCAAATTCCCAGATCCGCCGCTTTGTCCCTCAGCGCGGCCAGCGTTTCATCCGCCGCCTCTACCTGCAGCACCTGTGCCTGATGCGCGCGGCTGGTAGAAACGCAATTCGTAACCTCAGGCGTCAAAACAAATGTCGCGCCACCTTTGGCCGCCTGTTCCAGCATCAATGACAAATTGCGCAGGTTTTCGGCGGGATCATCGCTGGAATTCATTTGGCACAGGGCGATTTTCACGCGCGTTATCCCTTTAGAATGGCGTCAAGTTTTCCGCCACGTTCCAACATCGCCAACTCGTCAGAGCCGCCAATATGTTTGCCGCCAATAAAAATTTGCGGCACCGTGCGCCCACCGTTTGAACGCTGCATCATTTCCTGACGCTTTGCCGCATCGCGCGACACATCATATTCGGCAAATGAAACCCCTTTGGATTTCAAAAGCCCCTTGGCGCGGTGGCAAAAGCCACAAAGCTGGGTGGTATAAATTTCGACGTTCTGCATTGCCTGATCCTTGGATGCCCTGCGCCCGGTTTCGGGCGGCGTTGTCCCTATTTAGGCATCCTTGGCAACACGGGCAAGCGTGGCGATGAACACATCCCCGGCACCGCCTTGTTTGGCGGCCTCGGCACAGGCACCAAGGGTTGCACCCGATGTCATGACGTCATCAATCAACAACACAGGGCGGGTTTTTATCAGGCCAGACGCCTTTGGATGCACGTGAATGGCACCGGAAAGATTGGCAAATCTTTCGTCAACGCTCATATCCCGATGCACCTTGGTGGCCCTTGGGCGCACCAGCAAATCAGGGCGGTGGGCAAGGCCGAGTATGCGGGCAACCTCGCCCGATATCAGCGCCGCTTGATTGTACCGCCGCCGGATCAGCCGCAACCAATGCATCGGTACCGGGGCAACGATTGTATTTGCCGGCACCAACGGGCGCATCTTGGCCGCCATCCAGATTGCCGCTGGTTTGGCAAAATCCAACCGATCCCCGTGTTTCAGCCCCAAAACATAGCGCCGCGCGTTGTCTTTATAAATCATCACGCTGCGCCCACGATCCCACGGACGGGCAATGCGCATGCAATCGTCGCAATGCAAATCGGGGGTCTGTTCAGTCATTTCACCGGGCAATGATGTGCCACAAAGATCACAGATCAACCCGGTGATAAACGGCGTATCGCGCCAACAGGCACCGCAAAAGCCAAACTCGCTGTCCACAATCGTGCCACAGGTCAGGCATTGTGCCGGATAGATTATGCGCAAGGCCGTTTGCATTTGCGTCATTTCCCCTTAAGTAACGGCCAACTTGATGAAAGCCACCAAATGAACCCCGCGCCGAAAATTTTCGATCCCGCCGCCCTCGCCCAAAAGCGCGCCCGTGCCAAGGGTGATTTGTTTTTGCATGACGAGGCGATCCTAGAGGTTCAGGAAAGACTGAACGTAGTTAACAAGACGTTTACAAAACCGGCGATTGTGACCGGCGCGCCGGAAATTTGGGCCAAAGCCTTTCCAGACGCCGTGATTGTGCCCGACACCGAGGTTTTGAACCTGTCGCCCAACAGTTTTGATTTGATCATCCACGCAATGGCGCTGCATTGGGCAAATGATCCGGTGGGGCAGTTGGTGCAAGCGCGTCTGGCCTTGGTGCCGGACGGGTTGTTTATTGCGGCCTTTATGGGGGGTGAAACCCTGCACGAACTGCGTTCCAGCATGGCCGAGGCCGAAATCGCGTTAACTGATGGCCTGTCGCCGCGCATTGCCCCAATGGGGGAAATTCGCGAGTTGGGCGGCCTGCTGCAACGGGCGGGATTTGCCCTGCCTGTGGCGGATCGCATTCCCCTGACCGTCGGGTATTCGTCCGCCTTTCATTTGATGCATGATCTGCGGGCAATGGGGGAAACCAATGTTTTGGTGGACCGCCAAAAAACCCTCACCTCGCGCAATCTGATGACCAGCATGGCGCAGATCTATGCAGAAAATTTCAGCGATCCCGAAGGGCGTGTTTTGGCCACCTATGAATTGATCTTTCTGACAGGCTGGTCCCCCGACGAAAGCCAGCAAAAACCCTTGCGACCCGGATCGGCAACGGCACGTTTGGCCGACGCCCTGAACACCCAAGAACTTGACGCCAACACCCCCGCGCCCAATTTAAAAGAGACAAAAGAATGAATGATCATTTGCCCGCAAATCACCCCGCCGTAAAAAAACCGAAAATCGGGGTGCTGCTTGCCAATTTGGGCACGCCGGACAATTACGATTATTGGTCGATGCGGCGCTATCTTAGCCAGTTTTTATCCGACAAACGTGTGGTCGATTATCCGGCGTGGAAATGGCAACCTTTGTTGCAACTGGTGATCCTGACAAAGCGCCCGTTTTCATCCGGTGCCGCCTACAAAAGCATTTGGAATCACGCGGCAAACGAAAGCCCCCTGTTGACCATCACCAAGGATCAAACTGCGGCGATGGCAGCGGCGATGGATGCGCGGTATGGCGATCAGGTGGTGGTGGATTTTTGCATGCGGTATGGCAATCCCTCGACCGCATCCATTGTGCAAAAACTGTTGGATCAGGGGTGCCAGAAAATTCTGTTTGTCCCACTTTACCCGCATTATGCGGGGGCCACGTCAGCCACCGCCAATGACGAATTGTTCCGGTCATTGATGCAGATAAAATGGCAACCGGCCGTGCGCACGATCGAACCTTACTTTGAGCATCCCGCCTATATCGATGCCTTGGCAAATTCGGTCAAAGCGGCCTATGCCAAGGCCGCCAAACGCCCCGATATTCTGGTCTGTTCTTATCACGGTGTACCGGAACGGTATTTGATGGAAGGCGACCCCTATCATTGCCAGTGCCAAAAAACGACGCGCCTGTTGAAGGAGCGCTTGGGTTGGGCTGATTCTGAGATCATGACCACATTTCAGTCAAAATTCGGCCCCGAAGAGTGGTTGAAACCTTACACTGTAAAAGAGGTGAAACGCTTGGCCGAGGAAGACGGAAAAACCAACATCGCCGTCATCGCGCCGGCATTTTCAGCCGACTGCATTGAAACATTAGAAGAGATCAACGAAGAGATTCGGGAAAGTTTTGAAGAAGGTGGCGGTAAAGAATTCACCTATATTCCCTGCCTGAACGACAACGCCGATCACATCGAAGCCTTGGCACAGGTCGTGGATCAGAACTTGGCCGGGTGGGTTTAGATCAAAAAATGATCCCCAGAATCAAAAAAGGCGGCTGCAATGCAACCGCCTTTTTCGTTTTATTAGCCTAGGCTTAAGAAGCAGCTGCAGCTACCAGAACCAACAGCAACAGTGGAACCAGGATGCCACCAGCGGAAGAAGAAGCAGCAGCTTCTTCAACAACCATTGGTTCAACCATTACAACTGGTGTACCAGCGAAAGAAGTGGATGCGACAGCGGCAAAAGCAGCAGCAAGAGCGATCTTTTTCATATTATAATCTCCGATATTTAGCCCGGCCCATCCACAGAATGTGGATTGCCGAGAATAAGACTGTACCTCGTGTTCACCTTAAAGCAGCAACACCTAAGAAATGCAATGCTCTGAAATGATCAGAATTCAACCGATTTCCCAAATGTCGTCAAATTAGCAACACTTGAGTGCCTACTTTGGTCAATGCAAACAGTTCTTCAATGTGTTCATTGAACAAACCGATACAGCCGTTTGACGACCGGCGACCAATTTTCCGCGTGTCCCCTGTGCCGTGAACACGGTAATACTGCCAAGACAAATACAGGGCATGGGTGCCCAATGGATTGTCCGGACCGGGCCCTACATAGCGGGGCCATTCAGGGTTACGCTTGAGCATCGAGGGCGTCGGCGACCAAGAGGGCCCGACAACCTTGCGGATGATCGATGTTTTCCCACGACGCGTCAGCTCCTCGGACAGGGGCACACTGGTCGGGTAAAGTTTATAAATCGATTCGTCTTCGGACCAAAAATGGGCCGCGCGCGAATAGGTATCACACAAAAGCGCGCCATTTTTCAGATTGGCAAAATACGGTTGCCAATCCAATGAACGGAAACTTGAAACATTTCGGCGTGCTGTCAAAGGTTTCTCATATTCACCGGTGGGCGAAACCTCTGCTTGCTGTGCCAATGCAGGTGTCGACAAACCCGCGCCAACAGCGATACTGCTGCCGATAAATAGTCGTCGATTCATTTTTTTTGGTGAAAATTCTGACATTTTCTTGCCTCACAACGTTGGTTTATAGGCCAGCCTTATTGCAACAATCTCGACCTCGCAAATCAAACACCCGTGAGATCGGCAAAAAATCGCCACATCGTTTGATTACTGCATCACTTGCAGCTAGACAGCGGGAAACAACATAGTCGAGTGAACAAAAATGAAAAAAACCTCTCCGATTTTGGCCATATTGGCCCTGCTATTTCTAATCAGTGCCTGTGCGCAAACCATTGATTCGACTGTTACGCTGGCTGATGGTCGGCAGGTCGTTGCCAAAACCTATCGTATTTCAAAAAATAGTGAGGCCAAGGTTCAATACCGAATGCTTGACGCGGTAAATGCCTTGCGCGGGGCAAAGGGGCTGTCCAATCTTGAACTGAACGCGCAATTGAATGCCGCCGCGGCCACCCATTCACGCGACATGGCCATACAAAATCGCCCATGGCATTTTGGCTCTGACGGGTCGTCCCCTGTGGATCGCGGTATCCGCGTTGGATATCCCGGCATTATCCGTGGTGAAAACATCGCAGAAACCTTTGAAACCGAACTGGAAACACTGGCCGCATGGATGGAAGAAGAAGGCACACGCGAGGTTATCATCGATCCAGAAGCCGTGGATCTTGGGTTTTCATTCGTTCAGGAAGCCAACGGAAAATTGTGGTGGACGCTGGTCACCGGTGGCCCCGGCACACCGCCCGAAGTTTCACCCTTCGCTGAATTTGTGCCTGTAAACCGGCCCAAAAACGTCGAAGTGCCAGAAACCCCGGAACCCGAGGTTGCCGGTTAATCCGGGTTGAAATTTGAGCTTTGAATTACGGGCGGCGGTATTATCGTCGCCCTTTTTTACGCGTACAGATCAATGACCGTGCCGATTGGCACCATCGCGTAAAGGTTTTCAATTTCACGGTTGGTGACCGAAATACAGCCCGCCGTCCAATCATCGCCGCCACGGTTAAATGGCGAAATCTGGCCATGAATAAAAATGTCCCCGCCGGGGGGTTTGCCCGCCGCCGCCGCTGCCGCGCGGTCTTGGTCGTTGGGATATGAAATCCCCAATGACAAATGGAACGCGCTGTTTGGATTGCGCCGGTCGATGTAATAGCGCCCCTCGGGTGTTTTTCCGTCGCCTTCATATTCTTTGGCACCAACCGGGGCAAAACCCAATTCGACGTCGTATGTTTTCAACAAAGTATCGTTGTTAAAGGCAAGCAGTTTGCGTTCGCCCTTCATCACCGCCAATCGGGTAACTTCGGGCCCATTGTATGATCTGAATTTTGAACAGGCCGAAAGGCCCAGAAATGAACCAAGAATGCCCAAGCCAACGATACGACGTGTGATCATGTTTACCCTGCTGTTTTTTTGGGTTCATACCAGACAAGTCACTTTTTGTCACGGCTGAAGGCGGCGACCAATTCGATGTGGCTGGACCAGCGGAACTGGTCCACCACATCCACCCATTGCATCGTATACCCTGCGCCCACCAAGGTTGCGGCATCACGGGCAAAGGTCACGGGATTGCAGGATACCATGGCAATTTTCGCCACATTCGATTGTGCCAGCTCGGCGATTTGCGCCTCGGCCCCGGCGCGTGGCGGATCAATCACAACCCCGTCTATTTTTTTGAACTCATCAGGCAATAACGGGCGCCGGAACAGATCGCGGGTTTCGGTAATGACGGTTTTCAACCCCGCCGCTTGGCGCCAGGCTTTGTCCAGCGCGCCCAACATATCGGCTTGGCTTTCAACCGCGCGTACCATGGCATCCTCGGCCAGTGGCAATGAAAACGTGCCGCAGCCCGCGAACAGATCAACGATGTTTTTGGCCCCGGTCATCGCCTCGCGAACGCTGGTCGACAACGCGGCCTCGCCGTCCTCGGTCGCTTGTAAAAACGCGCCCGGCGGCAGGGTAACTCGGGCTTTGCCAAACCGAACAACAGGCGGGCGGCGCGTGGCGATGATTTCGCCATTCCACGTTAGGCGTGCCAGATCATGCGTCTCGGCCTTGGCGACCAGCACTTCCAACAGGGCGCGGTTCATTTCTTTGGCTTTTTCAATGGCAACGTCCAACCCACCCTCTGTCAGGGTAACCACCAAGATGATTTCGGATTTACGCGAGGCGCCGGAAATGACCAAATCCTGCAAAATTGGCAAAGCGGCGATCAAGTCCGGATGCACCAATTGGCAATTTGGCACCTCGATCAAAACATCCGAGGCGCGCTGATGAAACCCGACCATGGCGCCGGATTTTGTGCGCTTGCCACCAAAACTTGCCCGCCGGCGCGACGCCGCGGGCGAGGTGTGGATGCCGCGAATGGGCGCGGTGATTTCCCGTGCCGCCAGCGCATTGCGCACAACGTCCACCTTCCATATCGCCAGCTTGTCATCACGCAAATGTTGCATTGAACAGCCACCGCAAGATTTGAAATGGCTGCACGGTGGTTTTACCCGATCCGGCGAGGGTTCCAAAATGCGCGGTGCGATCATTTTGTCGCCCACAACCTCGCCTTGCACCAGCTCGCCGGGCAAACACATGGGGGCGAAAACCGGTCCCTCGGCGATCCCGTCCCCAAACAACCCCAATCTGTCGATTTTTATTTTCACTCTGCTGCCTGCTCTGTTCCGATGAAGCCGCCGGATTGCCGGTTCCAAAAGCCGCTGTAAAGCCCGTTTTTGGCCAAAAGCTGGCTGTGGCTGCCTTCTTCGACGATCTGGCCCTGATCCATCACGATAATCCGGTCCATTTTGGCAATCGTAGACAACCGGTGCGCAATCGCGATCACGGTTTTGCCCTGCATAACCGCGTTCAGCGCGATTTGAATATGCGCCTCGACCTCGGAATCCAGCGCCGAGGTTGCCTCATCCAGTACCAAAATCGGCGCGTCTTTCAACATGGCACGGGCCAATGCGATACGTTGCCGTTGCCCACCAGAAAGTTTCACCCCGCGTTCACCCAAATGCGCGTCATAGCCAGCGCGCCCGCGATGATCGACCATATCGCGAATAAATTCATCCGCCTCGGCCCGGCGCGCCGCTTGTTGCATGTCATCCTCGGACGCATCAGGGCGACCATACAGAATATTATCACGCGCCGACCGGTTGAACATCGCGGTTTCCTGCGTGACCATCCCGATTTGGCGGCGCAGGCTTTTCTGAGTCACGGTGGCGATGTCCTGATCGCCCACCAAAACCTGCCCTGATTCAGGGTCATAAAGCCGCAAAAGCAGCGCCACCAAGGTGGATTTCCCCGCGCCCGAGGCCCCAACAACCCCCAGTTTTTCCCCCGGTTTTATGATCAGATTTATGCCTTTGACCCCGCCGGTTTGCCGCCCATAAGCAAAATCCACGTTGTCAAATGTTACCGAGGCCCGATCGGCCAGCGCGATGGCGTTATCGGCATCCACCAGTTTTGGCCGCGGCGTCAAGGTGTGCATGCCGTTTTCAACCTCGCCTATATTGGCATACATCCCCATCAAGGTGAAACTGACCCAGCCGGTCATCTGGGCAATACGAATGGCTATCGCACCCGCCGCCGCGATGTCACCCGGGCTGGAATTGCCTTGCGACCACAAAACCAACGTGCCGCCAATCATCAGCACCGGCAAAAATCCGGCAAGCGCCATCAGGGAAAACCGAAATCCCGCCGACAGATAGCCAAAAGCCAGCGCCGCCTTGCGAAACCGTGCCATCGCGCCCAGCGCGGCCTGATCTTCATGCTCATCATGGGCAAACAGTTTCACGGTTTTGATGTTGGTGATCGTATCCACCACCTGCCCGGTCACCATGGCGCGTTCATCGGCGCGTTTGGCCGACCGTTTGCGCACACGCGGCATAAACCAGCGGATCATCAACAAATAAGCCGCCAGCCAAACACTTAGCAGCAGCGCAATCCGCCAATCAATTGTAATCAGCAACAGCGCCGAGCCAACCAAGGATGCGATCGCAAAAAACACCACATTGATGGTTTCATTTGCCACATCGGTGATCGCGCGGGCGGTTTGCATTTGCTTTTGCGCAATACGGCCCGCGAAATCATCGTCAAAAAACGTGACCGTTTGCCCCAGAACCCAGCGGTTCAGGCGCGACAGCACAAGGATCGTGACATTGGGCACAACGACAATCGAGGTCGACGCCGCACTAAGCCCAAAAATCAAAGGGCGTAAAATCAGGAAAAACAACGAAAATACCAGCAACAGCGGCCATTCAGTGGCAAAATAAGCGGCAGGCTCGGTTGCAAGGGCGGAATCGATCACCCGTCCCAGCAGCAATGCGGTGATTACCTCAAGCGTGCCTGCGGCGGCGGAAAACAAACCCGCCAACCCCAAAACCGGAAACGATCCGCGCAATGACCAGACCAAAAACCGGCCCAGCGTTTGCGGCGGTGGCCCCTCGGCGCGCATAAAGGCGTTAATCATGTCCCCAATAATCATCCGGCTTCATCCAGATCTGCGCCGATAAACCCACCCGATTGCCGGGACCAGAAACCCGCATATAACCCGCCAAGGGCCATCAATGCCGAATGGCTGCCATCTTCGACAATTTTGCCGGCGTCCAACACGACAATGCGATCCATTTGGGCAATCGTTGACAGGCGATGCGCAATCGCAATCACCGTTTTGCCCTGCATCACCCCATAAAGCGTATCTTGAATGGCGGCCTCTACTTCGGAATCCAGCGCCGAAGTTGCCTCGTCCAGCACCAAAATCGGGGCGTTTTTCAAGATCACGCGGGCAAGGCTGATGCGTTGGCGCTGGCCGCCCGACAGCTTTACACCGCGTTCGCCCACCTCCGCATCATAGCCTTTGTTGCCACTTGGATCGACCAATTCGTCGATGAATTCATCCGCCGCCGCCGCCTTGGTCGCTTGGCGAACCTCGGCCTCGGTTGCATCCGGTTTGCCGTATCGAATGTTGTCCATCACGGACCGGTGCATCAAGCTGCTGTCTTGTTGCACCATGCCGATGGCGCCGCGCAGGCTGTCTTGGGTGACCTCGGCGATGTTTTGATTATCGATGCAAATCCTGCCGCCTTCGGTATCATAAAACCGCAGCAACAGCTTGACCAAGGTTGATTTGCCAGCCCCCGACCGCCCGACAACGCCGACCTTTTCGCCGGGACTTACCACCAGCGAAAGCCCCGCCAGCCCGCCAGAACCGCGACCATAATGATGGGTGACATTTTCAAACGCGATCTCGCCTTTGCCAAGACGCAGCTTTTCGGCCCCCTCGCGATCCAACAAGGTAATGGGCTGAGCAATCGTTTGCATGCCCTCTTTGACAATGCCAAGGTTCTTGAAAAAGCTGGACAAGGCCCACATGATCCAGCCTGTCATCGCATGCAGCCGCAAAACCAACGCCGATGACGCCGCCACCAACCCCAACGAAGCCAAGCCAAGCGACCAGTAATAGATCGACATGCCCACAACGCCGACAATCAAAAACCCGTTGATCAGGTTCAGACCAAAATCCATCATCGTGTAAATCCGCATCTCGCGGATGAACGCGGTGCGCGCATTTTCGATCGCCTCGCGGGCATAGTTGATTTCGCTGTCGTGATGGGCAAACAGTTTCACCGAATGCACATTGGTATAGCTGTCCACCACACGCCCTGTGATCACTGATCGCGATTGCGACGAGGCCTCAGAGGCCGCACCGACACGCGTAATCACCTGCCGCATCAACAAGGCAAAGGCCAATGCCCAAATCACCAAAGGAACAATCAGACGCGGATCGCCGTTTGACAGCAAAACAGCGGCCCCCACCAGATAGGCAATGGAAAAGGCGATGGAATCAAAAACCTGAAACACCGCCTCGCCTGCTGCGGGGGGCGTTTGCATAATACGGTTGGCAATGCGGCCTGCAAAATCATCCTCAAACCAGCCCACCGATTGACGCAAAACATGCCGATGCGCGCGCCAGCGGATCATCGTGCCCAGATTGGGCAGAATACCGTTGCTTAACATCGCCGTGCCAAGAAATTCCAAAATCGGCTTTAAAAACAGAATGAACAAGGCCACCAGCAAAAGCGTCAGCCCCTGTTCGCGCCATATGTTTTCCGGCTTGCTTGTGGCCAGTTGATCGACCAATTGCCCCAAATAATACAGCAACCCCAATTCCATGGCCGCGCTGAAAACGGCCAAAATGCCCGTCCAGACAAAGGCGGATTTGAAGGGTTTGCAATAGTCCCAAATGAACGGAAACAACCGGCTTGGTGGTCGGTTCAATTCTGGGTATTCGACAAACGGGTCGACGATATTTTCAAAAAACTTAAACATTCGTATTCATGAACTTCCGCGACGGACCGCCGATTTAAACAAAGATCATCAAGGCCGACGCCGCAAGAGCGACACCCATAATGGTCAAAAACACCGACGACGCCCTGTCGGATTTCAGCAGAAGCGTAAGCAGAGAACCGGCAAACGTCCAGAACAGACAGACGGTCAAATTAATCGCGACAAAGGTGGTGGCCAAACGCACGGCCTCGGCCGGGGGCGAAAGTCCAATGCCATAGCCCGCCGATGCGGCCAATGCGATGGCCCAAACCTTGGGATTCACCCACTGAAACAAAACCGCTTGAACGAAAGTAAAGGGCCGCTCTGGCCCGGCTTGTCTGGGCGCCCGCGCCTTGGTCAGCAATCCAAAGGCCATCCACAAAATCCACGCCGCCGCGATAATTTTTAAAATCAGGGTAACAGTTGGAAATTTCAGAACCAGCGCCCCGATGCCAAGGCCGGTTAACCCCGCCGTAATGCCGACGCCCACGGCCACGCCTAAAATATGGGGCACTGTGGCGCGAAACCCGAACCTTGCGCCCGATGCCGTCAGCATGATCACGTTCGGGCCGGGTGAAAACAGGCCCGCAAAAACGAAAAAATAAAGCGGATCAATCATTGATTTCTAAACAATAAGAGTCGGGGAATTTTTCAACAGTCATGGCGCAAGCTATCACCCGCCGCCCTGTTCCGCGTCAAGGGCGATCAACAGATCGCCCCGGGTCATGTGAAAATCGCTGGCAATCCAAAGCGATTGCAGCTTTTTTAACGCCTCGCCGATCGCCGCACCCTGCAAGGACGGCGGCAAATCGGTGGCTACAACCGGAAATTTCGCCTTTGACGCGGCTTTGATTTCGGCCTGCCAACCCGCCGCCAATGGCGTTTCAAACATCGCCGCCCGCGCCAGTGCCACATCCCGCGCAACGTCAAACCCCTTAAGAAATGCCAGCGGTTTTAGCGGTGCCATATCGGCAATCGCCACCGTTCGGTTGCCCAGTGCGCGAGACTGCGCCCGACTAAGGCGCAACCTGTCGCCAGCAAATCCCCCAAGCACCGAAAGACGGCGCATTGCATCGGGTGCCAACCCCGCCTCTAGATGCACCAGCGGGGCCAAAGCAAAGGCATCCGCCCCGGGCAGAACACGCGCCAAAACGCCGGTTTTCGCCATTGCGGCAATTGCCGGGGCCGGATCGGGGGCCGACAGTAATTTAACAATTTCCGATGTAACCCGTTCGCGGGACAGATTGCACAGACCATCCGCCAATTTCGCCGTCGCTGACAACCCATCTGGATCAAGCCCGGCCAATGGGTCACCATACCACGCGTGAAACCGGAAAAATCGCAAAATTCTAAGATAGTCCTCGCGAACCCGCGCCTCGGCATCCTCGATGAACACCACGCGACGGGCCAAACAATCCGGCAAGCCACCCAATGGATCAACCAATGTGCCATTTGCCTGCGCATAAAGCGCATTCATGGTGAAATCCCGCCGCCGCGCGTCCTCGTCGATCGTATCGGCAAAGGCCACAACGGCGCGGCGGCCATCGGTTTCAACATCGCGCCGAAATGTCGTTACTTCAAAAGGCAAGCCGTCCTTAACCAAGGTCACCGTGCCATGGGCGATGCCTGTGGGCACTGATTTGATGCCCGCCGACTTGGCCAATTCAACCACGGTATCAGGGCGCGCGCTTGTGGCAATATCGACATCATTCACCGGACACTCAAGCAGCGCATTTCGCACACATCCACCAACGACCAAGGCCTGATGACCCGCGCCCGTCAACATCGATAAAACTGCCTGCGCTGCGGGGTCAGACAGCCAATTTCCCTGTATTAGGGTCACATTTTTACCTGTTCGGCCAAACCGCGCAACATTCGTGCGGTGGCCCCCCAGATATAATAAGGCCCATAGGGCACCGTATAAAAATAACGCCGCTGTCCCTGCCACAGCCGATATTCGATAACGTAATTTTCCACATTCATCAGATGCGACAGCGGCACGGAAAACACCTCGTCCACCTCGCCCGGTTCTGGTCTGGCGGAAAACGCAGAATCCACCAACGCCACATAGGGCGTTACCTGAAAATTGGTCACGGTGTCATGGGTCGGCAAAGTGCCAATGATTTGTGCCTGTTGCGCGGCAAGGCCGATTTCTTCTTCGCTTTCACGCAGCGCAGCAGCGCGGCCATCTACATCCGTTGCGTCAACTTTGCCGCCGGGAAAGGCGATTTGGCCGGGGTGATGTTTTAGCGCGGCGGCGCGTTTTGTCAGGATCACCGCGGGGTCGCCACCGCGATCGATGATCCCGACCAAAACCGAGGCAGGGCGTAAAACACGCCCCATCGGTATCTTGAAATCTTTGTTCAAATCAAAATCCGACGATGTCGCCCATGGCCGTGCCAAGGCCACATTCACGGCATCAATCAGATCAATTTTGTGCAGCATCGCCAGGTTGATTTCCCAAAGTCGTCGGATCCAGATCATAATGCGCACCGCAGAATTGGCAATCAGCCGTGATGCGCCCCTCGTCAGTGACCATTTCAGCCAACTCCTCGACTGCATGGGTCGCAAGACTGTCGCGAACACGCCGCTCTGAACAGGTGCAGCCAAAGGCCACAGTTTGCACATCAAACACCCGTGGGCCTTCTTCGTGAAAAAGCCGCAACAACAATTGCGTCGGCGTGACGCTTGGACCGATCAATTCCAAATCTTCGACCGTATCCAACAAGATATTCGCGCGATTCCAGTTTTCGCCCTCGTCACCTTGCAGCAAATCCCCGGCGGAAAGCAGCGCGGGATCGGCGTC
>Ga0316204_10002346_pt1 | contig 43490 bp, 35 predicted proteins | sample 6monrhotite_MG_2_FD_205661 | JGI IMG/M metagenome (GOLD analysis project Ga0316204, IMG submission 205661) | Microbial mat bacterial communities from mineral coupon in-situ incubated in ocean water Damariscotta River, Maine, United States -... | ecosystem: Environmental > Aquatic > Marine >... | reverse complement strand
TTGGGAAAGCGCAGTTCCGCTAAAACCAACGACTAGCAAAATAGCTGCACTGATATAGGCTAAATACTTTTTCATGTCACCCTCCTTATGCTTTTTTTCGTGACGTTATAAGCGAGTATAGTATGGCTTTTTCATTTTGCTGGGAGATGGTTCTAGAAAGTCGGCTAAATCACTCATTCTGAGTTTAAAGTGCTTGCTGTCTGTCGTAGTTTGGTGCTTTTCTTTTATCTGAAACGCACATAAACTGACTGTTATTCAATAGGATAGCTGTTTGTTTTTAAGTTCGCTCATTTCGTCATATTTCCCGTATCCTTAATATTTCCTTAAGCTTCCCTGGGTATAATTTAGGGAATATTAACGTATGCATCAAGGCAAAATGGAGTGGGCCTGCAGCTTAAAGTATGCAGGGAAGGAGAGGCAGAATGTCGAATATTTTTGCGGAAACTATATCGAAAGCTATTAGCGACTATCGCCAGATGTTGCGGCGCTATCTCAGCCAAGCTGAGCGTGTGAGTAAGCTGTCGGAATTAAATTTAAAGAGCCCGGATTATAATGACGAAGCGGGGCTTTACCGTTTGGCGCAAACGATTATCCAAGATATAGAACGAAACCTAGATGTCAAAACAAAAAGCTACTACTCCTACTCGGGTGTTGGTAATTTTTGTCGTTATTTAAAAGAATTTTTATCCAATTATGTGCTTGAAGGTGAGATTGTTTCTCATCGTGCACAAAAAGCATCGCGCGCACTTATTCAATCAATTCAACTGATGAGTCTTCCGTCAGAAAAAATGACGCCAGAAGTGATTGAGCAAATTAGCGAATGTAATGTGACTGTTGCGAGTTTTGGATCGAGCGAACAGTGTGAATTGTATAAAGAAAACTTAGCTCGCTATAACGAGGAAAAAGGTGCTTTCTTCGGCCCATTGCTTCGTCAATTTGAAGCTACTCTCAGCCAAGCGAGTGATGTTAGCGAAGCTGCTTAGCTCCCCCTCACCCTAACCCTCTCCCGCTAGGGGAGAGGGGACTGTTATTTGCGAGTGCGTACTCGCTCACAGTATCAAGTTCATTCATTTGGATACCTGAAACTTTCTTTTATTTGAGTTTGTGTAGTGGAGTTAGGGTTGGCACGGCCAGTCCCCTCTCCCCTAGCGGGAGAGGGTTAGGGTGAGGGGGCTACGCTGCATGCGTGCTTCAAACCTTAAGGGAATCTTAAGAGAAATTGCAGTTTTTCCAAACTATTTCTACGAGCTTGACACACATCAAGTGGTTAATTAGTCTCGCACTACATTTTAAAGGTCTTCTTTAAAAAGCTTCACCAAATGGAACAACACAAAGAATGGAACCGCAGGAAGAACAACAACTAAAGGACTATGCCTTTCTTGCCAATAGCAAAATATTGGATAGCCAGTCAGACTTAGATCCCAAAGATCGTGCAATGCCCGACATGCTCGCATGGTGTCGTCAGCAAGCGCCTATTGTTGTCCTGCAAAGTGGCACTATTCTCTGCAGTGATCCCAGTTCGCGGCTCGTTCAAAATTGCAAAATTGTTATGTTGAAAAAAGGCTTGGAGCCCAAGTCAGTTTATCCCGCAACGAGCGAATTAATTGCGATGTTGCTAGAAAATGCTGAAATTGCCGATGATATTGATCCACATGAAGAAGCGGTGAGTGCACAACAGCAACGTTTACGCCGACTGGTTAATGAAGCTTTGAGTGTGGAGGCGAGTGATATTCACATTGAGGTGCGCGCGGATATTGCGCGTATTCGTTTTCGTAAACATGGCGAGTTATTTTTGCATGCAGAGTGGCTGCCAAAGTTAGCACGTGAAGTCGTTTCCGTCGCTTTTAATAAAGAAACGGATCATGCAATTACACATTTTAATCCGCTTGTTCCTCAAAGTGCGTCGATGCCACTGGTTATTCAGCAAAGAGAAGTGCGTCTACGTTTAGCGAGTTTGCCAGCACATGGTGGTTTTGATGTGGTGATGCGAATACTGACGACAGCAGAAGAAAAAATATTATCACTCACTGAGCTAGGCTACTTACCATCGCAAATTGAACTGATAAAAAAGGCCATAAGCATGCCTTATGGCGCTATTCTTTTGTCGGGCCCAACTGGATCTGGGAAAACAACGACCTTAGCCAGTTGCATGCAGCTGATTAAAGACGATCGAAAAGTGTATACCATTGAAGACCCTGTTGAGAAAGTGATTTCGTCTGTTACACAAGTCCCCGTTAATACCGAGCAAAATGATCGCAGCTTTGCAAGCATGGCGCGCACATCGTTGCGTATGGATCCTGATGTCATGGTATTGGGAGAAATGCGAGACGAAGATACGGCACAAGTGTTAACGCGTGCAGCGATTACAGGTCACTTGGTTTTTTCAACCGTACATACCAATACCGCGCCTGATATTGTGACGCGCTTAGTGGATCTTGGTGTTTCCCCTGCTTTATTGGCAAGTCCGCAGTTATTGGTTTGCCTGATTTGTCAGCGTCTAGCACCAAAGTTATGTAGTGCATGTGCTGTACCTGTTACTGAATCTAAAAAGCATGCAAAAGCATTGTCGCGCTGGCGTCGCGTGTTTGGTGATGATTTAAGTCCGCTGCGTGCGCGAGGTACACAGTGTAAAAGTTGTCAAGGTTTGGGAATTAATGGCCGCACTGTAATTGCTGAAATTATTTGGGTTGATGAACGTGGCAGACAATTTATTCAGCAAGGAGATTTGTTGGGTTGGAAGCGTTACTTAAAAGAGAACGGCTGGCTTACTTATCATGATCAATTGCTCGAAAAGGTACGTGAAGGTGTTTGTGATCCTTTTGATGCAGAGAAATTGTTGGGTGAGATTGCCCCCCTTACTGACTTAGATCAATTTGATTATGCAAGGCAAGGAAAGGATGTTTAATAAACTTCGCAAAAGACTGCGTCATTTACAATTTTCTCGCAAGCAGCAGCAGGCCTTCTTGGAAGATCTGAGCATGTTGATGGATGACGGCGTGCCAATGAGTCAAGCAGTTGACACGATTAGACAAGTCTCCGAGGGCTCAACAAAACAAGTGGCTGCACAAATTGCGCGAAGTATTGCGCAAGGTAAACAGTTGGCAGAAGGGATGCGAGGATGGTTTTCACGGCCTTTGATCGAAGTGATTCGGTCGGGAGAGACCAGTGGTACTTTGGCTAAAACTATTAAATCTGCAGCACAGTCTTTTTCACAACAAACGAATGCGTTGTCGACTTTCGTTTCTACATTAGTTTATCCCACGCTTATTGTCGTGCTGGCTTTTATTATGTTGGTATTTGTTAAGCAGTCAGTGCTGGATAGTTTTTCTAGTATTAAACCGATCGTTACATGGCCGGATATCGGGCAGACCTTATATCGTTTGGGTTATTTGACACAACATTGGTGGTGGTTGGTGACGCTGATTATTGTCGGTTCGATTTATGCGATTACACGATTGTTAGAACAGTTAACCGGCGATCTTCGTGATCTTGTGGATGAGATTCCTTTGGTTTCTTTGTATCGAGAAATTACGGCTGCACGTTTTATGGAAACCTTAGGTTTGTTAATTTCAAATGGCATCGTTTTAAAGAAAGCGCTCAGTATTATGCATCGCGAAGCAGCACCTTACCTATCTTGGCATATTTTAAAAATGGAGTTTCGTTTGAGTGGCGGCCAGGAAAATATCGCCGACGTTTTGGATACAAAACTGATTAAGCGAGAAGATATTGTGCGTTTGCGTGTCGTTGCTAATAGTAAGGGCTTCGATCATGCGCTAATAAGTTTGGGGCGGCAAGCCAATCGGCGTGCGTCTCGGGCAATTACTATCAGCGGAAAAATTTCTGGTGGTCTATTGTTAGTCTTCGGCGCGTTTATGGCAGCATCGATCGTTTTTGGTATTTATTCCGTAGGAAGCAGTATTGCAAGTTAACAACTAAAGAGAGGAAACAATGAAAGCTTTTTCAATCAGAAAACAAAAGGGAATTAGTCTTCTAGAAGTCTTATTGTCGCTATCTATCATTGCGATCATTCTTGTGATGGCAACGCGTTATTTCTTTGTCGCCAATCGTAATGACAAAGTGAATACCGTGCGCCAACAAGTCGGTGCGCTCATATCTGCAGTGGAGTCTTGGAAGTCGCAGAACGCAACATATTCTGCAACGCCGTCTTTGAGTGTCGGAACTTTATCTAACGAAGGCTTTTTAGCGAACTCGAGTTACATTCGAAATGCAGGTTCCACGAATGCCTCGTTAAATAACCCATGGGGTTATAGTATTTCAATTACGAATGTTAGTGACAATGGTGCGGACATTACAACAACTTTGCCAGGCGTTAATGAATGTAATGCGTTACGTAATAGCTATCCTGATGCGCAAACGTGTACATCTGGTGTATTTACATTACATGTGCCTTCGGATTCGAATCGTAGAGCTTAGTGGTGATTAATCGTGCTCGAGGTTTTACGCTTATTGAATTGCTGTTGGTGCTTGTCTGTATTGCGGTTGTGATTGGTTTTAGTCTAAGTCGTTACCGGGACTATCATCAGCAGGCTCAAATTGCCGGTGTTAAAAATGACGTTACGCGGATTCAGCAAGCTTTGAATCGTTATTACCATACAGAAGGTTGCCGTAGTGATGGTCAGTTTGCGGGTGAGCTTTCACCGCAGTTGTCAGCACTGGGTCTGCGCTTAAAGGCGCGAGCGCCGATTGTCTCAACCTCGGCTAATGAATATGCAGCCGAAATTGTTAAAGTGCATAAGCAGTCAACGGATGGAAGGCCTGTGTATGCATTACAGGTGCGCGTGAAATTAAATCCGACGTATTCCGATAAAAAGATGCGTTGGTATCAAAAAAAATTAGGTGCAGAAGCGTTGCTAGGACAAAGCTTGTTATGGACTAGTTTGCCTGGCAACACAGCGATAGCGCCGGGAACAAAACTGTGGATGATGAAGCCAGAAGGCGAACAATTTCGACGGATGGAAAATAAAATGCGCTTGCAAGAAACAACAACGCGCAGCGTTTCAAGTTCGTATTGTGCGCATTGATTTTTATGCCGCACTTTCAGTGCTTGTTTTTTTGCATGTAATACCCAGGGTCAGCGAAGCGCAGCCTTGGGTTTAGTGTCATGAGAAACGTTAAGCACTGAAAGTGCGATATATTGAGAGAAAAAATGAAACAAAAAGGCTTCACATTAATTGAAATGATGCTCGTGTTAGCGGTGATTGCTATCATGGCCATGCTCGCATTAAAAACTTACCAAAGCAGCGCGATAACCACACGTATCGACAAAGCATCCGTTGAAATGCAGCACATACTCGAAGCTGCATTAGCGTATAACGTCGATCACCAAAAATGGCCAGATGCACATAACGAAGGTGATTGTGAAATCACACCACCGGACGTAAACAATGCATTTGTCGAAAGCTACATTCCCAACCAAGAGGCAAAAAGCAGTTACGGTACTTACTTTTGTTGGTCAGCGATCAGCGGAACAGACAACAATAATAATGACAGCAATAACAACACTACAAACAACCAACGTCTTTTTTGGGTAGCTATGAAAGCACCCGATGGCGATGAAAAAATAGCAAAGCGCATTGCTGCACGCTTACCTAACGCGATTGTTACTGCTGATCTCACGCAAGCCCAAGCAGAACCTTGTGGCATGTCAGATTGTTATGTGCGTGCTGAAGTTGTTCAGCCTGGCACAACAAGTAATGGGCAAGGGGGTTCTGGCATGGTGATTGCAACAGGTGATTGTCCTAGTAGAAATAATGCCGCTAATTCTAATGTGAACTCGAGTACTTGCACGGCCTTATCTAACCATCATGAATCTGAATATCGTATTACATTTAATGCTTGCCCTAACAACGGTAAACCGCGAGTGACTGCTTTTCCGAATGCTGTGAATATGCGAATGAAGCGTGGTGCATTGTTGGGGGATTTAACGGCAGGTCGTACAGGAGCACCTTGTCGTTCATGGACTGATGGTAATGGTAAGAAAAAACAAAGTTGCGATATCTACGTGCATGTGACGTATTGTAAAAGTGCCGATGGCGGCAAGCGCTGTGCCTGGCCAGATATCAAAAAAGTCGGTTATTCTGCGGGTGCAAGTTATATGGTTGCTTGTATACACCCCTCACCCTAGCCCTCTCCCGCAAGGGGAGAGGGGATTGAGTTTCGCGAGTAAAGGAATATTGAATGCTAGGAAAATGCAATGATGCTTTGTCATTAAAACAAAGTTTGAGTTAGCACGGCCAGCCTAGTCTCTCGTGGGGGAGTAGGTATTTGCACGGCCAGCCTAGTCTCTCGTGGGGGAGTAGGTATTTGCACGGCCAGTCTGGTCTCTTGTGAGGGAGTGGGCATTTGCACGGCCAGTCCCCTCTCCCCTTGCGGGAGAGGGCTAGGGTGAGGGGTTTTAATAGAGGTAAATGAAATATGTTCGGAAGTAGTGGTGATGAAAATCCATTTAGCCCGCTAAGCGGAGCTGCTGCGGATGCAGCAGCTGGCCTTAGTGCAGCGTCAGGCCCTACGGGGCTAGGCCTGGAAGCTGCAGATCTGCGAAGAAGAGCAGTTGCTGGTGTCCAAACAACGCCACGACGTCCTGTTGTCGTCGCGCCAAGACTTGCACCACAGCTGCAAAGGCCGCCTATTGTTTCTCAGCCACTTGGTCCCTTCACTGATCATGGAACCTTGTATCGTAATATCGCGGGACTGCCTAAATTAAATTGGATTGAACGCGCAGCGGCAAATATTAAAAATCCTGCCGGTCGTTTTGTCGCAACCTGGTCTGTGAAAGGGATGGACTATGTTACGCGTGGTTATAGTTTGCCATTGATATTTTTAGTGTGGGGCACACTTTATTTAATCGGCATTTTTAATCGTTGGGGTGAGGCACAGTCCGAATCAGAAGGCGGCAGCTTAACAGATGCGTTATTATATGCTTTAGATGACTCGGCTGCATTCCAAGCAGCCAGTGCTATTATTGCAATTGTTTCGTCAGGACTTTGGCGAAAATTTTGCGGCGTTCGTAAACCCGATCACAAGCCCTACCTCAATTATATCGAACATTTAAAAGATATTTCAGCGGGACACGCATTTGCAGACCAAGCATTAAAAAAAGCGGTTACAAACCCCAGTAAGCCTTGGCATCATTTAACGGCTGCAGATCAGTTAGCCGAACAAAGACGTTTTTTGTCGTCGCAAGATATTAGAGAAAATGATGATGTGCAAAGAGCAGCGCTCACTGAAGAACGATACACAGCAATGGCTACGGAGGAGTCTCAGCAGTTTATTAGTTTTCATGCCGGGATTATTTATTATTTTGCAGAAGGCGGTGACACACCGACCGAAGGCGACCAACACCTTGCGGGAAATTGGGAAGCCATCGGTTATATTTTGCGAAACTTGCGACAACACTTTCCCTTTTGTTTTGAAGAAGATCGTGTCATTACACCCGAATTTGTTATTCAACTGCCAGCGCCTATTGCCACTGAAGCCGCGGCAACAGTAACAGCGCCAGCAGTACAAGTACCAGCAGCACCTCGAACGCCTACCATAGGAGAAAGAATGCGTGGCCTTGCTGAAGCACATTTGAGAAGTACAGGTGGTGCCGAGGCTGCAGCGATTCCCCATAGTGCTCCAGAAAAAGCAGCTGTTTTTTCAGCTAACCATGGGCTGTTGGCAGATTTAGGCCTTGTGCCCGGACAGCCTGTAGCAACACCTGTGGTAGATGCCGTACCTGCGGCACCTGCAGTGCGTGCACCTACACTAGAACCTATTGTTATCCCCGCGAAAGTCGAACGCGATCTTTATAATTGGCCGCTGCTTAGCGAACAAGATCGTGGTTTCTTTTCTGTTAGCGAACAAGAACGACAACGCGTGCAGCATCAAGATTGGCGAAGCGCGCCCGTGATTAAATCAAATAAAGCACCTTCGCGCACAGATGTGGTGATGCGTGTTACCGATTATGTTAATCAATTACGTATGCGTCGCGTAGGTATGTTGGCAAAAGAAGGCGAAAGGAAGCAAGCCATTGGTATTGTCCGCAGTCTATTATCGGGATTGTTAAAAAGCCCATTGGAATGTGATGCAGAAGTGCCCGACGCAAGACGAGGGTTACAAGCACAGGCAGAATTGCCTTATAAATGCCTGCAGCTTGTTAATCTATTGCGTCCCGGCATTCAAAGTGGGCAATGGAAAAACTGGCGCTTCTTTTACAGCCATGACGAGATTATTACAGAAGCGTTTAAGCGTTTAAGTGCCAAGCAACAGGCCTGGATGATTTATACCTTGATGTCAGGAAACGATGCAGGACGTTTGCTAGCCTTATCGATTTTACAAGATGCACGCTTGCCAGTGACGACGCACTTTTTTGGTAGCTCGCTCGCACAATTTTTTAGAGCGTATATCAAACAGTTTGCTAATCCTGCTAACCCAGAACTGCATAACGAGTTTCGTGAACATTTAGTTTGGTTAACGGAAAATACAGGTGGTCGTATCAGTGCGTTATTGGCCAGTGATCCAGCGCTTGGTTCGCAACTTATTAACTTTATGTCGCAGGATTTGCCTGATAATACTTTTGCGTTGAGGCCGTTTACGGCTGCCGCTGAAAGGCCGGTGCGTGAGCAAGATTTAGAAGTTGTTACTTATTGTCATTCAGCTTCGATTTCGGCCTCATCATTAGACTCAGATGCTGCTACAGAAACACGTGATGAATACTATCATTATCAAGTACATCCTCGGCACGATGCTTCACAAGGTTTTTCTGTACTACCTGCGAGTGTTAATCGTGCGCTAGTTGTCGCTGCCTTGGAAGGAGAGTCTAGTAACCAAAATGCCAGACAAGAGCTTGCGCCAGAAATTTTTGATTACCTATCAGATCCTGATAATGCCGATACTTTGCCAGCATGTTTTTCTGCAGACTTGAGGATTAGATGCCAGAAAGCAAAGCGTACTGTTAATGTATTAATAGGACAGGCTAATCGCGGACTTGCGGCGAATTTTCAGTTTCAAATAACAGATCCTTTTCAGTTATTAGCGCATTTAGAAACTAATCAAACGAGTCTAGAGCCATATTTTGGTGAAGCAGGAGAGTTGACTAGAATTATCGGCGGTTTACAAAGTGCGGCGCTAGGTATTGTAGACACATTTAGTGAAGAAGTTATTTATCAAAATTATGTTACGCATGTTATCGGTGGCCACGGGGAATTGGGTTATATTTCCTTGCTCTTGTGGGCAGAAACAGCAGGACGGCATATTAGAATATGGCAGCGTTCGTATAATGGTGAGATCGTATTTCTTAGGGCGAACCAAGAAGTAGAAGGTGCTCCGTTAGATGTGTTGAGAGAAACTGCGTACGCAGGTCTTAGAAGACTAACACCGACAGATGCGCCGACTGCAGTTGCTGCGGCTGCAACTGCACAAAGCGCAGGAAAGGCGACAGCGGCTGTAGCATGGCCAGCACATGCGAACACCTTGGTATGGGGAATGCCGGGGGCTACTTCTAAAAAAGCCAGTGTCTTGCAAGCTGCACAAGTATTACAAGAAGGAGCTGCACAAGATGCTATGCCTGCAGCTGAAGCGGCTATTCATCGTGGTGTTTTACAGTCGGGGAATCTATCAGCGATACACCCTTTATTAATCAGCTCTGAGCCAGCAATACGAGATCGAGGTTTTGCTGTGTTAGCCAGTTTGTTAGGTGATCGTGGTCCTCAAGGCATGGTGTATCAGCATATTTTCCAGGATTATGTCGGTGCACATTATGGAGAGATGGCTAGCATTGCGATGTTGCAGGCTTTTGAACAATGGCTGCAGGGGCAAGTCGAATCAGAAGATGAAAGTATTTTGCGTGGCCGGTTTGTTGCCGCGGTGATTAAAGCGACAGAGCAGCGTGCTATGAAAATGCCGGACACACATGCACGTGCTGCAAAAATTAATACTGTTTTTGCACAGCTCTATCCGCAGCAAAATTTATTCGATATTTTGGCGACGCTGGGTTTTGCTTTTAAGGAAGATCTCGAGAGTCGCAGGCGTATTTTCCGCCTGTTGTTCAACGATGCCAATATTCAATTGGGTGCCAGCGCAGCAGTGCCTGCAGACCTAGGGCATTTGAATATGGATGGTCAATCAGATATTTTAGCTTCGCTTGTTATGCAGGGCTTGGATGGAGATGTTATTGCCAGTTTCTCTAATTGCGAACGCGTTGCTAACTATGCTGATTTGCTTGCTCAGATGGTAGCGGTACTACACAAAAAGCACGGTATTTATGATCGACTCATTGTTGCTATTAAAAATCCGTCCAATGGGTTTTCCTGCGAAATTCGTATGCACTTAGCCATTGCGCTTATCGATGGTTTAAGAAGAACGGGTCAAGCTGAAGCGCAGCAAGATATTTTAGTCGTGCTCCAGGCGCTGCATGCTGGCTTGGGTATTACCGCGATGTTGGGGACGCCAGCCCATCAAGCACAGTTCCAACGCGCGTTTGGTTCACAGTTGGAATATCATCATCTGTTTAATCAGTTATTCGAGAAGCTTGGAATCATGCAGTTTAGACAGGTGTCATTGACGCTTGAAGCATTGTATCTTGAAATGAGTTTTTCATGCCTGCAGCAAGCGCAAGCACACGACAATGTTGATGTTAATCGTCAAAGAGCTTGGCAACATTTAGCAGATGTCGTTATGCAAGTTAAGTTGCATGCGAGATTGGGTATGCATCATCGCGAGCAGCTTATTAAAATTTTACCGTTGATTGTCGATGGCTTTGGTAGTGATGCATATAGGTATAAGGGTGTAGGCGATAGTCCTGAGCATCAACGATTAGTTCATATGACACTTGCTGTTTTATTTCGTGATCCACGTGGTTTGGAAATTAAAACCTGGGCAACTGATTTTCGCGCGATGTGTGTTTGCGTGGGTGGTGGTGATGTGGCTGGTGGCTTGCAAAGAATGATCGATGGTTTAGGGAATGATAAAGTGCTCGCATCAACAAATTTAGCTGAAGGCGCCCGTGTTCCGGTTAATGTGAATGATTTATTGGGTGATGATGTCACCCAGATCGCAAGAAGAATGATGGCATTGGCTTTGTACTCAGAATATCAAAATATGCCAAACGGTATCGCGATTACATCAGGCGGGCGCGCTGCGCGTCATCAATGTTTTGATCGCATGCGACAGATGTTGGCGCTGCCTGCAGATAGGGCGAGAGAAAATGTAGTTGTTTCTGCTGCTTTTGACGTGTTGCCATTTCAAGATTTAGGTATAGCGCGCGAAGGCTCGAGTATCAAAAAATTATTAATAAAAGATAACGGACGTGTGATGTCTGCTCGTTCGAAGGTCTCACTTACAGCGACCTCAGATGGTATGGATGATGGTATGAGTGGTGATGCGATGCCAATGAGTCCGGTTGGAAGGGCTGGATCGGTTAACAGTGATGGTGGGCTGGCGGTATATAGTGCTTCTCATCCAACTGCTTTTTGATCGAGATACAAAAAATATGCGAAATATAACAGTCAGACAAATCGGGCCATTTGCCGATCCAGAATCGATTCATCGTACTATTGCTGGCGCTATAAAAAGAGATCGCCCAGGATGGTGGGCAAAAAAACACGGCCCAATCGCCATGGCTGCCGTCACAACGGTGAATCGAATCACAGATTACACAGCAACGCCTTTTGTTTTTTTTGTGTGGGGTGTGTTGTTGTTTTCTAGTTTCTTTAATCGTATTGCAGAGGCGCAGGCTGATACAGATGGTGTAGGGTTTGTTGATACGCTTTTGTTGAGCTTAGATAATGCTGCATTTTTTCAAGCGACAGCGTCTATCGTTGGTGTGTTTATAGCGACGCTTTGGTATCGGTTTAAAGGCCTAAAGGTGCCGGATGATTCGGGGTATGTCGACTATTATCACCATTTAGCCCGAGTGCCTGTTGCGCCTGGCACACAAGATGAATGGTTGCGTAAGGCGATTACATCACCTAACTCACCTGAAGAATATGCTGCTTTTATCAGTTGGCACGAAGGCTATCTTGCCTGGTTAGCAGCTCGAGGGTATTGGCGTGTGGTACGACAAGTGTTGGATGTAACGCGCAGACGCTTTGTTTTAGATCCAAGGGATTCAGCGCATCAAGTTCAGCTCATTAATGGCGGTTATGCTGATTCGGATTATAGCGCTCGCACAGCGGCAAGACAGGGAACATCTAGTGGTGGTGTTGCTGATGATCCCGTTACTGAAGAAATAGACGGTCGTCGTTTGCCCCAATATCTCACGGATTTTGTTGCTGATCTGCGAGCGCATCGAACAGGTTTGAGTGCAGAAGAAAAGCCCGTTGCAATTTTAAGAAAATTATTGCAGCACTGGTTAGAAACAAGAGAGGGTGATATCGCAGCGCAAAGTTTGGCATTAACGTCTTTATTAAAGCCTGCGCTTACTAAAGCACAACGTGTTGCTTGGGAATATTATTTAGAAAAAAATGCAGTAAATACACAGGCATTTAAAGCCTTGGATATAGCCGATCAGGTAGCCATATTGCGTGTATTGTTGGGTGGCAATGATGCATCAAAACTGACGGCCTTATCTTTGCTCCATGATAATAGCAATTTCTTTCATAAAGACCGTCAAGCTTTAATGAGTGCTTATATCGAAGATTATCAACGGGATCCTAATTTAACGCGAGCGATTCGTTGGTTTTTGGATAAGTCAGATAGCGCTTTATGTTTGGAAGGTTTGTTGTCTTTATTTTCTAGTGAGGCAGTAGCTGATAAAGAAATGGGGATGTTACATCTGTTTCGGATGGCTGCTGTGGGTGAGTTTCCTTTATTGTTTGAAGTCTACTTGGCTTCTTTTATGCGTTTATATAAACAATTGAGGCCCTCTCAACAAGCCAGCTTGAATCAAGAATTTTCGAATTATCGAATGGGTGATTATCGACAAAAGTTGCAAGGTTTTCGTTTGACGGATGCAGGTATTGATCTTGCTTTTTTTCGACTCGGCGCTGCTTTTTTATTAGCAGCACATCAGCATACTTACCCAAAGACACAGCTTCCATGCGAGTCTGCATTGATGTTAGAGCATGCAATGCCACAGCGAGTCTTTTTTTGGAATGATGCATGGCAAGAATTTTTTCAGGTGTTTTCTCCTGTCAATCGTGTTGCGGATTTTTTAGAGATAACAAAAAATTTTGTGGTGCATCGTTTCTTGCGTGCTGAACATGATTCAGATGCGAGTAAAGTAGCGATGTTGTTGTTAGGTGCTACACAAATTAATCAAACAGTATTTTGTCAAAATATAGTGCAAAAGGTTATTGCTGCTGGCAAGATGAGCGCAGTATTAAAAGCTTTGATGCAGGTTGTTTTTCAAAAGCGACATCTGATTGGAGAACAGTATAATCCTGTAGAAGATGATTCAGGATTACGCGAGCTTGCAAAAGCATTTTTTACTGTGTTATTGCGGCAAGCTGAGACGCTTGTTTTGTCGCCGGAAGACGCGGCTTACTTAACGCATTTATTCGACTCGAATAGTAATTTAATGCTGAGTGTTTATGGTATTTATGACTGCTTTAAGAGTCAGGCTGAATTTTCTTGGGTTAATATCAATGTTTTTCAATCGATGCTTGTAAGGCAAGCGCTTATGCATGTGCGTACTTTAGATGTGCCTGATGCTTCAGCACCTGCATCGATGACTCCAGAACAAGTTGTCGCCGCCACTTTTTATTTTCAGCCAATGCTGCCAGATGTTCCTCTGGATGCCCACCAAATTAAAAGCAACAGAATTTGTTTTGTTGGTTCTCAAGGCAATTTTCTAAACGTTCTTTTTCAGAAAAGTGTTGAAGCTGCCTCACAAGTCACCGGCGTTTCTGCCAATGTGTTTGCAGAAAGTGGTTTGCAACGAGATATGTTGTACTGGCGCTTACATGATCTGGTGTTTGTCATACGACAAGATGCATGGCTTAGTATTCGAGGAGAAGTGTTGGAAAATATGTTGCGCTTCTTGAAGGAGATTTCTGCAAGGGTTGCTACAGGTGAAGTATCGCGATCTGTATTGGATGATGTCAGTTATTTTGTGTTACGTGCTTTATTAGAAGAAATATCAGTAGAAAGGCCAGATGTATCATTAGCAGTATGGGTCTATTATTTTGGTGCTATCATGCACGCATACCAAAGTAGCTTAGCTGATATTCAGACTGTGCCTGAATTATTTTTTGCTTTGCGCGATGTGGTTGGGCGTTATTTTGATCGTTCCGGTGTGTTAAAGCTTGCGTTAGCTTGTGCGCAACGGTTTTTACTCTACGCACGCGGGTTGCGGGTTGCAGAAGCTGCTACTAGTGCTTCTGCGAGCCAGACGGCGTTGGCGACTCGATTAACTGCAGCGCAAGCTGAAGGGATTGCTTTATCCATTATCTACCAGTGTTATTCAGATGATTGGAGTGGGTTTGTTCGTGAAGCAGGGTCGGATAAAGACTTGCCGAGTGTACATAGATCTTTGTCAGTTTTAATGATGAACTTTGATCAAGTGCAATGCCAAAGTTTTTTGGCATCTGAAGTAGTTCGTGATCCCGCCGAAAACGCATTAACCAAAGTAGGGTTTAGAGCCCTTAATAGTTTTGTACAGAGCATGGCTGTGGCGAACAGGCCTCTGCAAATACTTCAAGCATTACAGTTTTTTTGGGAATCTCAAGACGCGGATCTTATTTTAGCTCCTAGTGTGTCTTGTAAAAATGATATAGCGCTTACATTTGATCGTTTTGGTTTTTTGCAAGATGAACATCAACCTTTTCGCAGTTTCCCTGCGCGTTTTCCTATCATTAATCAGTTGTTGGTTTATCTTATCGAGTTAGCTCCAGGTCAGCAGCAAGTAATACACGCGGAGCTATTGCTGCGTTTTGTTGCGTCGATGCGCGATGAAGATGCTGCGCATCACCTTTCAGTATTTACAGGTTTGGTGTTGCCTGAATTTTCGGTAGCTAAAGTGAGAAATTTTCAAGCTTATCTTTCTAAATCTGACAGAGTATTGTTTATGGATGTTGTGCAAGCGCGTTTTATTGCACTGTTAATTTTTAGTATGCATCCACCGGTTATGCATCGAGGTGTATTTGCAACGTCACCATTTTGTTATGCGGATCATGTGAAAAATATACTGGAGGCATTTGATTTACCTAAAGACTTGGGGGATGCAAGGGTGCAAAAAGTTCGAACACAATTAGAAAATTTTGGTATGGATCCACGTATGATGGCGCAATTAAAAGAGAAAACAAAAATATATGCGTACACACCATTGTTAGCAGCTGGCTCAGCAAGCAAAGCGTTTTAGAAGCTCAAATCGAGAAACCTTAAGGAAATCTTAAGAAAAAGTTAAGATCGCTGGTAAATGCGATAAACCTCGTAAAAACAACGAGAAAAAGCTTACATCTAAAAAAAATCTGTGTATTATGCTGGCTCCAAATTGCATCACCTTAGTCTGTTTTTGTGTCGTTTGATCTATGATTTAAACACTTTCCGCGACTGACTGCTGTGGTGAGCAATGACCTTTTTTTAATGAAGAATAAGGATTGTTTGTCATGAGAGCGTCAAATCTCTTGAGAGTTTTTTCAGTGACTGTTTTTTCGCTGGTTTCATCGTTCACGATTGCAGGTCATGCACCAACACGATCAACTGCAGTGCCTCCGTTGTATTCTGCAACACCGCGTGTACATGAGACACATAAACAAGTTGTACCGACTGCATCAAAAAGTACGCCACTTGAAGTCAAAAGAATACAAGCAAGAGCGGACGGTCATATTTCTGTGACACCACTAGCGCCAGAGCACCAAGCTGCGCTCTCGGCAATGTCAAAAAACAATGTATTGCTCGCTAGTTTGAAGCGTCATCATCAACAAGCAATTTGCATCATTTATCCTGGTTCACTAAAAATGAATGTGCAGCGTATCGCTGCGCAGCACGGTTGGCCGCGTGTGGTTTGGACTTTACCTGAAGACTATCGTTGGGTCGGTAAAACTCGTATTAAAGCGCAAGGTATTAAAAACGTATTGGCAAAGCTATTAACGAACTATCCGTTACAAGCACAATTTTATGAAGGGAATCACGTGGTCGTGATTGTTGCGAGGACAATTTGATGAAAACGAAATTTATTATTTTTTTAGTTGCCATTTTTTCTGCACTTGCTGTTTCTAGTTGTTCGACAACTTACACACAAGCAAAACATAATTATGAAAAGACAGCTGCAGAAATTCATCGCAAAGAAGCGATGGCGAGAAAAATAGCGCCGCCTGTGATTACCAAAAAAGGTTATTATGTCAATGCAAAACCGATTAGCTTGAAGCGAACACCTTCCTGGTTAAAACGCAGAGTTTCAATGCAAGCGCATCAAATTCCATTAGCTATATTAATGCGTCGATTACTGCGTGATACCAATGTTAATGTAACTTACGATAACACGGTCAATCCAAGACGTTTAGTGAGTATGAACTATACCGGCTCGATTAAAGGGGCACTAAAAACCCTATCAGCGCAACTGAATTACTTTTACGCCTTGGATCATGGGACCTTGGATTGGTCCGCATTTATGACAAAGACATTTAATATTTCGTTTATGCCAGGGGCTTCTACCTATTTAGTAGGGCGCACTAGAAATAGCAATAACCGTAATCAACAAAATTATGGTAATGGTACGCACGTGAGTCGGATTGATGACCAGCAATACAGTAATTTGCAAGGTCGATTGTCTGTCTGGGATGACTTGCATCAAACACTAGATCAATTGAAGTCTAAAGAAGGGCGTGTGGTTATTTCAGAATCGACAACCATGGTGACAGCTAAAGATCATCCTGCAAATATTGAAGCGATGGCAAAATACATTGCACGTCTTAATAAGTCATTATCACAACAAGTAGCTATACGCGTGCAAGTGCTCGATATTGATCTGAATAAAGATTATAACTTTGGTATTGATTGGAATGTCGTTGCGAAAGAGCTTCACAAGGATTGGCCGGCGCTTGCTTTAACGGGTAACTTGAGTACGGCAACTAATTTGGTTGCAAGCAATTTGGTGGGTAGCCCACAAAACTCAGGCGTTGCCGGGTTCCGTATTGGTAATGAAGATGGAAGTAATGCATTAATCAATGCGCTAAACCAGCAAGGTAAAGTGCGAATCGTGACAAAACCTGAAGTAGTCACGATGAATAATCAGATTGCCTCGATCCGTATTACGCAAGATACAGGTTACATTGAAAGCGTGAACCAGTCCTATGCTGAGAATTATGTAACAACCTCAATTACGCCGGGGACGGTGACAGATGGGTTTACTTTGTATTTGTTACCTAAAATTGAAGGTAGCAAGGTGTATATGCAAATCAGTAGCACCATTTCAAACCTGGTTCGGCTTGAAAAGCAGAGCACTATTCCCACGGGAGTAGATGCGAATAATTCTTCAAAAAGAAATAACCAGCAATACAATGCGATTGAAGTGCCTACGATCTCCGAGAAAATATTTAATCAACGTAGTGTTGTACGAACAGGATCAACTTTGATTGTTGCAGGTTACAAACGGTTGCGTGATGAAACTTCTGCCGCTAAGTTTTATGGTATTTCGGCATTAGGTGGGCACGGTGCAAAAATAAATAACACAGAAACCTTGGTGTTGATAACGCCAACTATTTTACGAAGTCAGAACTAATGTCAACCCTAATACGAAGTGATGGAACACAGTTCGTTACGCAAGCTTATCGTGAGCTGCTGCCCGCTGCAAAGAAATCGCAAATCGTACAAGATGTTCGGCTGCTCGCAGAACAGCAAGGGCAGTATGTTCGTCTTTTTAAAAAAAGTCAGGGACAATTTGAAGCGGTCTTTTCAACAGAGCCGGGTTCTTTGTTGGGTGAAAGCATTTGGCATTATTTTGGAGAGCCTGAAAATTTAGTGTATTGCGAAGCTTTGCAAGACACTGCGCAAGTACTCGTTGTGGTCGTTCGTTCTGGCTCGGTCTATATTGACGCACAAATCTTAGGAAGTAGTTTACAGTCAGAATTATTGCCGTTGATGACGGGTGACTTAAAATACCGCATTGTTACTGCAGGTAATGTCCCATTACGTAAGGCTGAGAGTTTTGGTACCTTTCGCTTTCCTAAAGAGCTAGTCGAATCATTCGAAAACTTAGATGAGCCGCTATTACCGCGTTTACCCGCATTAAAATCATTGCAGCTATTACCATTGCCGCTGGCGCTAAAGTCCGAACACTTGAATCTTGGTTTTTCAACACCAGCGATAGTCGTTGCAATTATTGCCTTGGTTTTTGGTGGTTGGTGGTTTTTAACGCCAAAGCAAAATGACATACCTTTGCGCCAAACTGTTATGAAACAATTATCGAATCCTTATCGTGTCTACTACAAAGCGTTGACAACGCCTGCACCTGCACAGCAGCTATCTCAAGTTGTTAGTGTTGTGAATCAATTGTATTTGTTGCCTGGATGGCGAGCAACCAAGCTTAATTTTGATGGTAAACAATATCGCATTCATATCGTTCCAGACGGTGGTGATATGGATCTGGTAACAAAGTGGGTTAAAGCACGTAATTATCATTTTCAGCTTAGTACGCAAGGCGCAGAGCTTATTTCTAGATCTCAAATTGTATCGAGAGCAAGACCCAAGACATTATACTTAAATGAACAAGTGGTGACACAGTTGGTCGATCAGCTCGATCGCCTGTTACATCACGAGTCGGTGAGTTTGGGCTCATCACAACAACGTGGCAATGTAAAAGAGACACACCTCACTATTCGTCTCGAGAGTGTTTCTCCTGATTTGCTCGATTTAGTCAGCCGAGAATTACGTAATATGCCTGTGGCATTACAATCGGTAGACATCAACATACACTCAGGATTAATGAGTGGCACTATTCAACTATCAGCATGGGGAAGATAACAATGCGAATGGACACAAAGCAAAAGACCTTATTGGTCATGACAATTGCTGCCTTTGGCTATTTAGGATTTCAAGTTTATGGGTTGGTTAAACAAGACGTCTCTACGCGCACTAATGCGATACAGACAAACCCTGTTTCTAGAATGCAAGCGGAAAATGACAGTCCGACACTTGTACAGACGGCTAATGCAGGTCCGAGAGAAGTTGGTGCGCCAGCGGTCATTCCGCAATCGCAAAACCTCACACGGTTGCAGCATGCGCCATTGGTGCGTGGACAAAAAGCCTATTTAGATATGGTGAATCAGTATGAATTAGCCAAAATGAAGCGTCGCTTGTTAGAAGAGCGTGCGTCCATTGCTGAAGCACAACATCGTATTGCGACCTTAAATCAAAAGACGCGTGAAATTGATGAGGGCCTAATGGGGCAAACCTCTGGTACGGAAACGGTATTAACCAACACACGTAGCAATGCACCTTATAGTTTAAGTTATCTTGATAATCAGCATGGACAATGGTCTGCAACCTTAGCTAGATCGGGTAGCTATCATGAAGTTGGTGTGGGTACTGAGTTACCTAGCGGTGCCAAAGTAGTTAATATTAATCGGCAAGGCGTCACAATTGAGAATGGTACGCATCGTGAGCTCGTTACATTTAACGGTGTTGTTGTCGTAAACGCGCCAACGTTGCCACCAAAAGCACGCATGTCAACAGTTACCACAGAGGAAACCATTGCTGCTAAACCTGCAATCAATGCAAATACTCTAAAAGTATCAGAGCCTGTGAAACCTGCCATCACTGAAAAACCCGCAGTCATCGCAAATACTTTAAAAGTAGCAACACCTGTGAAGCTAGCTATTACTGCGCCTGTTAAAACAGCAAAGCGTACTATACCAACCACAATGGTGGTGAGTAAGCCAGTTGAGGTGGATGTTAAGCAAGTGGATCATCAAGCTAGCATGGTAAAACTTGCAGCAAGAAGCGCTTTATTAAAAACAAAGCCAAGTGACGTTGAAAGTATAGACACTTTGAAACTAGCGACAGGTAGTGTGAAAAAAGTGGCGCTAAACAGCAATCCGGAAAGTACAGCAAAAGCAGTAGCGATATTAAAAACCTCTATCCTTAAAAAAAATCAACCCGAAGCAACACCAACCGACATGCCTTTAGCTGTTGCTAGAGGCATTGTTTCAAAACAAATGAACGTTATGAATAAAGGTGTGGATCTAAAAAAGAAAGTATCACTTAATTTACGAGAGCCAACCAGATTCTCTAAAGCTGATCAAGCGTTGATGGATTCAAACGATGAACCATCTCAGTCAGGGAATTTTGCTGCAGTTTCTGATGCAAATCTAACTGGGAAACCAGTTTATTCTGTCGATGAGCAACGTATTTTAAAAATGGCATCACAGAATTATACAATTCAACTGATTGGTTCTTATCATCGTGATGTGATTGATAATTTTATTACTGCTAATAAGTTGGACGGCAAGACTCTAAAATTTTATGTGAATAATCGCGGGCAAAAGTGGTATATGGTTCTTTATGGTGATTATAAAAACTTGGCGCAAGCGCGCGAGGTTTTACACGCTCTTCCCGCTAGGCTCACACCAGAGCGCCCTTGGTTGCGACGGATCGCTGCCGTGCAACGTGCTATCCAAAAACGAAGTTAATAGTTATGTCATCGCGAGCAAAGCGAAGCAATCTCCCATTCAGCAAGGAGATCGCTTCGTCACTGTGTTCCTCGCGATGACGTGCTTTCGAGTAGGCGGGCACGACAGTATGAAATACCCAGATTAAATGATATCGTATAGCATCAACACATCGGAGGTGTTTTATGAAAGCGAATTTTTTTCGACACATTATTTTATTGTTAATAATCGTTGTTTCATTTTCAGTGAGTGCATGTAAGCCCTCACTTGATTCCATTGCCTATCATCCATTTACACCTTATCAGAAAAGTTTGGTAAAGCAGCTCCGAAAGGCGGGCGTACAAGTGATTAAACAAGCTGAAGTTTTGCAATTAGTGATTCCAACGGATTCTTTCTTTTATCCGCAAACGACTCAGTTGCGTCGCCAACGTATTGATGTAATCGATGTCGCAGCTTCTCTTGTAAAAAGTTATATCGCCTATTATAAGGCGCCCCGTATGTATGTGTCTGGCTATTCGGATGGTGTTTTTCGGCGTACAACACGTCGCGTGTTGTCTGAGATGTATGCCAAGGTTATTGCCGCGCAACTTTGGGAAAATGGCGTACCACAAAAAAATATGCGAGTGAAAGGTTATGGTGCACGTTATCCGATTGGGGATAATCGAACGGCAGCGGGCGCTGCGCATAATCGACGTGTGGTTATTAGAATTAACTAACTCAGGGTTTTTCTAAAAAGCAACGGGTGGGCTAGCTGAAAGATTCGCCAAAGGTATGATGCTCCTGGAGCTTCTTATTTGTTCAAACAGCTGCTGTAAGTTCCATAAGCTTTCTTTAACTTCTGACTTGTGGGTGCCCAAGGTGCTAAATAGAAAAACACTCAAGGCCAATGGTGTAATCACAGCAAATTGAACGCCCATTTCTGCTGACTGCATGACATGACGTAATAACAAGATAGCGGGCATAGCATCACCGAATGCATGTTGTGGTGCTTGAGTATAGAATCCAACTCGAATTGCTTTATATAAATCTGGCCACTTGCTGAGTAGGCGATGCAGTACAGATTGTTCAGCTTGGTTATCACCAAGTAATCGACTGCTCTGTGGTGTGCTCTTGATATTTTCTAAATTTCTTTTGCTTTCTTCCCCTTCAAAAAAGCGTGTTTGTAGGAGGTTAACAGCAACCAATGGAATACTAAGAATAAAACTTGCTGACATAATGCTCCAAAATGCAGTAGGGTTTTCTTCATAGAGGGCTATAAATGCTTGTGGTGGTATGCATAGCAGCAGACCCACCAAGTCCCATAAAGAATGCATGGCTGTGCCAACGGTCGTTATCCATTTGATACCGATTGGTCTTGACCAAGGTTTCATAATGACACTGATAAGCGGTTGTTCTTTGCTACCGGTGAGTTCTTTTTTAATTTCTTCGGCTGCTTCGTACGAACCGTTTGACATCATAAAAGGTAAATCACCTAACAAGGTTTTAAGCACAACGAGCGTCCAACCAACGCTGTACAGTGGCAAGATGGCTTGAGCTGGACTACCTGAATTAATAAGTGCATTAGCATAGGCTTTGATACCGGAGATGGTGAAGTAATTATTGGTCAGCATTAAAAGTGCGTTAAAAACGAGATAGCCAGATTCTGATAGGTTGCTTTTCCAGTTCCGGGGTTGTGCATTCCCAACGGCTGGGGTTGCTTTCCTTGCCTGTGGGTCTTGAACGATTTTGGCACCTTGGAATTTATTGGAGGTATAGGCTGAGATAGCAGCAGCTGTCAATGCGATGCCAATCGCGAGCGCATATTCTTTCGGATGATAACCTTCTGTGCTGTCGGTACCTTTATCATAGTCCCAGAGTGAGAGTACGGAGCCGGTGAATTGGCAAAATATCGAGGCAAATTGGCTGTAAATGTAGACGCCTCGAATTAGGTCTCTTCCCCTGCTTGCCATGTGCTTTGCCTTATCTTTAAATGCGAATCATTATCATTTTAGACGCTTTGATTGTCAACTGGTCTAGCCATAATAGTTTTTCCACCATTTTTAGCACATTTATTCACCAATATCTAGTGATAAAGTGAGGGAATGAACTTTTCTATCCGATTCTAAGCCGACAAAACAGTACTATTGCTATGAATATTTCAGGGTTTTGTGGTGAGGCGAGCTAGTACCTGAAGCTTTATGGTTTGCGATCAAGCACCGCCATAGTAAGTCGGTTGATAGAGACAAGTTGATTATTTTCATTAACGATTTCAATGCTCCACACTTGTGTGCTGCGACCGATGTGAAAAGGTTTTGTTGTGCCAGTGACTAAACCAGAGCGCACTGAACGAATATGATTAGTGTTGATATCAAGACCCACGCAATATTGTTTTTCAATATCCACACAAAAATTGGCAGCAGTGCTGCCGACAGTTTCAGCAAGTACACAAGACGCACCGCCGTGCATAATACCGATGGGTTGTTTTGTGCGTTCATCAATCGGCATTGTAGCGCAAAGATAGTCATCTCCAAACTCAGTGAAAGTGATATCACAATGCGATGCAAGTGTGTTTTCCCCTCGCTTGTTTAAAGTTGCTATATCGATCGGAGTTTTCCAAATAGTCATGCGGTTTTCCTATAACTTAACTAGTAAATCTTGAAGTTGTTTCTTGAATTGTTGCATTGCTAGCGCGCGATGACTGATGCTGTTTTTAATGGTTGGTTCAAGTTCTGCTGCGCTACATTGATGTGCAGGAACATAGAATATGGGATCATATCCAAAGCCTTTTTCACCGCGTGGTTCATTTAAAATTTCGCCTGGCCAAATACCTTCACAGACCAGAGGTGATGGGTCATCAGCATCTTTAACGAAAGCGATAGCGCAATGAAATGCCGCGTTACGTTGGGCTGAAGGTGTATCTTTTAAAGCAGACAATGCTTTGTTAATCCTATCAAGGTCCGTTGCATTTTCGCCCGCATAGCGCGCGGAATAAATGCCAGGCGCCCCATCAAGTGCCTCTATGGCGAGGCCAGAATCATCAGCTATAGCAGGTAGTCCACTAAATGCCGCAGCATTGCGTGCTTTGATAATCGCATTCTTTTTAAATGTATCACCTGTTTCTTCGATATCAGGAATATTTAATTCTGCTGCTGAAATTAAAGTAATGAGCAGGTCACTTAGCATAGCTTTAATTTCAGCGACTTTACCTTTGTTGTGTGAAGCGAGCACAATTTTTAACATTTAAAATTCACCTGTGTAGTCATTACGATTGCTATTACAAGAAGGTTTCTTTGATTTGCTGATGTTTTCTAAGCGCCTCGATATATTTTTGCAGGATTTTGCAGGAACGTTGGGGAGTGTAATTTTAACGTTTTTAGGGTCGGATCCTGGTGCGATGGTGATGTCTTTGCCCCAGGGATCTTTTGTCGCTGCATCTTTGTTCTCTACTAATCCGGCATCAGTTAAGGCTTGCATGGAAACTTTTTTGCCGCCATCAGTATCGCTGAAATTTTCTTGTTTTTGAGCAGCGAGCCATTCGTAACTTGCTTTATCGAGGGATTGAATTTGTTGGATAGCATGCGTGACATTCAGATTACGATGCGTTATCGAAAAATAGCGTACGGCTGCAAGAATAATTGCTGCGCCAATCGCAAGGGCAAGTAAGGTTTCCAATAGGGAAATCCCGCGGGATTTGCTCATCATGAGTTTGTCTCCGTTATTTGAGATGTGGAACGGACTATATCATTTTTAGATTGAATAATATTGGCAAGTGCATTGACCCATGAAGGGTGTGCATTCAAGCAAGGTGTCAGCGTGAATTGATCGCCGCCAAGCGACTGCCATTGTGCACGAGCACGGATATTAATTTCTTCTAAAGTTTCTAAGCAGTCCGCGATAAAAGATGGGGTGGCTATCACGATATTTTTGATACCTTGTGTAGCAAGTTGTGTGAGTAATACGTCGGTGTAAGGGGTAATCCAAGGTGTTTTACCGAGTCGCGATTGAAAAGTCACGATATATTTATCTTTCGACAGACCCAGTGCTTTAGCAATTGCATGTGATGTTGCATAACACTGTGCACGATAGCATTGTTTATTGTTGTTGGTGATTGCAGGGCAGGGCTCTTTAAGATCGCAGCTTTGTTTTTCTTGGCAAACTTTGTGAATATGGTTCTCAGGTAGTCCGTGATAACTAAAGATTAATTTATCGAAAATCTTATTTTTGAGTGTATTTGCAATTATTTCACTGCTTGATTGAATATATTCGGGGTGCTTGTAAAAGGCGTCGATAAAAGTGACGGGGATATTTGTATTTAGTTTCTTAAGGATTTTCTTTGTTTTCAAAATAGATGATTGTGTTGTTGATGCTGCATATTGTGGGTAAAGCGGAACGGCGATGATTTCTTGGCAATTGTCGGCAACTAGTGTTTTCACTGCATTTTCAATGGTGGGCTTGCCATAACGCATAGCTAGAGCAAGCGTGAATTTTTCACCGAGTTGTTGTTGTAATTTTGCGTGTAACTGTTTGCTGTACACCAGTAATGGTGAGCCTTCTTCTGTCCAAATTTGTTGATAGGCTTCGGTGGAAGATTTGCTGCGGAACGGTAGGATGATGGCATTCAGCAAAAGCCAGCGAATTGGAGCGGGTAAGTTAATAACCAATGGGTCCGATAGAAACTCTCGTAGAAAACGTCGCACAGCAGGGACTGTTGGTGCATCAGGTGTGCCAAGATTTAAAAGTAATATGCCGGTGCGCTGTTGTGTCATGGGGCGCAAGCGTATCAAATATCTTTTAATATATCTATCTGCTTTTAATAGTCAGACATTGCTCATTCGGTGATATTCTGCCTCTTTTTCAAAATATCAATAAGTTCACAGAGTTCTATATTTTTTGCGTTGAGCAATATCATTAGGTGAAATAATAAATCAGTTGCTTCTTCTTTTAGCTGTTCACTATCTTGGGCGACAGCTGCAAGTGCAACTTCCACGCCTTCTTCCCCCACTTTTTGTGCCACACGTTGAATGCCAGCCTCGAATAAAGAAGTGATGTAACTTTGTTTAGGACGTTCTTTATTGCGTTGTTTGATTAAAGTTTCTAAAGATAACAAAAATGCCCAAGGTGAATTTTTTAGGTTGAAACAGCTTGCTGTTCCATTGTGACACGTTGGGCCATTAGGGGTTGCCTGTATTAGTAGTGTGTCAGCATCACAGTCGATATCGATCGAATTGAGTTGCAATGTGTTACCGGAGGTTTCGCCTTTTCTCCATAAGCGCTGCTTGCTTCTTGAATAAAAAGTTACTTGCTGTGTATCAACCGTTTTTTGAAGTGCCTCTTGGTTCATATATCCAAGCATCAATACTTGTTGTGTTTGTGTGTCTTGTACGATGGCAGGCATTAGATTTTCAACCTTTTCCCAATTTAAATCTGTTATGTTCATTGTCTTACCTCGATATTATTTTCTGCTAAGTATTTTTTAAGTTTTGATATATTCAATATATCTTTGTGAAAAACACTGGCTGCAAGTGCGCCAGTTACTTTTGTTTTTAAAAAAACATCGACGAAATCTTGCATGCTTCCAGCGCCACCTGACGCAATGCAAGGAACTGTTAAAGCAGATTGAATGTGTGTCAGCTGCATTAAATCATAGCCTTGACGAACGCCATCTTGATTCATACAGTTCAATACGATTTCACCGGCACCACGGTTTTGTACTTCACAAACCCAGTCTATTGTTTTCCGATTGGTGCTTTGTGTTCTTTCTGGTGATCCTGTGTATTGATAGACAGTATAAGTTTCGTTTTCTGTAAAACTGTCGATACCAATGACAACACATTGACTGCCAAAAGTGTTAACGAGTTCATCGATAAATGATGGGCACTCGAGTGCTGGGCTGTTAATAGATATCTTATCAGCACCTGCATTTAATATACGTCCTGCATCCTTTAGTGATCGTATACCACCGGCGACACAAAAAGGAATATCAATGCATTGAGCGACTTTTTTAACCCAGGCAGTATCGATAGTTCGTGCTTCGCTACTGGCAGTAATGTCGTAAAAAATCAGTTCATCAGCACCTTCAGCACAATAGCGCTCCATAAGGTCAACGACGTCACCAACCACTTCGTGTTGTCGAAAGCGAATGCCTTTAACCACTTTTCCTGCTTTGACATCAAGACAAGGAATGATCCGTTTTTTTAACATGAGATAGCTTCCTCTAAGGTAAATTTATTTTCATATAAGGCTTTCCCAATGATCACAGCATCTAATTTTATAATTGATAGTTGTTGTATATCATCAAGCGAGCTCACTCCACCTGATGCTTGAAGAGAAAGCTCGGGATACCGTTTTTTTATTTCTTGATAGAGCGGGAGGTTTGGTCCAGATAAACTGCCGTCACGCTCGATATCGGTACAAAGCAAGTATTGTAAGTTAGGATAGTTGTCTAGACATTGCCAAATCGTAATATCTGTATCTTGTTGCCACGCTTGAACAGCACAGCAATAGGACTGGTTTAGTGTGCGGACATCAAGCGCGATAACGATGCGATCGCGACCAAAAATATTCAACCATTGTGATACTTTTTCGGGTTGTGTCACAGCAAGGCTGCCAATAACGACGCGGTCAATGCCGTTATTAAGGAGATGTTTAATTTGTTTGGCATTACGAATGCCACCTCCTGCTTGAACAGTTATTCTCGTTGACTGAGCAATTTCAATAATTTTTTCTGTTTGTGATAGTGTGCTATTTTTTGCTGCGTCCAAATCAACAATGTGACAGAGCTTAGCGTCATTTTTTGCGAAGTTTTGGATGCGTCTTATCGGGTCGACAGGATATTCTGTGACTTGTTCGAAGTCGCCTTTCAATAAACGAACGCATTTCCCATTTTTTAAGTCAATTGCAGGTATGATATTCATTTTCATAAGCTCATAAAGTTTTGTAATAAAAGAGATCCCATTTTGCTTGATTTTTCTGGGTGAAATTGCACACCATAAAAATTATCTTTTTGTGCGATAGAAGCAAATGGTCGCTCATACTCTGTAGTTGCAATAGTGTGTTCGTTGATGGGCGCACAGTAGCTGTGAACAAAATACATATCACTGTAATCATCAATGCCATTTAACAGATCACAAGTGTTGTTTTTTTGTAGCTGATTCCATCCTATGTGTGGCACAGGAGATTGTTGTGTTTTTAATTTCTTGATGCGGCCTGTTAGTAGTCCTAGGCATGAAGTATCGCCTTCATCTGAACTTTCGAACAGTAGTTGCATGCCCAAACAAATCCCTAAGACTGGCTGTTGTAGAGACTTGATTATATCGACAAGTTTTAGTTTCTGTAGTTGCTGCATAGCATATGCCGCATTGCCTACGCCAGGTAAAATAATGCGACTAGCCTGTTTGATTGTTTTTACATCCGTTGTTAATGATGCAGTAATATTCAATCTTGCTAGTGCAAATTGTATCGATGCAATATTGCTACCACATCCATCTATAATGACAATCATAAAACACCTTTTGTAGTTGGTAAGTTGCATCCATCACGCGTCATGGCTTGTTTTAGTGCGCGTCCCATACTTTTAAAAATCGCTTCAATCATGTGGTGCGTGTTTTCCCCACGAATGTCAATGTGAATGGCAGCACCAAGACTGTCAGCGAGAGATTGAAAAAAGTGCGGAATTAGCTCAGTTGAAAGCCCGCCAACGTTTTCACGATTGAATTTTCCGTTAAACACACAACAAGAACGACCACTTAAATCAAGGGCTACCTGCGCAAGCGATTCATCCATCGGTAGCAAAAAGCCATAACGTTGAATGCCGCGTTTATCGCCTAATATTTTTTTCAATGCAAGGCCCAAAGTAATCGCTGTATCTTCAACAGTGTGATGATCATCGACTTCTAAATCACCTGCAACATTAATATTTGCAGACAAGCCGCTGTGCTTGATGAGCTGCTCTAACATATGATCAAAGAATCCAATACCTGTGTTGACTGTTGAGCACGCCTTATCATTAAGCATTAATAAAATATCAATCTTTGTTTCATTAGTGTTCCGGCTGATCATAATTTCATTGAGTGGTGATAGGATTGTTTGAGCTATTTTATCCCAGGGGTTTTTCGCGCTAATTTTTATCCCTTTAATGCCGAGATTATTGGCAAATTTAATATCAGAATCTCGATCACCTATCACGTAAGCGTTATCGCGATCGATAATTTGCTCGACTAAATAATCTTGTAATAAAGCCGTCTTTGGTTTTCGGCAAGCGCAGTTATCGCTTGGCATGTGCGGACAAATACGAATGTCAGAAAAAGTTATGCCTTGTGATAATAATATATCGAGTAATAGTTTTTGTGGTGCTTGGAAGTCATCTTCTGGGAAAAGTTCAGTGCCCAGGCCATCCTGGTTGCTGACCATAACCAGCTCATAGCCTGCCGCCTGTAATGATAGTAGTGCGGGGATAACGTTTGGAACGAGCTGGAGTTTTTGAAGGCTATCGACTTGTTTGTCATTAGGCTCCTCAATTAGTGTTCCATCTCGATCAATAAATAATATTTTTTTTTGTTTCATTATCTTTCTCTTGTGTATGGGTTGTAGTTATCAAGGGTTCTTATTAAGGTTTGGTTTTCTTTGGGTGTGCCCACAGTAATGCGGATGCAATCTGTGAGCGTTGGTTGCTTGCTGATCTTTCGAATGGCAATGCCGCGATCGTTTAAGAAATTCAATAGTTTTTGGCTGTTGTTAAGTTGAATCAGAATGAAGTTAGCATCGCTTATAAAAATCTTATTTATGAAGTCGTATTTTTTAAGTTGTTCTTCAAGTGCGCGTTTTTCTTCGCGAATGCAGTTAATTTGTTGATTAATTTTTTTGAGATTTTCAGTTTTCAGTGTTTTCTTCGCGATAGCGTTGCTCATTTTTGTAATTGGATAGGGTGCCATAATGTTTTTTAGGCACTTAATCAGCGTTGGATTTGCAATAGCTGCGCCACACCTTGCTGCTGCAAGTCCATAGGCTTTTGATAGTGTCCGTAAGATAACGAGGTTTTCGTAGTTGTCAATTTCGCCTGATAGACTATTTACTTCGGCATATTCAATATAAGCCTCATCAACCACGATGATGCATTTATTTCTAAGAGCCTTACATAAGAATAAAATTTCATCTCTTATTAAACAGTTTCCTGTTGGGTTGTTAGGAGAGCATAGAAACAAAATTTTTACGCTGGGATTCCAGTTATCTAATATGCTAGGTAGATCCAGTTGAAAATTGTTTCTTATGAGAGGAGTGTTAATAATATTGGCTGCTTGTAGCTTCGCGCACACGGCATACATGCCAAAGCAGGGTGGGCAGATCATGATGGCATCTTTATTTGCTTCACAAAATAATCGGATGAGTAAATCAATAGCTTCATCACTTCCGCGAGAAAGTAGTACTTGTGAACTTTTAACTTTGTACAGTGCTGCTAGCCGTTCGATCAAAGTTTGTGGTTGAGGTTCTGGATAGCGATTCAGGCTACAGGCTGTCGCATCATTGGGCCAAGGTGATTCATTGGCATTAAGCATAATTTGCTTAGTTATCGTTTCTTTTCGTGCAGAGCTATACGGAATAAATTCGCGCAAATCTGAACGGATTAAATTAGTAATTTGATTCATTGATATTCTCCAATCTAATATTCACTGCATTTGCGTGTGCATTAAGTGTTTCTAGTTTTGCAATTGCCGCAGCTGCAGGGCCGATATTCTTAATGCCATCCTGCGTGGCTTTTTGAAAGCTGATATATTTCATAAAATCCATCACACTTAAACCACTTGTGCTTTTGGCATAACCACCGGTTGGCAGAACGTGGTTTGATCCTGTGGTATAGTCACCCAGTGTTTCAGGGATCCATTTACCTAAGAAAACTGCCGCTGCATTTTGTATGTCATTGGTGTATTGCTCAGGATTATCAACTTGCAATATCAAGTGCTCGGGTGCATATCGATTGCTAATGCTTATCGCTTCGGCAATAGAAGTAACGAGGATAATTTGACTATATCCTAGCGATTTTTCGATAATTCCTTTGCGTGAAAGTTGTTGGAGCTGACTTTGTAGTGAATCATCAATAGCTTTAGCAAGTGTTTCTGACGTTGTTACACAGATCACCTGAGAATCTAACCCATGCTCAGCTTGTGATAATAGATCTGAAGCAATGAAATCTGGGTTTGCATTGTTGTCAGCAATAATAAAAACTTCGGATGGTCCAGCGGGCATATCACAAGCTGTGCCATTAATATCCTGCGTTACTTGTTTTTTAGCTTCTGTTACCCAGCTGTTACCAGGACCAAAAATTTTATCAACTTTTGGGATTGTTTCAGTGCCGTATGCCATTGCGGCAATTGCTTGTGCGCCACCAATCTTGAAAATAGTATTTATCCCACATTGTTTTGCTGTGAATAATAAATTCGTGTCGATACTGCCATCTGATTTTGTCGGTGTGCAGAGTACCCGAGTTTTGCAACCGGCGATATTTGCAGGAATGGCAAGCATCATTGCTGTGGAAATAAGTGGACTTTCTCCTCCTGGTACATAAAGGCCCACGCGATCGATAGGCCTTGTTTGTCGGGAACAAAAGACACCATCTGTTGTTTCAATATCAATTGATTTAGGCATTAAGGCTGTTTGATAAGTTTTAATTTTCTCAATAGCAAACAGGAGTGCTTGTTGCGTTTTTTTAGTTATGCATTTTTCTGCAATTTCAAATTCTTGATCTGATACTTGCAGTGTATTAAGTGTCGTTTTGTCATATTTCTCGGTTAGATCAATCAGTGCTTTGTCACCTTCTGATTGAACAGATTTGATAATGTTCCTGACAATTTTTGTACGCACAACTTCAGTAGATGTTGCTGGTCGTTGTAGCAACGTTATTTTTTGTTTTTCTGTTAGGTCTTTCCAAGTGATCGTTTTCATTGCATCATCTTCTCTATCGGTAGAACTAGTATCGAGCTCGCTCCAGCTTGTTTTAAATTTTCCAATGTTTTCCAAAATACACCTTCTGGAGATACAACGTGAACGGCAACTTTATCGTTCCGTTTATCAAGAGCTAGTACCGTTGGCGTTTCGCATCCAGGCAGTAATTTTTGTATTTTTTGTAATGTGGATTTTGGTGCATGGAACATAATGTATTTGCTATCTTTTGCGCTGAGTACGCCATCTATGCGACGCAGGAGTAGATTTAGTATTGCTTGTTTTTCGTTATCACTATTCATATTTGAACGAACTAGTACGGCCTCGCTTTCAAAGATGTTTGATACTTCGCATAGGTTGTTTTCTTCTAATGTTTGTCCGGTTGATACCAAGTCACAAATTGCATCTGCAATATCAAGGCGCGGTGCAATTTCTACTGATCCAGAAAGTGGAACAATGTCTGCTTGAAGTTTATTTTTGTTTAAAAACTGCGAAAGCAAGTTTGGGTAACTAGTGGCAATACGTTTATTTTGTAAATCATTGGGAGAGGTGTAATTATTATCTTTGGGTACGGCAATGGATAAACGGCATCGACTAAATCCTAAATTTTTTAGTATGGATAAATTTCTTGATTGTTTTTCTTGTAGTATATTATTGCCGACGATACCAAGATCACAAATATTTTCGGAAACTAAGGTAGGGATGTCATCATCACGAACAAAAAGTAAATCGATGGGAAGATTTTTAATGCGGCAGAGCAGCGCGCCATTTTGATTGATTTTTAAGCCGCAGCTGCGTAGTAATTCTATTGAATTGTCATTTAGGCGTCCTTTTTTTTGTATGGCTATTTTTAGTCTCATTTTTCTGTCTCGACTGTTTTTCTATTTTTTTCGAACGCAATTTCATAAAGCGTTCATAAATTACGTTATACCCACCGGTACCTAAGTTAATGCATCTTGCAACACGACCAATGGTTGTGATGCTGACGCCAGTCTCATCGTAAATTTCACGATAAGACTTGCCTGCTTTTAAGTGCGGCACCACTTGCCATCTATCTGCAATCGCCTGCCGTTCAGCGGGCGTGCATATGTCTTCAAAAAAAGCGGCTGCTTCAGCTTCACTTTTTATCAGAGCGATGGCTTTGAACAGTGAATGCTCGGCTTCCTCAAGTTCTTTTTTTGGTATCTTGTTGATTTTCATGTTCTTCTCCGTACGTTAATGTATTAACGCGTTAATACAATAGTATATTGGTATGTTTTTGGGCGCATGTCAAGGGTTTTATGAATGCTATTCAGTTAAAATGTCAACTAGTGCAGCTCTATTATGTTTCTTGATATACCGAATGGCTTTTTGTATGGCTGGTACAATTTGATTTGGTTTGTGTACACTATCCAATGAAAATATATCAAAGGACTGTGCAAGTAATGGGAAGTTAACTGTAGGGCAGGTAAGTGAAGATCCTATGTTTGCTGTGTTGGTTGGACGGTTTCTATGATTTGCAACTTCAATAGAGTGTTCTTTTGTATTTTTATAGGATTGGTTGTTTATCATTATTATTAGCAGGGGTAATTTATAATGGCTGACTGTCCACAATGCGCTTGGAGTAAATAGAAAGTCTCCATCTGTTTGGACGTTAATGCATAATTTTCCTTCTTTTTTGTGGAAAAGTGCTGCCCCAATTGAAGCGCCTAACCCGTAACCCAGGCCTGCTCCACCGCTGCCTCCTATATGACAGCCAGCTTTATCTAATGTCCATAATCGTCTAATCCATTCATAAACTTGCAAGCTGCCATAGTTGGTTAATATCCAATCTTCGTTCCGGATTGCTTGCCATATTTCGTTAATCACAGTGGGAATTGGCATCCTAGTATTTTTAACTGGGTGGATTGCAGCTGTTTTCCATTCTTGCCGCAATTTTTTATTTTTTTCTCTTAATAAGTAGGGAGGAGGAGATTCATTTCTGTTAATTTTATCTTTTATGTGTTCGCATTTCTTGATGAGGGCGGGTAATGCTACTTCAGTGTGCGCTGTTATTGTCATTACGTCAGGACATAACTGTTGGTAGTCGGCAGACCATTTGCTAACTAAGTAATCTGACATGCTGATATGGAATATATGGTCAATACTGTTTTTGTTCTTTGATTGGCTAAGTACGTGATAGAGGTCGTTAACATCAAGAGCAAGTACAACATCAGCTTTGTCTAATATTTCACTTTCCATTCCATTTGCATAAAGTGGATGTGTGTTAGGAAAGTTGTATCTTCCCCCGCAATCGATAATAGGCAAAGACAAGGTATTTGCTAATTTTAATAATGAAGGAATAGTTTTGGAAGATCGCCCTAGCCGATCGACGATAATAACTGGTTGTTTTGCGTTTGTTAGAGACGCGGCAATTTTGTTTAAAGTGTTATTATCAGCTTGTGCTAAAGTTGGGGGTAAGTATTGGTTCGGACTTGATGTGTTGATGTCTTTTTTTATCTGGGTTTCTTGGATTGTTGTATCGATAGCTACGTATACGGGTGCCTTAGGTTCAGTGTTTGTTATGCGGCATGCGCGATGCAGCGATTCCGGAGTACTTTCTATGTTGTATGGTTGATCATCCCATTTTACATAATCCCTTATAATGCCTCCCTGATTGTTGGAGGTGTGAATCCAGTCAATCCATGGTCGCCTTTTTGAGGAGTCTAGAGGCCCTAAACCACCAAGGATCAGCATTGGAACACGATCACACCATGCATTGAAGATAGCCATACTTGCATGTTGCAAGCCAACGTTACTATGCAGCAAAACTGCCATAAATTTTTCTGATGCTTTTGCGTAGCCATGCGCTATAGCAACAGAAATTTCTTCATGGCAGCAAAGAATTAGTTCCGGTGTATCTCTGTCCTTTGAGTTTGTTATTGAATCCTGAATTCCTCGAAAGGTGGCACCGGGATTACAAGAGACATATTCAATATTGTAGTCTCTTAGAATATTTACAATAAGATCTGATCCGTAAAAATTCTTCATTGTGGGCTTGTTCTTGGTTGGAAAGTTCCTGGAGATTACATGTATACTATGGATCGGTATCTTTAAAGTCAACATGGGTGATTTTGGATTTTAGTTAACTAGGATAAGTTAGTTAAATTATGAGAGAGGGTAAATGGATGTCAGATAAAGTTGCTGTTATAACGGGTGCCAGTAAAGGAATAGGTAAAGAAATAGCCGCCACTCTATATCAGGGTGCATATCAGGTCGTTATATGTTCTCGTAAGTTAGAAGATTTGGAATTAGCAAAGGCAGATATCGAATCGCATGGTGGAAAAACTAGTGTTTTGCCTATTGAGTGCGATATTTCTGATTACGAACAAGTAGAAGAGCTGTTTAAATCTACGATTAAGCGTTTTGGTAAAGTTGATGTTTTGGTAAATAATGCGGCCATCGCCCGGATTAATAATGGTCGTCGGTTTGAAATAACAGAAATTAGTTATGAAAACTGGAATGAAACTATCAGCATTAATCTTACAGGTGCATTTAATTGTTGTAAGTCGGTAATTCCATATTTTTTGAAAGAAAAAAAAGGACATATTATTAATATTTCTTCGGCACTTGAAAGAACAGGTGGAGGAATTGGGGGTATAGACTATATTGCATCTAAGGGTGGATTAGTTGGTTTGTCTAAAGGGCTGGCTCACGAATTGGGTAAGTATAATATACGGGTTAATGTGGTTTCTCCTGGAAGGACAGCAACAACTATGGTTAAAGATTCTCTTGATGATAAGGCGTGGGTTGATGCGAACGTCCCCTTAGGTCGCCTGGGCCGAGCTGAGGACGTTGCGCGGTTGGTTGCATTTTTAGCTAATGATTCAGATGGCTATATTAACGGTGCAAATATTGATTGTAATGGTGGCTGGGTTATTAGCTAGTAGACCTTACATTAAAGTATGAACAAGTCAAATAAAACAATCTTAGTCGCTTTATTTCTTATTTCTTTATTAGATTATTTTGGTCTTGGTGTGGCCTTTGTTGTGTTTTCACCTTTATTCTTGCATCTCTCAGGTAGTACAGCGATTTTAAATCCAAATGATGCCTATAATCTTCGATTAATGTGGTTGAGTATTGCTCTTGCGATTTACCCGTTGGGTCAGTTTTTTGGCGCTGGTGTATGGGGGCAAGTTTCTGATTTTTACGGTCGGAAGAAAATATTAATTTTCACTTTATTGGGTACTATAATCGGCTATATATTCTCTGGTATTGCAATTAGCATTGCTTCATTAAGTTTTTTACTTTTTTCACGTTTTTTTACTGGGTTGTGTGCGGGTAATATTGCTGTTGCTCAGTCTAGTATGTCAGACCTGAGCACACCAGAAAACAAAGCGTCTAATTTAGGTTTGCTGTGGGTTGGAACGGCATCTGGTTGGACTTTGGGGCCACTGATTGGGGGCAAGCTTACTGATAGTCACTTGGTAAGCTGGTTTGGTATGGCTGTTCCTTTTTGGTTTGCTGCTGTTATTGGTGTGGTAACGCTGCTTTATACAGTCTGTTTTTTTCGTGAAACGGTTCAGTCACGGGGAAAAACAAAATTTTTTGTATTTACAGGAGTGGCCAATATTGGTAGCGCTATTCGATCTGTTCAGTTGCGTTGGGTTTTTATTCTTTGGATTGCTTATGCTTTATCCTGGACTTTGTTCTATCAATTTTTCCCGCCTTTCCTAGCAAGTCAGTTAAATTTTGGTGCATCTCGTATTGGTGATGTACTGGCTTATCAAGCTGCTACTTTTATCGTTACTCAGCTGGCGCTAGTGCGTATGCTATCCCGAAGGTTCGCACCACGTAGTATTTTGCTATGGAGTTTACCATTACTTGCTTTATCAATGTTTGCTATATCTATTTCAAACAATATCAAAGAGATACTGGGTTTAATTTTTTTCTATATTGTATGGATGGGGTTCTCGTTGATAAACATTAATGCACTTTTATCAAATAGTGTATCCACTAATGAGCAAGGGAAGATTCTAGGTTCTGCTTCTTCCGTTCTCGCATTAGCAACAATTTTTACGGGATTTGTTGGTGGTCCCTTGATGATGATAGCGAAAAATTTACCTTTGGTTATTGCAAGTGTCATTGCACTCTTTTCTTGGATAATTATTTTTTTCAAAATGAGCGAACCGTCTGGCTCAAATTAGGAGTATGGGTACCTTGAATGCGTTTGACACTTGTACTCATTTGTATAAACTCATTTTCACCAAACTTCGCATGATGATTTAGGAGAGAGTGATGCATGAAGGTCAATCGGGTTCTGGAGATGCTCGTCCGCTTTTAGCCACCGTGGCGTCTCCACCAGATACGCATGGTCTTAGTATTCCACCAGCACTGAATGATTGGCTGAGGGATGATGTTTTTAATAATGATGCGCTTAAGCGTAGGCAAAAATTTGTTATTGCTACTGGTTTTGTGCTCGGTGTTATCTCTGCTTACACCTATTTGCCTGTGGGGGGGGATTTTGGTCGGGTTTTGGAAAAATGGTGGGATACAGGTTACGAAAATATCTACTTTTGGGCATTTGGTATTAATGCTTATATACCTATTGCTGCATTGAGTGCTTCGTTTACTCAAAGGAAACTCCGGGAATTAACAACAAAAGCATTGCGATCAAAATGGAAGACTTATCGTTCGGATTATAAATTTGTAAGGTATCCTGTGAGATTTTTATTGGTCTTTACTGCAATTTTTGGTGGTGCGCAAAGGGCTTATCTTACTGAACATTATGCGCCACAAGACTGGTTTTTCAAGACTTTCGTAAGCGCGTTGGCAGGTATAGTTGCGTTTAATATCGTTCTATCTGTATTTTTGAGTTTTGAGCAGACATTTGTAAATCTCTTGTTAAAGTGTTCATCCGCAAATAAATCAACATTGCAAGATGAAGACTTTATAAGAAATGTTCTTGTTGCAGTGACACAAAAAATGGCGGCTATGGACGATGACGAAATCGAGCGTGTTCACGCAGAATTATTTAATAGGTCTAAAACCTCAGCAGAAAAACTCAGATATCTTTTGCAGATTGCTGACGCTGCGCCAACCTTCAAACAACAGCCTATAGCTAGAAAAATTATTTCATTTTTAGGAATTATATTTGGCATAACGGGTGCATATGCATTTTATGGGATTGGTATTGCACAGGCAGAGTTACTGTGTAAGGCAGTTGGGCTGAGTTCTTGTGATAAAAATGGGATGGATGGACTATCTTCTGTTATGACGCCGTTAGCTGTTGCTGGTATGTCAGGATATACTTCATTTCTTGGTTTTGGTCGAGTGTATGATGCGATTGCCAACTGTTGTGCAGGAGGTGCTGCTCAATCTAAACCAGTGAAGTACACATCATTTCCTCACTTTCGTAAGCTGGTATCTTGGTTTGCCACTTTTGAGGGCTTTACTTCAGGTGTTCCGGGTGCCTACCTAACGATTTATGCGTTGCAGCAATCATTTACTGGTATTGCACTTGCATTGACGATTGCCATTTTGGGTTTTAGTACCTTTACCGCGCACTGCTCTTATACAGCCTGGTCTGTACATACTTTCTTTCTTGATGTGTTCAATTGGTTAGTAGGTGGTGATGATAAGAGTGCTGCAATTATTAAAAAGAGAGACCAGGTGTTAAGTGCGCCAAATAAACTAATTTCCAATCTTCCAGATATGTCTCCAGAACTCGTATCTGCTATAAAGGCTTGTAAAGCTAGTCGTCATGGACTTTTTGGTGGGCATTCTTCTGCAGGAGGCTCTGATTCTGGCAGCGATACTGACAGTCTAGATGCTAGGGGAGCTTTTGGAGGGAGTATCAATGGGTAAAGGTGCAGCCCAAAAGCAAAACATTTTAGTGGCCGGTGCAGGAAAGGTAGGCCGAGTTTTGGCAGGTGTGCTCTGCAATAGTGTAAATAATCTTGGAGTTATGTTAGTTGATAAGGATGTTTCTATAGCAGCCAGTAATACTATTCCTGCTGGAGTGCGTCTTATTGAGTGTGACATAAGTAATGTAGATGCCCTATCTGAACTTATTGATGTCCATAAAATTCAGGCAGTGGTTTCTTGTTTGCCTTTCTTCTGTAATTTTGATCTCGCAAAAATTGCATATATGCATGGCTGTCATTACTTTGATTTAACAGAGGATGTTGGGACTACTCGTAGAATTTTTGAGTTATCGAAAAATTCCGAAAAGGCATTTGTTCCCCAGTGCGGAGTTGCTCCGGGTTTAGTAAATATTATTGCCAATGATTTTATAAAGCAATGTGATGGGGTGGCCGATTACGTAAATTTATATTGTGGAGCGTTGCCTCAAGATGCTTCCAATGCGATGAATCATGCAATCACTTGGTCGACCGAGGGCTTAGTTAACGAATATCTAAATCCTTCAGAGGTTATTGAAAACGCTAAGCTTACCGTTGTGCCAAGTTTATCTGGATTAGAAAGGTTAGTGTTAAATGAGCAATCTTTTGAAGCTTTTCATACATCAGGTGGTGTAGGTACTTTGGCTAGCACTTATGAAGGCAGTGTTAATAGTATGTGCTATAAAACTATTCGTTACCCAGGCCATTGTGAAAAAATAAAACTTCTTTTAGCTGAATTGGGTTCAGCTGCTGATCGTTCCGTGCTAAAGGGCAGGTTTGAAGATGTTATGCCGACTACACGTGATGATATCGTTATAACGCATGTTTGCGTGGAAGGCATTAAAGAAAATAGTCCTGTTCAGTTTGTTGATACAAGGTGTTTTTCTCCTAGTAAGCTGGGTAATGTTATGTGCTCGGCCATTGAGATGGTCACCAGCGTATCAGCAGCTTTGATAGTAGACGCAGTTCTTTCAAACCCTAAGCGCTATGCTGGGCCTATGAAGCAAGAAGATTTTGATTTTGACGAGCTATTTGATAATCCGCTTGCCGGTTATATAAAAAATTCACGCTGTGATTGATTGCCAACGTTTGCTTTTGTCCCAAATTATCTTGTTTATTACGTTAGAATCGATGCTCTTAGATGGGTTCACTCCTAGGCCTGGTTCAATAAGGCCATATGCTAAATTATTGGATCGGTTGACGCATGGCATAGGGTCGACAATAAAGTTGTTTCTTTCAAAAAAGCGATCCGGTTGGCCGGCTTCGTAGGTGAAATAATATTTTTCTATTGCTGAGATGAGTTGTCTTCCTGCGGCAATCAATGGCCCTGTTTCCGCAACTTGAGCTCCAATTTGGAAGTCCAAGTTTTTTTTCACCGCCAGCTCTATTAAACGGATTGAGTTAATAATGCCGCCACATTTTGAAATTCTAATATTTAATGCGTCACAAGCATTGTTTTTTATTGCCTGATGGGCATCATCTAATGAACATACAGATTCGTCTAGTAGTATCTTGGCCTGGTGTTTTTCTCTTAGTTTTTTGTATGCTAACAGACTTCCTTTTTTTAACGGTTCTTCATAATATGCAATTCCAAATGGTCTTAGCATTTTAATCATTTCTTGAGCCTCTAACTCTGACCAGGACATATTGGCATCGACAGAAATAGGAATCGAGTGCCCAACGCTTTCTCTCACTTTCTTTACACGTTTCAGGTTATAGCGATAATCTTTCCCTAATTTTATTTTTATGAAATGGAAAGGTTTTCTTAATTCTAAAAAATCTAAAGTGTCTTGTGAGAAATCCATTACTTGAGTGGTTATAAAACTTTTATTATCTATGTTGACCAAGTTTTTTGGCAGGTAGTGTCTTTTGATGATTTCACTGATTGAAGTATTGAATAATTTTCCAATCAGGTCCATGATCGCCATTTCGATGGCACAGATAGCATTTAATGGTTGTGGTCTTGTTTTTTTGCTGAAAATTTCAATTTTATTAAATGAGTTTATGGCAGAATCTAAAGTTGAGAATTCGATTTTATTGATTAAACTTTCTATATCAATTTGTATTATTGAATCTATGACGGAGCTTATAGACTCACCTGTAACATAAATTCTAGGAGCACACTCACCTAGACCGATAACTCCGCGGTGCTCGAGGCAAAAAACGATGCTTTCCGACAAATGACGATCTGATTTAGCATGATTGAATGGTTGTAACATGGGGATTGCTATATGGTATATTGAAGCGTTCATTTAATCAGTACACTATTATTTTTAAGAATGTAGGAAGTTAGACACTCCCATAATTTGGATCGTTGGCTGGAGAATTCAATATAATGCTTGTTGGTCGGTATTTCTAATACGGAAGAATTTCCTCCCGTTAGACTGCAAAATGTATTCAAAGCAGATTCTGTATGTATTATGGGATCAGTTTTGGGATGAATTAAAATCGTAGAAGTTTCTTTAGGAAATATTTTTTTCTTGTTCCAGTACAGGTCTTCTATTTGTATGAATGCCGCTTTAGATCTGCAGGTTATTTCCCTTAAACATAGAGGGTCGTCTTTAATAAATTTTAGAAATCTTAAGTTTTCCGTGTAATCGTTATCATTTAAATTTGTTGGTATCTTTTCTTTTTTGGTGTTTTTTTTGTGATTGTAAAGTTCTTCGTTTGTTAAGCGGTGGTGATTTTGCCCTAGTGCTGGGGACAAAAATATTGCTTTATCGAATACTGTTTCATAGGAGGGATGTGTAATCAAGCCAGCCAATATAGATCCACCTAGGCTTTGACCCAAAAGGGCCAGTGGTAAATTAGCATGACGGTTTCTTATGAGATTGAGGGCAAGTGCGTAGTCTCCAAGTAGGATTTTGTGATTTATCACATCTCCTCGGGCGCCCTCACTTAAGCCAGATCCTCTCCGGTCAAGCGCATAAACAGCAATAGAGAGTTTAGCTAATTGCTCTCCTGTTTCAAATAGCCAGCCGCCGTGACTTTGTAAACCATGGATGTAAAAAAGTATTCCTTTAGGTTTTTCTGGGAGCCAGGTGTGTAAGGTTAATGCGCTGTTATGAGAAAAAATATGATCTATTGTTTTTAGGGTCATTAAACTTGCTCGACTTTATGTGGTGATTGTGTCATTCATTTTTAGTAGCCGGTTGAAAATAGAATCATCTTTATGAAATGTCTTATATTTGAATTGAGTTGCATTGCCTTTTGATTTTTCATCTTCCTGTAGTTTGTTAATAATTCCTTTTTTAACAAAGAATAGTTTGATTCCATCTAGTCGAAGGGATGCGCGTTTGCTGTCATATTCTTTGTTATATATGCGTAGTAAGTCATCGATAGATTTTTCTAGTGTTTCTCTGGAGACGTTAATCTTGCTTTCATGCATTTCAACTAGGATTTTATAGTATGGAGGTGTTGCCCAGTTAGGAGCACAAATAAATAACTCGTTATTAATATTGAACTCTTTAAAAGTTGATTGCATGCTTAGCAGCAATTGTTTTTCTGTTAGCTTTTCACCTGTGAAAGAATTGAGTACATTTTTTCGATAAAGGAACTCTATGCGAGGTACACCTTGATAGAATCCTACGACTTTGTAGATATCCCCAACAGCATAACGGCACATGCCACTACCTTGCGTCATGATCAAGTGATATTCTTTGTCTAGCTCGAGTTGATCGTATAAAAGTGTTTCGGGTTGTTTTTCTAAGTTGTTATCTAGGTCATATTCAGCTGGTAGAAATTCATAGAAACCTTGGTTAATAGCTAGCGGCCCAGAAGTTGGGTGATCGTCAATGGGGAGTGTAACAATACCTTCAGTCCCACAGCCCATAAACGGTAGTATCTTCACATTGGGGAAGCATTTTTCTAGTTCAGGCATATACAGTTTGGTTGTTGCGGAAGTCCAGCAAGATAGCATGGTTAAATTTGGCCATAGGGCTTTCATATTAAAATTTTCATCTTGAAATAATTTAGCCAATTTTCTTGCCAGAGCATGTTGGGGATCATCAATCTTTTTTCCATAAAGCGTTCCAGAGTAAATTTCTTCAACAAGCCGTTCGCTGTTCTTATAAAGATGATGTTGCAACGCTAATAAAGTGCTGGGGTTGATTGCCATAATTGCTTTTAAGTTTTTCCCCAAAAAATAACGCAATCTATAGTACATTCTTTCCTCATACTTGGAAGGAACTTTATCGTTGTACCAAGGTGCTTCATACCAGGGAGGTTGCCAGTCAAAATCATTAATTGCATGATTGCGGTTGGTGATCCCTTGGAAAGGGATGCCGTTTAAGAATTCTTTCGGGTCTTCTCGAGTTGTTTGTGCATCTAATATGGCGTAGGGAGAGGTTAAGAGTTCGGGTTCATGAGCTATATAGTTTCCCCAGAGTACGTGTAATGCAGGAACACGATATTTTGACATCCAATATTCTGTGTATGGTATTTTCTTAGGATCTTTCGTTGTGCCGCTCGTTCTTAGCCAACGTATAATCGGTTTGCCGGATAGGCTGCCACCTTTGGTTTGTACGTCTCGATTGATCCAATAATCAAATTGTTCATATGTTCGAATGGGTAGTTTTTTTTGAAAAGTTGAAATGTTGTTTATTCTGTTTAGAGAATATTCCTTGCCAAATTCACTTTTCGAATGATTGCTTATTATGTCTTTAAGAACACTTTTTTGTGTTTCCATAGGGTTGTTTAAATCAGAAAGAAATCGGGCCCTTGCCTTAAAACAAATTTTTCGAAATGAATCTCTGCGTTCGTTCCATGTCTGTTTCATTATGATCTCCATATAATGAGCGGTGCAGATTATACATGTTGAAACACAAGATAAACATCCTCTGGTTATTTTGGTAGGAGCTTATCTGTGATAAGGTGGCGGTTAGAATTTTGACAATTTTTATATGGAATTAGAGTGCAATGAGGACGAGTAGGCCCATAGTGAAGCGTTATAAAATAACGCCTCAGATGAGGGAGTATGATCAGTTTGGCATTGAGTGGAAACCATTTTTAATGTATTTCCATAAAAGGTGTTACAAGTCTGACACTGTGAATACCGATCAAAATGGGTTGAGGTATTCTCTCGATGGAAAAGAGAATAGGTTGATACATTCCGAACAAGATTCAGTCAATTTATTCATTGGAGGATCTGCTGCATTTGGGTTTGGCGCCA
>Ga0316204_10002345_pt1 | contig 43498 bp, 44 predicted proteins | sample 6monrhotite_MG_2_FD_205661 | JGI IMG/M metagenome (GOLD analysis project Ga0316204, IMG submission 205661) | Microbial mat bacterial communities from mineral coupon in-situ incubated in ocean water Damariscotta River, Maine, United States -... | ecosystem: Environmental > Aquatic > Marine >... | reverse complement strand
ACAAATTAAAGGAGAGAGTTATCGAATAAGAGAAAAGAAACAGGCTGGTTTAATGGAACGACAGACCATATAGTGGATCACCTTTCAACTGGTGGAATGGATCAGTTTTGAGTTGTTGTTGACACTTTAAGTCTTTGGTGACAGCTTTGTAGTCTTTCCACACCACATATTTCAACGAGTTACGAACCATGTGCACAATACACAGTTGAATTTGAGTTTCAGGAAAGACCGTTCGGATAGCATCAGGAAAGCCTTTGAGGCCATCAACACAAGCAATCAGAATATCTTTAACACCACGATTCTGAAGCTCTGTCAGTACGTTTAACCAAAACTTAGCGCCTTCATTCTCTGATAACCAAATACCTAGCAAGTCCTTACGTCCTTCCATATTGACGCCTAGAGCAAGGTAAAAGGATTTGTTAATCACACGTTTATCTTGTCTGATTTTAACAACGATACAGTCTAAATAAACAATCGGATAAACGGGATCTAATGGGCGTGATTGCCACTCAATCACTTCTTCAATTACGGCATTGGTTACACGAGAAATTAGGGCTGGAGATATTTCTGCATCATACATTTCTTTGAATGTGGCTACGATTTCACGAGTCGTCATTCCTTTGGCATAAAGGTAGAGAATTTTATCGTCCATTGAAGTAAATCGAGTTTGATTTTTCTTGACGATTTGAGGTTCAAAATCCCCTTGTCGATCACGCGGTGTATCGATTTCAAACTGACCATCTTCGGTTCTCAGGGTCTTGCTGGTGAAACCATTACGATTATTGGCTGATGAAGATTTTTCGCTCTTACGATAACCAAGATGATGGTCGAGCTCTGCATTGAGTGCAGCTTCAACCATCACTTTGGTTAACATCTTTCGAAAATCGTTTAGATCGTCTTCTGCTTTTATGCCTTTAGCGACTTCTTTTCCAAAGGCTTCTAGTTCTTTTCTGTTCAAAATCTCTATCCTTAACCATTTCTGGTTCTAATGATAGACAATTACACAGATTTATTTACAGGGTCGATTTTTTCAGTGTTTTTTGAAAAACCTCAGCCCCACTCTCCCTTGCTAACGCCATGTTTTTGATTGGAATATTTTCAGGTTCAGGATAATGCTTTAAAACTCTTTCTAAACTTGCTTCTCTAATAATATGAATCATGGGAAATGGAGAACGATTAGTATAGTTTTCTGTATCAGCCTGGTTCGAACCTTCAAAACAATAATCAGGATGAAAGCTTGCTAATTGGTATTTACCCTCATAACCAAGTTCTACACTTAAATCAGTTGCCAATTGAAGAAAATCAAGATAGTCAAAAAAACTTTCCAAGCCCTTTGATAAAATAAACAAAGTCGTTTCAATTTCTGGATGATCATCCAAACGTTTTAATTCGTGTGCAAACGCCAACAATTGTTCTTCGGTATTACTATCATCCACCACTTCATAATGGATGGAATAATTAACAAACTCCTTTTTTGCAAAAGGGCAAAAGTTAAATTCTATGATGGTTTTATCCAACCAATATTTTGTTGTGGGAATGATGTTATTTGATGGCATTTAGTCTTTCATCGTCCGGTCACTTATTCGAAATAATTATAACTTATTCTGCACCATTATTAACATGTTAACTTGATTTGATGAACTAGGATTGCTATAAATAAGCGCATTATAGCTTCCTAATTTAGCATATCTTCAATTTGGCTCGCCAATAGGTTACCAAAGAGGCATTAGAATGATAAATTTTCACCATCAACACCTTGAATTGCATCAAGAAATTCATGCCCGCCCTTCTCCTAAAATTTGCTCCCCCTGTGTAATTAGTCACGTAGCATTTTTTCATGATAAAAAGGACATTGATGCCGAATATAATTGCATAAACAAATTAGCAAAAATTTATCATGTTAATACCATTGGAGAAGGCACCAATAGCTACTTCCAAGAGTTTGAACATTTCAACCTTCGCTGGGAAAACCATCGCGAATTTTCAACCATTACAATTATCAGACCTTTAAGCGAAGACTCGCCAAATAATTCGACGGCATTAGATATGTTCCCCGAAGACTGGCTTGCAAACTTCCCTGGAGTCGTCATTTCTGCAAGTAACATAACCATTGGAACTTGTGTAAAAAATACAACTATCGAATCTCATCTTGGCACTAAAGCCAGTATCGCTAGCCATTTGATTAACGATCAAGTTACGGTTTGGAGTTCTTTGCATTTAGACAAGCAAGGTTTTACCCGTTTTTATATTTCAGATAACTCAGAAATGGATCAACATAGAAAGCAACTTCAACTCGGTGGTATGGTATTAAAAATATTAGAGATAGAAACCTATCGTCAAATGGCATTGATGGCACTTCCGATCGCAAAATCGATAGCACCTGTTGCGACAGAATTAGGCCAACAATGCGCTGAAATTTTAGAAAGAATGACCAAACTAAACAACCATACGGATGAAAGCAAACTGCTACAAAAGTTAACTAACGTCGCTGCAGAAGTCGAAAAGCTCCGCGCTTCCTCTAGTTATCGTTTTTCAGCAACCCTCGCCTATGCAGAACTGGTTAATAGTCGAATTGAAGAGCTTGAACAACAAAGAGTCGAAAATAAAGATATGCTCGGTGAATTTATTCTTCGACGATTTATGCCAGCAGTAAGAACCTGTAAATCGGTTCAATTACAACTAGAAAGTTTATCAAAGAGGCTTACCCGTGCCAGTGACTTACTGCGAACAAGAGTGGACCAAACTATCGCAGAACAAAACAAAAAATTACTAGAATCGATGAATCGTCGCAGTCAGTTGCAGCTTAGATTACAACAAACTGTCGAAGGATTATCCGTCGCCGCTATTTCTTATTATTTAATCAGCTTGTTAAAAATTTTCTTAGAAGGAGTCAACCAACGATTGTATTCCTTTGATGAATATCTGGTTCTAACTATCATGATACCAATCGTTTTGGCTGGCGTATTTTTCCTAGTGCGTCGAGTGAAAAAGCATTTTGTTGATGATCTGTAAATAACCAATAAGGATTATGTTTATTTTTTCTTTGCTGTCTTTGAGTATGTTCAGTAATATACCCGAATTAATGAATCAAAAAAGAATCTCGTTATGAGCCTGCGCGTTGAAATTGTTGTAGTCACCCCTTTCCAGCAAAATTGCTCTGTTATATGGTGTAGTGAAACCCTTGAAGGTGCCGTCGTCGATCCCGGTGGTGACGTTGAAAAAATTCAACAAAAAATCGAGCAACACAATATCAATGTTAAAAAAATTCTACTGACTCACGGTCATTTAGATCATGCCGGAGGTGCTTCTAAGTTAAAAAGAGAACTCCATGTTCCAGTTATTGGTCCACAAAAAGACGATGACTTTTGGCTGCAGGGCATAGAAAAACAAGCGGCAAGTTATGGCTTCCCCAGCGCTGAAAATTGTTCTCCCGATCAATGGCTTGAAGATGGTGAAACGATTCAAATTGGTAATGAAAGCTTGCATGTTCTGCATTGTCCGGGACATACTCCCGGCCATGTCGTTTTTTATCATAAAGAATCCGCTCTTGCTTTTGTTGGTGATGTGATTTTTCAAGGTAGTATCGGTCGAACAGATTTTCCGAAAGGTAATCACGCGGATTTAATAAATTCAATAACTAGTAAACTTTGGCCACTCGGTGGGGAAACCCGTTTTGTTTCAGGTCATGGCGGCATCTCCGACTTTGCAACTGAGAGAGCTTCCAATCCGTTTGTTAGCGATCAGGTTCTTGCTCGATAACAAACGTTTTTTTATACCCATCCCAACTCAAGATGCCGGTTTCAGCAAGACTAGAAACAGCCATATTTAAGACAAGTAATTTTTGGGCTAGTCATTCTAGCTGAAAATTGCTTAACGAAGAAGATGGTTGTTTATAGTCTTGCCCTACGGGTGTTCAGCTAGAAAACTTGCACAGTGTTACAACTCTTGGAAAGGACTAGTCAGAGCCTGCCCCGCAAGCGATGCGAGTGCTTTGGGTATTCCCTTCGAGTTGCGCCTCGTTCAAATTTCCTAGCTGAACACTGAAATCGGCATCTTGAGTTGGGATGGGTATATATCTTAGATATTTTGTTTCTTAGAATTGATTAACTCTAATACTGCCAGGTATAACTGAACTTGGCAAAAATAGTCTTGTCAGTTTTCTCAAGCGAACCGATATTATCTCTATCAACGGCCTTGTCTGAATAGCCGAGGTAAACAAGCGATAGAGGGTTTAATTTATAAGAGTAAATCAATTGAGTACCATAACTTCTATAGCTTCTGTCGATAGTTTGATCCTTATATAAAGCAGGATTTCGCTCTATTTCTATTGCTTGCAAAGTCAGTGATAAACGACTTCTAATATTAAATTGATAAGCCATTCTCGTATCAAAAAGCTTTGCATTAAACAATTCTCCTTCCGGAATATCAAGGTTCATTTGGGTTGCAGACAAACCAAGATTAAAATGTTTGCCAACTTGCCAATTAATAAATGGTTCAAATAATTTAATTTTTCCCAACTGTGAATGCTCAACATCTATCTCGTCACCTATCAACATAAAATTACCAAGAGTTAAATGATGGTTTGGTTTAAAGCGGAAGAACATCATAAAACGATCTTCATGAAAAAGTTGATCATTATTTGAACGATCTCTAGAAACAACGCCAAACCGCGTGGTGAATTGCATCGGGCCATGAAGATTAAAATGCAATTCTGATTCTTCTTCTAACAACTTTCCATCTTGATCTTCGGTTCGATCCCAGTCACCAAAAAATCCCCATCGCGTCCAATCACTACCTTCATCGCCATACCAAGTATAATTTCCACCCAATATAAGCTTTTTATAGTTGACTCGACCAATAAAACCCATATCTGCTCGAAAGTCTTTCCCAAAGTCGTTATAGGTAGCGCGTAATCCATAATTTCTGGTACTACGTCGATACCGTAACGAATATGCATCATCCGATTGCTTTTCTGCCACATCAAAATCATCTTGTATCTGTTGAGGGTTGTGTGATTCAGAATGCATATATTGAACTTCAACACTGTCAGATTCAGTTAAATAATATTTTCCATCAATCGCCGACACGGTATTTTCATAATCACCGTTACTACGATGAGTAATCAGCGCACCAAAATTATTTTTATCACCAATATCTCTTTGGTAACGAGCAATAAATATGTCTGTATCAAAATTATCCATTACTGCAATATCGGACGACTCACTGCTGGGCATTAAAAAGCTAGTATTGGTATCTCTTGCAACAATAATTCCTGTGCTGTGAACACCCGACTTCCCGCTCATTTTCAAACCGTATTCTGGATCAGCAATATTTCGAGTATGAACAAGACGATTAGTACTATTAAAATAATCAGCCCCATCGAGGAAAAAAGGGCGGGCCTCGGGATAAAACAATGAGAAGGTAGAATTAATATCTAGCTGCCCTGCATCGGCTTCAATTTGAGAAAAATCAGGGTTAACTGTGGCGTTTAAGATCCAATCTTCAGTCACTGCCCAACGAAAATCAACGCCAACGTCCGCATTTGATTCACCTTCCCAATCAGATCCAGCCTCGACATCTCTTACTTCAAATTTTGAGTATGTCAGCGTTGGAGTAACGTCCAAATTATTTCCAGTTTCTAAATTTGGCATCCCTTTCACTTTATAGATTTGGCACAAGGAGCAATCCAGATCGCGACTATTCGGACTATCTGAAAATACCATTCTGGATTTGCGTGGATAAATCCGTAAAAAGTTAATTCCCCAAGTTTGCTCTTTTAGACCCGAAGGAAATCTAACGGCTCTAAAAGGAATTGCCATTTCGACAATATAACCGGACTTGGTAATTTGCCCTGCGCTATCCCAAACAGTATCCCATGATGAATCCTCGTTAAAGCGAACATCATCACGAGTTAAATCGCCTTGTACTCCGAGCGGATTAACAAAAAATTCAAAGCCTCTTCTTTCGTCATTAAATGTGTCAATGATGATACCGACGAAATCATCTTGGAAAATGCTATCTCGATCTTTTAAAAAACCTTGAATTTTTTTCGGATCGGGATCATCTGCAATAAATGCAAAATAAAGAAATTCTCCGTCTTCCATCATATAGGCTTTTGTTTTTACAGGCGATGGCGTGTTATCGCCGGGATTGGTTTCATACAGCAGTTCAACGGCTTCAGCATCGTCCCATTCACCCTCTGAAATAACAGCATCGATAACTGGAGCTGTATCAATTCGAGGAATCTGATAGCTTTTCTTTTCGGCAACCGCAGTAAAAGATATAAAAAATAGAGCGCCGATAAAAACGCTATTTCGCCAAGCCATGTGTTCCCCTCTTAAATATTATTTTTGGAATATACAGAAAAAGACGCTAACTAAACGCAAATAGTTTGGACTGTTAATCATTTGTTACAACTATTACTCTTGTAACAACATCTTGCAATAGTTTGAACACTTATTAATCGTTTAATAATTCATTACAGAATAAAAAACCCAAATAGGAATCAATTTGGGCGTTACAAAAAGGAGAGATTATTTGTTGAGTCTGTTCGTTAAAATCGATTGTTGATCATAATTATTCCGAATTCGGGCTAATTACAAATGATCAATCACTCGTGCTATCGCATCTAAACAGGAAGATCCCAAATTCTGAGAGCGCTCTGCAGACCAACCTTGTTCTTCGTTGGGCGTTTCAACTGTATCTTTAAATGGCATTTCAAGCGTCATAGACAAGCAATCAAAATCTTGAGCAATGTAATTAGTACAGATGCTCATATCCGCTGAATTTGGTTTATCGATAGGATAACCAACGCGAGTTTGAAAATCAGGGTTAACTAGCTGTAAATGAGTGGTAAACATCTTTTGTAAGTTTGCCAATCGCTCAGTCCAACCTTTAATGCCTTCAGCCCCCGCAATGAAGTTATAAGGCAAACCTTCATCTCCATGAACATCAAGACAAAAATCAACACCAACTTGCTCCATCATTTTTTTAGTTAAAAAGACTTCGGGGCTTTTTTCCATGGATGGATCTAACCATTCTCTATTCAAATTTGCTCCGGCGGCGTTGGTTCTTAAATTTCCTCTTTTAGAGCCGTCTGGATTAATATTGGGAGTCACGTAAAAAACCGCTTTCTTTAACAATGCTTGAGCAACCGCATCGCTATCATCTAACAAGCGATACAAAAATCCCTCTGCCCACCATGAAGCCTGGGTCTCACCGGGATGTTGACGACCATGAATCCATATTTTCTTTTTCTCAGGTGCTGACTCACCAATGATCAATTGATCAATATCCTGTCCATCAAGCGTCTGACCTAAAACATTCAAATTAACTAACGGATGCTCTAATAAGCTAGCAACAAAGTCTGCGTGTCTTTCCATAGAATAAGGTGCAAAATAAGCATAATAAACAGAATGCCTTTCTGGCTGATGTTGAATCGATAATACGCCATTTTCATAACTAGTTGGTACGCGAAACCAAGTAATACGATCATAAGAAGCGACCGCCTGATAATCATTCCAGCCATCAACATAAGCAGCATCTTTTGCATTAATAATGTTAAATTGGCAATCCTTCCCTAGTACGCCGCATGCACGAAAATAAAACCATTGATAATAGTCACTATTATTGTCACGCTTAATTTCAAGCTGAATATCACTAAAATGGCTTTTGCCAATACAACGGATATTACCGCCATCAAATTGACTGTTAATTGAAATTTTACTGCTCATCTAATTTTCTCCTAACAAGCTAAAGGTTACGCCATCAGCGGACTGCTTGGGCGTAAAACTATAGATACTTAATACTGTATCTGCAAGAATTCTTTCATCTTTAAGCCAGCCATCTTTCCACGATTTCTGCTCTTTGGAATCCCAGTGAATTTCACCTAGAAATGAATCAGGAGAAAATTCAAGAGCGATGGGATAATCTGAAGGCTCAAAAAACTGTTGGCATATTGAGGTTAAATCCTCAAATAAAGCGACATGAACAGAATTCTCCTCATCAAGAACGCTTTGAGGAATATATCCGGTTATTTGGGCTTCATCCCATTGTTCACTTGATAAAATTTTAAAAACAGAATTCATTGATAATTTGATTAGTTGACTAGTGTAAAAAGGCGACTATGCTAACAATATATTGGTAATATTGCTATTATCTCAAACTTGGATATTTGCACTCCCAATTTTGCAATTAGAATTAAAACAAGGTCTAATAGCTTCGAACATTTATCTTATAATTTGGCACCTTAATTTACAGTCATGAATAAACAAAAACGTACACACATCTTTGAGAAACTTCGTGAACAAAATCCAAACCCAACAACCGAATTAGAATACTCATCTCCTTTTGAATTATTGATAGCCGTAATTCTTTCAGCTCAAGCAACAGATGTTGGTGTTAATAAAGCAACTCGTAAACTCTATCCGGTTGCCAATACCCCAGAAAAAATATATGCCCTAGGAGTTGAAGGATTAAAAGAATACATTAAAACCATTGGCTTATTTAACTCTAAAGCTAATAACGTAATTAAAACCTGTCAAATGTTAGTCGAACAACACGACTCAGTCGTTCCCAATAATAGAGAAGATTTGGAAGCTCTTCCCGGTGTCGGTCGAAAAACCGCCAATGTGGTCCTTAACACCGCTTTTGGACAACCCACTATGGCAGTTGATACCCATATATTTCGAGTCTCTAATCGAACAGGAATTGCCAAAGGAAAAGACGTAGTTGAAGTGGAAAAGCGACTAGTTAAATTTATCCCCGATGAATTTATGATGGATGCACATCATTGGCTTATTTTGCACGGTCGTTATACTTGTATAGCCCGCAAACCAAGATGTGGATCATGTATTATCGAAGATTTGTGTGAGTTTAAGCAGAAGGTTGGGAATTAATATTAAACGAAAATAGCGATCAATTATTTTGAATAGATTGGCCCTTAACCCAAACAATAACCTTTATCCTTTAAACCGATACTCTTATAATACCCGCCAACAACCCAATCCCTAACAAAGCTAAAACCACTATGAACAAAAGCATGATCACTAACTCTCTGAGCATTTTACTAATCGGCTTAGGACAAATGTTAGGTAATCCACTAATATTTATGATCGGTTTATTTGCCTTTTCTGGTGCGATAACCAACTGGCTGGCAGTTCACATGCTGTTTGAAAAAGTTCCCGGTTTATATGGCTCTGGAGTAATCCCTGCCCGCTTTGAAGATTTTAAGTCGGCGATTCGAACCATGATGATGGAACAGTTTTTCAGCCAACAAAACCTTGACCGTTTTATGGAAGACTCTGGTAGTCGAGAAGTTGAATTAGTATTAACGCCGGTAATAGAAAAAGTCGATTTATCCCCTGCTTTCGACAAGCTAGTCAAAGTAATTATGGAGTCATCATTTGGTGGAATGCTCGGTATGTTTGGTGGACAAGAGGCACTTATACCGCTGAAAGAACCGTTTATGGAGAACATGAAAGTCTCGTTGATCGAAATGAGTCAATCTCCTGAATTTGATGAATTACTCAAAACGGAGTTGAAACAACCTAATATCACCGATGATATAAGGGAAAAAGTCTCAGCGATTATCGAGCAAAGACTCAATGAGTTAACACCGTCAATGGTTAAATCAATTGTTCAGGAAATGATCAAACAACACCTTGGCTGGTTAGTCGTTTGGGGCGGCGTTTTTGGTGGCTTGATTGGCGGAATATCGTCTATTTTGCTTTCTTAGATTGATACTTAATTGTAATCCCGGTTAGCAAATTCCTTAGAAACTGATTACCGCATTCTCTGTAATTACGATGATTAGGATTACGGAAAAATGCGCTAATTTCAGATTTTGAAATTCTAAAGTCGGCCAGATTTAAAATATCGATTAAACTTTCCGTGGTTAAAGATAGAGCTATTTTAATTTTATTCACTACAAGATTGTTAGTTAACCGTTGTTTTTTTGCCAAAGAAACTCGTTCAACTTGAGTTATTTCTGGCTCGTTTTCTCGTTTACCGCGCTTGTGAATAATAAGTCCATCTAAAAATATCAGCAGCAAATAATCAGGCAATGGAACAAATTCTTTAGCATCCTCCTTTGCTAAATAGCCTTTTAACTCGGCAAGAGAAAGTTGATAATTAGCTAATAAAAATAGCTTTAACATCATCTTATCGTTAAAGTTTAATCCGTATCTAAGTCGACGTAAACAATAGTTATTCATTAAAATCTCTTACTTCAGTTTGCTCAATATTAATGTCATCTTTTGATTTGAGATAGACCGTTTGTGATTCTTCACCAAATTCGATCAATAGTTCGCCCGACTTTATCTTGTGTACTGTTTGTTCAGCCCAAACAGAAACGTCTGGTAAGTCTTCTGTGTCTGATAAGTTAGATACTACCCACTCCTTCGCTAAGGAATAGACTGCATCTTCGGACAATTCTTGGTAGGGGATCAGCATGGAGTATATAAATCTTTTGGAAAAATCGCAAAATGGGTCTCAAGATTATACATTAGCCTTAATTAATTAGCGTAATTATTGTGCATTTTTAATAAACTAGGGCTATGATTAAAGGCAATTAATCGGCATAAGCCGATTGTAGAAAAAAGTTCATGTGATCCAGAAGATCACTGAGTTTTCATTCGATACAATAGGTAACAAAAATGGCAAATATTCTGATAGTTGATGACTCTGCAAGTATGAGACAAATGGTGGCATTCACTCTAAAAAGTGCGGGTCATAATGTTGTTGACGCATCGGATGGTTTAGAAGGTTTAAATAAAGCGAAAGTTAGCCAATTCGACTTAGTCATTAGTGACGTGAATATGCCCAACAAAAACGGATTAGAATTAACCGCTGATTTAAGAGCCCTGCCCAACTACAAGTTTACTCCGATTCTATTATTAACCACGGAATCTGCTGGTGACAAAAAGAGTCAAGGGAAAAGTGCTGGTGCTACAGGTTGGATCGTTAAGCCTTTTAATCCTGAGACGCTTAATCAAACAGTTAGTAAAGTCCTTAGATAAAGTCATCGCTAGAGAGTTTTTAGAACTCTGGATTTTTAACCTTCCAAAAATACAAATAAAAAAGGCCACCTTATAGGTGACCTTGTTGATTTGGCGCGCCCGGAGAGATTCGAACTCCCGACCAATCGGTTCGAAGCCGATTACTCTATCCAGCTGAGCTACGGGCGCAGATAAATAACGCGCCTAATCTAACTGAATGCGGGTTCTGACTCAAGATATTTCTCATATTATTTTTGAGATTTTGTTTTTACTCTCGTTGCGCATATAATCTCACGACCAATGACTTCAGCGATCTTTTCTTTTGCAGAATCTACTAACACTTAAACAACAAATTAAAAAACTCGCTTTGGAGCAGGGTTTTCAACAAGCGACAATTTCTGATCTTGATACCAGCGACTATTTTCCACGATTTAAGCAATGGGTAAATGAAGGTAATCATGGCAATATGTCGTTTCTCGAACGAAACCAAAAATTGCGACAATCCCCTACCGAATTACATCCTGATACCTGTCGAATCATATCTGTGCGCTATAACTATTTACCCGATGAGGCAGGCTTTACAGAGCAATTAAATGACGTAAACCGCGCCTATATTTCCCGATATGCTTTAGGTCGCGATTATCATAAGCTGATGAGAAAGAAATTACAAAAATTAGCGGAAGCTATCGGAACAAATTGTAACGACCTAAACTACAGAGTATTTGTTGATAGTGCGCCTGTTTTAGAAACCGCTTTCGCCGAAAAATCGGGACTTGGATGGAAAGGAAAGCACACTCTAGTTATTAATAGAGATGCTGGTTCATGGTTTTTCTTGGGTGAAATTTTTATCAACATACCACTGGAAATAGATCTCCCTGTCACTAATCAATGTGGAAACTGTTCGGCTTGTATCAATCTTTGCCCAACTGACGCAATTGTAGCTCCCTACAAAGTCGATGCTCGTCGATGTATATCTTATTTAACGATTGAAAATGACGGTGAAATTCCGCTGGAATTGAGAGCTCTAATGGGAAATAGGATATATGGATGTGATGACTGTCAGTTAGCCTGCCCTTGGAATCGATATTCCTCAACTACAAAAGACGCCAACTTTTCTCCACGACATGATCTCGACCAAGCCTCACTTTTGTCATTATTTAATTGGACTAAACATGAATTTGATCAAAACTTACAAGGAAACCCCATACGCCGGATCGGATTTGAAAGATGGCAACGAAATATTGCCGTGGCACTTGGAAACGGAGAGACTAGTGATGATGTGATGGTTGCACTTGATAGAAAAAAAGAAACTGCTTCATCGATGGTTAAAGAGCACATTGAGTGGGCAATTAATCAACTTAATTGCCCAAATAAAAGAGATAAACCTCTTCAATCCAAGACAAAAAAATTGATTCGGGGCATAAAAAAAATGATGCCCTCTACGACTAGGGGTATTTAGTTTTAAGACTGTTGTTAATTTTGCAAAACAGATTCAACTAAAGCTTTTCGCCAATCTATATTTTCTGCCTCTTTACTCTCTAACATAACGATTGCATTAGAAAGCATTTCAACGCTCGATTTAATTTCGCCTCGCTCCAATCTATTCTGATATTTCTGATAAAAAACTTTTTCAGGATTGGATAAATATTTAAACAATGATGCGCCTAACTCTTTTGATAATTCCGTCGCCAAACGATCCATAATCTTTATATCCGACGGCAAATCAGCCTCAATGTAAGGTTGGTGGAATAGTCCCTTTTGAAATTCTTTAGTTGATTCACCAACATGGTTTGCTTCTTTAACGATATTGTCGGTGAATAAAACACTAAGTGTGGATGGTTCAACAATTCTATAAGAAACTTCTGCGACAGAAACTTTCTTTGTACGCTCTAGCAGGATAGTAATATCTTCCATGATTTTTTCTTCAATAAATTGTATGGGAGCCTCACCCTTTTTACGCGACTTCCATTTTGTATATTCCTCGGTCTCAATATTATTGATTCCAGTCTGGACATTAATACTACGCTGTCCTTGGCTCTTGGTGGTTTCAATCGCCGCCTGTAAAACCTCACCGTCGATCAATAAAATAACTCCCGACAAACCGTCATCTGCAATATTTATTGGTAATTCAGATATTATTTTTAATTGAGCACCAAGCTCATCAAAAAGAATCTTCTCAAGTTTACTACTCACTCTTCTGCCAACAGATCCTACAACTGAATTAGACGAAAGAACTTCCTTAAATTCTGACACTGACAACTTGGTTGTCGCTCGATTAATAATGACTTCCAATTGGGCGTCAATTTTTTCGTCTAACATCGGGTAGCTAGGATCAAACTCCCTAATCACACCTAGAAGACCGTATTTAGCTCCAACCATAACCTCTCCCGAATCGACTTTAGACATCAACAAATCTAGAAATTGTTTTTCCTGAATAAAACCGATGGTGGCAATTGATAATATTTTTTGGATATTTCTGCCCCGCTTGAAATCTTTGTATGCGGATAAAAGGTCGCCTTTTTGATAGTTTGATTGAGCGTTACTTGCAAAATAATTTGCTAATAACACAATGCTAGATTTCATTTTTTTCTGAACCTGAAGCATCATTGGCTTATCAGAGATATCTAGCAGTGCACTGTAGGCTAACTCTGGTTTTCCATTTTCCATTGCTGAGCGAAAGTTTTGTTCAAATAACGCCGCTTCACTTTGAGACAGCAATGATTCAAACTGGATATTTCCCGGATCGATCAATAAGCCTGTTTTAGCAGAATCTAATGCGATATTAAACATCCTCTTCTTATAAGCTTCTCGCCCTTGAGAAGATATCTGCTTGATATTTTTATCCAAAGCACTTTGGTACGCAGTTGCTGCTTGACTTCGCTCACCAGAAAGAACCGCGATTTTCTTTAGTCCATTTAATTGCTGAACAACATTTAAAGAATCATCAGCTAACATCTTTTCGGTTTCATCAATTTCGTTTTGAGTTTGATTGATTGATTGTTGTAAACCTTGGGACATCTGATTAAAACTTGCCAAATCCCAACGTTTAACATTTTCTATTTTCATTTCTAATTCTGACAAATGAGCTTTATCGACAAACCCATATTCAGTTTTATGTTCCGATAAAACCTTTTGTATTACCGCTTTACGTTCATCGACTAATAACTTGGCAATCGTTAATTGAACATTGGACAATTCATTTTTACTCGAACCCCTAGCTTCCGACTTTAGTTTTTCTGCTTTCTCATATAGAGTTTCTAGAGTTCCTGTATTTTGTGCTTCATTGATTTCTGATGGAGTGATTAAAGCCTTTTTCCCTCCACAAGCAATTAAACTAATAACAAGCAATGCAGTTACTAAAGTTGTCGTTGTATTTCTCATACCTATAGTCTCTCTTCTTTACGCTTTATAATTATTGTTTTTATCGCATCAAACGTAATTATGGTTTAGGAATATCAATATTTTCATTAGCCGCTTCATCGTTTGAAACACCATCTGCATCTAACTCATCCTTGCCAGTAAGCGCTTCATCCTGAATAACCTTTTCTTTATTTACCGATTCTTTTAACGAGTTAAATTCTTCTTTATACTTTTCTAGCCTAACATGATTGGGGTTAAATAATATCAACTTGGCTAACCAAGTTTCTGACGCGTCCAATATATTATTCGATAAAGCTACATCAAGATTAGTAATGATTGTTCGCTCTATCGTCTTTATCCCGTTTAATGCCTTTTGATTTGCAGAATCAATTTCTAACGCAGCGTTAAATTTTTCAAATGCGTTATTGCCCAAAGGTTCAACCAACTTTCCTTGCTGCAACAAATCAGAAGCCGTTTGTAGGTTACTATCTAGTTTCAACTTAACCAAAGGGTTAGCTAGCTTTTTTTGTCGCTCCGCCTCCGTCACTCTAACTTGCTCTTTGCGTTTTTCTTGTTTTATTTCTTCAGCACGCTTTTGATTAAATATATGTTGCTGTTGATGGATTTTAGTTTGATAGGATGAAATATTGGTTGTAAAAGACGGTATTGTTTTTATACTTTCCAAATAAGTTTTTGCTTTTGAAAATTGATTATCATTAAGTGCCTGTTCAACCAGTTTTGTATAAGACTTTTCGACAGAGGAAAAACCTTGGTTGATTCTTTCATCTTCACTATCTATTTCCGAAGCTTTTTTGTAAAAATAAATAGCGTTATCATTCATTGGATTTCCTAACCGCCCCGCAGTCAAAGCTCTTTCTGCTGAATCAATATAGTTATCAAAAAGCTTCGAATCATTTTCTTGACTGGCAATTAATGCTTCATGGTTTTGTTTTAACGTCTTCACTCGCTGTCTAGCGATTGTTAACTCTTCATTATCCTTATCAGCAAAAGCTACCATTTCTAGCCACTGTTCCGAATTAATAAAAAGCTTGTTTTCCGCAGACAATATTGATTCGTCCAAAGCAATAGCAACGATGTCGTTTCTAATTCGATTAATGTCTGGATTAGTTGGAGCGATTGATTTGGCAGTAATCAAGAGATCTAACGCCTGCTTAATGTCTGTTAACTCATGTGGAGAATAGTGAGCGAGTGTATCGGCTTGTTGAATTAAACGCTCAACCTCTGGTTTAACTTTTTCAGTTTCCTTTCCTGCTCGATTTTTCTTATTATCCTTTACTTGAGAGTCAACAATCTGCTCAGAACTTTTATTCGACGATAGGCTTTTTCCCGTTTCAAACCAGTTAACGCCTAATAGTTCTTGCGCTTGTGGAAACCAACTGTCTCGCTTAATATAACCGAAGCCAAAAGCGATAACTAAAACCAAGCTGATGGTGACCAATGCTACCCGACTCTTAGGTTCCGGCAACACGGTAATTCTTTGTTCAACATTAAAATCATCATTTAATTCAAACTCTTCGTTATCAAACATTTCGCTTTTATTCGGCTTATCTATTGTTTGAGAAATCGTCGTTTGAGAGGTTGAAGTTGTAGCCTCAGATTGCACCCCTGAACCAATATAAGATTTTATGGCGGCTGACAATTCATTACCGTTTTGATATCGATCATTGGGGTTTTTTGCCAACAATCCGTCAATGATCCACTGGAGATGATTTAATCGCGCGGGAAGTTGGGGGACTGGTTTGGTAACATGCTGGATACAAACCGACACTGAGTCGTCACCGGTAAAAGGTACTCTTCGGGTTAGCATTTCAAATAAAATGATGCCAAGGCTGTACAGATCTGATCGACCGTCTAAGGCTTTACCACGACATTGCTCAGGACTCATATATTCAGGCGTACCAATCAACTTTCCCGTCTGAGTCATTTGAGTTGAAGAGTTAGATGCTTTAGCAATTCCAAAATCAGTTAGTACCGGCTGATTATCATCATCAAATAAAATATTTTCAGACTTCACATCTCGATGAATATAACCTTTTTGGTGTGCAAAATGTAAAGCTTGAGCTAATTTCGCAACAATTAGCAAAGCATCCTTATTTTTGATTCCTTGAGCAATCAAAGACTTAAGGTTAGGACCTCGCATATATTCCATTGCAAGATAATAAAAATTACCGCTTTCACCAACATCGTAAACAGTCACGATTCTAGCGTGAGATAATTTGGCAACGATCTTGGCTTCTCGAAGGAATCGTTCACCAAAACTAGGATCAGCAGCTAAAGCAGGAGACATGATTTTTAGAGCAACTTCTCGCTCAAATCCCTGCTGAATGGCGAGATAAACCGTTGCCTGTCCTCCAACACCAAGCGTTTTTATTATTTTGTAACCTGGTATTTCCATCACACCCACAAGTAAACAACCTACCACTATAAAATAAGTTATATATTATTCTTTATTTTCAAAAACTTAACCCATAACGATTATAGGCTATATATTAACAAAACAGTCGTCTAGTTTGAACAGATATTATAATTATCCAAGCTTTTCTTTTAAATAGTGCGAAATTTGGACTATACTTGGAGTAATCGAACCAAAGGAGAAGACAATGCGTACCAGAACAGGTGAAGCTTCCAGACCATGGTTTAGATCAGAACGCTATTACCACACAGGTGACGGTTGGTGGTTTACAACAAGAGAAAATAGCGAGCTTGGACCATTTAATTCTCAAGATGAAGCCGAAAGCGAATTAGTGATGTATATCCGAAAGATCAATACTGCCGATAATTTTCCGACAACGGCTCTTTAGATTTTAACTGCCACTGATTACCGGATTAACTTGTTCCGCTGGGATGGTTCAATCCTTTGCTTTATTTTCCCATTACCTAACCAACATTTTCTCGATTAACTAACCAATTTATGACCTTTGACGCTGCTATCATGCCAAAGGTCGAAGTAACCACAACCGAAGCCCCCAATCCTTGAGAACAATCTAGGCGAGAGCTTGTATTTCCTAGCTTCTTCTGATAACTGATATTACCCTCTGAATCAGGATACAATAGTTGTTCAGTAGAATACACACACTCTACACCAAACCGTCTTTTTGGGTTTTTGCTAAAGTTATAATTACGTCTTAATTCGTTCCTTACTTTCGCTGATAAAGGATCTTGCCAAGTCCGGCTTAAATCACTCACTGAAATTTTTAACGGATCTATTTGACCTCCTGCTCCACCAATTGAAATTATTTTTATCTTATTTCTTTTACAGTAATGGATGATTGCTGCCTTAACCTTGGCATTATCAATGGCATCAACAACATAGTCAGTGTCGTTACTCAAATATTTAGAAAGATTTTCTTTGTTTATAAAATCAATAACTTGAGTTACTTTACAATGGGGATTAATCGATTTAATCCTTTCTGCCATTATTTCAACTTTTAACTTTCCAACAGTGTCACTCTTCGCATGAATCTGACGATTGGTGTTAGTCACACAGATATCATCTAAGTCGATCAAAATAATATGACCTATCGCCGTACGAGCAAGAGCTTCAGCTACCCAACTACCTACACCGCCAATACCGATAACGGTAACGCTTGATTGTTGTAATTTACCAACCCCTTGTCCCGAATAGAGTCTCTGGATTCCACCGAAGGCTTGTTGCATCAATTCTTACTCTTGTATTACTTTCGATCTTTGATGATGCATATTTTACCGATTATAAGAAGCTATCGATAGCCAAGCGGTAAAATATTCTTTGTTGCTTGACGATACATATCAGACCAGATAAATTGAGCCTCTAAATCAACTGTTTTATTACTAGCTAAATGACTCAATGGAGAATCCATAATGCCTAATTACAAGGCTCCCGTAGAAGATATGAAATTTATCCTGCATGATTGGCTAAAAGTCACGGAACTATATAGCGAATTGGGGTTATCCGAAGCGGCAGACAAAGATTTAATTAACGCGGTCATCGACGAAGGTGCAAAATTTACTGAATTACAAATTTCACCTATTAATCACTCTGGAGACCAGCAAGGGTGCATTCTTAAAAATGGGCAAGTAAAAACGCCTGATGGCTTTAAAGAAGCTTATGCACAATATTGCGATGCTGGCTGGGCTTCCTTACGTTTTTCTACAGAATATGGCGGTCAAGGACTACCTCCGTCGCTAGCAACAACGCTTGCCGAAATGACAGCAGCGGCCAACACTTCATGGAGTATGTATCCCGGTCTTACCCATGGCGTTATTTCTGCATTATCTGCTCATGGTAGTGATCAACTTAAAAATCGCTACTTACCAAACCTTATCCAAGGACGGTGGACCGGTACCATGTGTTTAACCGAAGCTCATTGTGGTTCAGATTTAGGTTTGCTCAAGACCAAAGCGGCACCTAATGCGGATGATACTTATTCTATCTCCGGAACTAAGATTTTTATTTCTGCCGGTGAGCATGATATGTCAGACAATATCGTTCATTTAGTCCTTGCAAGACTACCTGATGCCCCCAAAGGAACCAAAGGTATTTCTCTTTTTGTGGTGCCAAAAATATTGAATGATGACCTAGCCGAATCGGGAAATACTAATCCTACTGACAACCAAGTAATCTGCGGTTCGATTGAACACAAAATGGGAATCAAAGCGTCATCCACTTGTGTAATGAACTTTGAGGAGTCTATTGGTTTTATGGTGGGCGAAGCAAACAAAGGTCTAAGTTACATGTTTACCATGATGAATTCGGCAAGACTCGCTACCGGCATTCAAGGTTACGCCATTGCCGATTTATCTCGTTCAGCTTCGCTGGATTATGCCAAAGAGCGATTACAAATGCGTTCCTTATCTGGGGTTAAAATGCCGCAGAAACCAGCCGATCCCATTATTGTCCATCCAGATGTTAAACGTATGCTGCTTACTCAAAAGGCTTTGATTGAAGGTTGTCGAGGATTAGCTTTTTATGTAGCAACTCTACTTGATCGGGCAAAATATGGTGACGACGCTAATGGAAAGATAGATAACCGACTTGGGCTTCTCACGCCAATATGCAAAGCCTTTATGTCCGAAGCTGGATTTGAATCCGCTAACCACGCGGTTCAAGTTTTAGGTGGACATGGCTATATTTCAGAATGGCAATTAGAACAGCAAGTAAGGGACGCTCGAATCACCATGATTTATGAAGGCACAAACGGTATTCAATCGCTTGATCTGTTAGGTCGTAAAATACTCAGAGATAATGCTAAGACCTTAATGAGCTGGACTTCTGAAATCCAAGCCACTGCAAAAAAACATCAAGAAATGTCTTTGTTTTCAAACGCCGCCTCAAAAATAGATAAATTATGTGACGAATGGTTAATGTTAACTCAGGAAATAGGCAAAAAGGCTCAAGCTAATATGGATGAGGTTGGCGCGGCGGCCTTTGATTATCTAATGTACGCTGGTTATATCAGCCTAGCCCATATTCATTTACAGATGGCGAGCGCAGCTCAAAACTCTACGATTAATGAAGACTTTAAGACAGCAAAACTTCAAACACTTAATTTTTATATAGATCGAATTTTGCCGCGAACGAAAATGCATAAATCAGCAATTTTGAGTGGTAATGATAATCTTCAATCGACGGAATTTACGCTGGATTAACCTTTCTTCGAATAATTATCCCAAGTTAAGGGCAATTAGTAATTCAGCACGCTTTTGACAAAAGGAATCGTTATTTTTCGTTGATAGGTAAGCGATTGTTTATCTAGTAACTTAACAATGGAGGTTAAGTTACTCACTTCTCTCTCGGTACGAGCCAATAAGTATTGAGCGACTTCATTAGGGATATCCAGTCCGCGATGTTTAGCATTTTGAATTAAAAAAGAAACTCGCTCAGAATCACTCAATCGATTTAATTTATAAGTTTCCATAGAGGATAATCGAGATTTAAGATCTGCGAGCGCCAGATCAGCATTGATGTATGGCTGTTCACTAAATATCACTAACTGCTTATTGCTGGCCTTGAGCGCGTTAAACAAGTTGAAAAGGGCTACCTCCCATCGACGCTCACCTACAATCGCATCAAAAGTATCTAAGCAAACCAAATTAGCAAATTCTAGTCCTTCTAATACTTCTGGCTCTAACATTTTGTTATCTAAAGGAAAATAAGCGGCGGTTAAATCATCGGAGGCATAATCCTGACAAATTGCCTGAGCTAAGTGAGATTTGCCAACACTTTTGCTTCCCCAAACATAGAGAAAATCGTTATCAGTCTGTTTTAGTGATTGAAGCCTAGAAACTAATTGCTGATTCCCTTCCGCAAAAAAATTCTCAAACTTTGCAGAATCATCCAATTGGACGTCTAAGGGTAATTGCAACATTTGGTTAGTCTGACCGATCGGTAACAGCTTTCACTGAAGAATATTTATTCCCCCAAACCCAACTGTAGTGGATGGTACTGGCGATGACGGTAAAATAGACGACCCATATTAGATAATCGATCATGAGACTAGGGAGTTCAAAATAGCTTAGTGAGACCAACACTGCTGACACGGTTAGTATCTGCATAAATGTGTTAATCTTTGAAATTAAGCTTGGTTCCATTTGGAATGGACCAGCTCGTCGATAATAGAGATAAGCACCCAACACGATATAAATATCTCGAGCGGCAACAACAGAAAAGAATAACAAGGTAAATTTATGATTAATAGTTAAAATAGCCATCGTTACGACCAACAATGCCTTGTCTGCTATCGGATCTAAAATACTACCAAAACGACTGACCCAATTAAATTTTTTCGCTAGAAAGCCATCCAAAGCATCTGAGCAACCTGCAATAAAGAAAATCACAAGTGCCGTTTTATAATCTTCATCAATCAAACAAATCGATAACGGAATCAATAAAATCAATCTGATGGAAGTAATAATATTCGGTAGAAGAGTCCAATTCATCCTATCCTACCCAGCGATAATAAAGAGTTTGTAACAGATTAGTATTCTCGCTTTCGCTCATTTCGTCATCGCCCTTTTCATCTTCATTTTGCGAGTCATTTAATCGCTCAGAGCTTTTAGGTAGTATAGCTTCCAAGCTTTCAGAACCAGAAATGACTTGTTCAAAATTTTCTTCATTTGATGCTACCTGAATCGGGTCGATTGGCAACATTTTTTGACTTAAACTAATACCTTTAATGACCGATTCAAGTTGACCTAAAAGAGTCAACTTGAATAAAGTACGATCTTCTGCAATGGTGACTAACTCAATCTTACTAATCGAAGACAAGCTGGTTAAATAGGACTCAAGCTGTTTGAATTCAGTAAAACTATTGATATCCGAAATATCCATCATGACTTCGTTTTTTAGCCCTACCTCTTCAACCACACAGTATTTTTCACATAATAACTCAGCAATCCTATCCATCATCTTCGAAATAATTAATTCTTGGGTCGCCTCGAATAACTCAAAAGCGGTTTCTGTACCTTGGTTCAAATAGCCAAATTTTCCGTTCCATCGTTCACCTTGGCGTTGAATTCTACCAAACAGAACCGAATCGGCAGCATATCTCAAAGATGCCTCAGATATAGGCTTTGCAAACCGTCCCCAAACATCACTAATAGACACCTTTAGCTCGTCATCTAAATCCATAAGAGGAAGAATAATCGGAACACCTCTGCGAATAGAATCTTTATCTATCTGCTCTTCAACGGGGCTCGACGATTGAGATTCATGAATAATACGACGTTCAAAATCTTCTTCTATCGCTAGCCACAACAAGGTAACGGGTCGATTTGAGCCCCATAAAGGCATCTGAGACTGTTGAATTACATTGTTAATTAATCGCGGTTCGAAATAGAGTGAGATAAGGTAAACGCTCTCATTGTCTTCATTCTTATGACTAGAATACTCAAACCGCTGTAAATAGTTAGTGACTTTAGGGTAGGCTTGTTGTACCGAATAACTTTGTAAAATACTATTTGAGCCACTTTTGCGGATCAGAACTTCTCTAAATCCCGATAAGGTCGCTTTCCAACGCTCAGTTTTGCCCTGCCCCTTAACCTCTAGTTTAACCAGATAAAGGTCTTTCACTTCAACAGCGATAGTTTGCTGAGCGAAAGATACAAAAAGTAGCAGGCAAATTATGAAAAAAGCTTTATACATCAATACCAACGGATGGAGTTTATTAATAGACAGATAATAATCTAACTCTAATCGCTAACCAACAAGAAATGGTAGATTTTTATCTTTTAGTGATGATTATGACGACAAATAGCAAAATTATCGAGCAAACTAATGAAATCAATTCACACTCATCAAATCATCGGAGAATTTCATGCGACCATCTTTATCGATAATAATTGCTGAAACATCTGGCATTTGATTAATCATCTTAAGTCCCTCTTTTGAACCTAAGATGAAAATACTCGTCGATAGTGCATCTGCATCAACACCATTTGAGGCAATTATAGTGACACTTTGAGATTTTCTTGCTGAATCGCCGGTAGCAGGATCAAGAATGTGATGATAACGAACATTATCTTGTATAAAGAACCTCTCGTAATCGCCTGATGTAGAAATGGCCACATTCTCAAGTGGAAGATTGACAATCAATTTGTTTTCATCCCTAGGGTGCCTCACGCCAATGTACCACATGCGATCTTTTTTCTTGCCTATCACTCGGCTATCTCCGCCTGCGTTAACAAAAGCGTTTTTAATTCCCTTGGAAACTAGTATTTCTATACAGCGATCAACGGCATGTCCTTTGGCAATGCCTCCAAGATCAATTTTTGTCTGTTTGCTATTGAATTTAATACTAGTGTGATTGGAATTTAACTGGATACTTTTATAATCTATGTTATGAATTAGTTCTTTTCGCTGACGGTCTGTTGGTTTAATTTTATTTCTATAATCATAGTTAAAACCAACACTCGGAAAAGTAATGTCAAATGCTCCGCCAGTGAATTCTGAATATTCGATTGAACGCTGCAACAGCTGGAACATTTCTTTGGAAATTTTAACTTCTTGACTAGCAGCTAAATCATTAATTTTTGATAATTCGCTGGATGGCTTGAAAGGGCTCATTAGACGGTCAATTCGATTCATTTCTTCGACGACTTTAAGCATTAATTCTTGGGCTAACTGAGGAGAATCAGATTCTAGTTCCACCTTTGCCTTGGTACCCATTACCTCAAATTCTTTATGATACCACTTGGCATAGCAAGGCAAACTGACAAATAATAAAGCAATAACTAGGAGCTTCATCTAATTGGGAAAACTAGCTTGGTAAAAAATTGATTAGATAGGTGTCATTCCAAACAGAAACACTTTGCGCGCCAAAGTTAATTCGCTTGATTTTTGCCACTAACCTTTTAAGCAATGCAGGGTCGTCAATTTCACTTGAGTCAATACTACATTTAAGCACTTTACCCGATGCATCAATGGTCATACGGAACACCACTCGTCCTTGCAACGACGGATTTTTTCTGAGCGCTCTATGATAAAGCGCAAAAATAGCGGGTTTACTTTTTTCAAAAGTTAGCTGAATATTTTCATCACTTCGCTTTAGATTTCCACTTCGTGTTTTTCGTTTTGTATTCTCAATCGCGGAACCTATATCACTGGTGACCTTGGTCACATTTTGTCCCTTTAACTTACCAACACCGCTCGATTGACTTGCGGAAGCGACCCTAATTCCACCACTGCCTTTAGTCGATTTTTTAGTGATTAACGAGCGAGTCACTTCAGCTGCTTTTCCGGTATCATTAGACAAAGACTGGTTATTTTTTAAATCATCAATATCGTCAAGGTCTCTTAAATCAGCAAGTGCATCGAATACAGCGATATGCTTCTTGGCAACATCTTTTGCTGTTTTCTTTTCCACAGGTTTCTCTTCGATTTCTGGTTCTGGTTCTTTCTCTAATTCTTTTTCAGGCTCTTTTTCTTCCTTTATTTCGACAGGAGGAGGCGGTGGTTCAACAACCTTTTTCTGCTCCAATACCATCTTAACCAGTCTTGGAGGTATGGTCGTTCGCTTTGTTCGGTCTAATTTCTCAACCGTTAAAAATGGCACAATGCTAGTCACCAAAACTGCGAAAGCGATACAAGCAACCAGAATTTTTAGAAATCTAGATACTTCCTCAGGGCTTTTTTCCCAAGGTAAGATAGGGTCGAATGTCATGGAAGAATAGCTAGCCATTGAATCTTCTATTCCTCGTTAATCGGTTGAGCGTCAGACTTTTTCATGACTGCCATTGAAATATTAGTATAATTAGCTTCGCTGAGCGTCGCTAAAACTTTTCTTAATAATTTATATGGGATTTGTTTGTCACCCATGATGGTTACGTCTAACCCTTCCTCTTCAGCGTTTTCTTTAAAACTACTCTGTGCTTGGATTTTCATTTCATCAAGCAGAGGTTGGATCAAGTTTCCTTCGGTACTCAACACATCACTAACTAATGCAATCACTCTTCCTTGAACCAAAAGCTGGTCATTGTTAACCAATAGAATGATGGTTTCTTCCGGCAGTTGTTGAGCGCTAGACTCTGGTAGCTTTACGGCTTTGCTGCTAGGTAATTGCTGCGCAGATGAAGAATTTACCAACAAGAAAAAAACTAATATGGTAAATATATCCATGAGAGAAACAAGATTTAATCCGTTACCACCAAAACGCTTATGATGCCGCTCCATGCGAACCGCTTTTGTTGATTGCTTCACGGCTTAACCTCCTCAGTCACTCGAGAATCCGGTGGAGCATCACCCATAGAAATATTAGGAAAAAGTTCACCGTGAATTTGGTTTCCTTCTTCATCAAGCTCTTTTTCTTCTCTTTCTATTAACCTGACAGCATCCATCGTTTTAATCAGTAAATCATAAGGCGTTTCAGCTTCCATCAACAAGGTTATACCTGTATCTATATTAAATTCAGGATGTGTTTTAACTTGCTGTAAAAATGTATTGAGTTCCAAATAGTCATGCCCTTGTTCGCTATTAGGGATACTTTTTAATAAACCTGAATTTCTTTCTAATACGTCAAAACGATCTGCACGAATGATCACTTCTAGAGCTTTCGGTGGCTCATCTTCACTTGGAAGATTCTCTGAAGCACCGGTTGGTAAGTTCATATTTAAAATTGAGACTTGAGAAAATACCGCTGTCATCAATAGAAATGGAACTAAAACAACCATAAGATTCATAAACGCAGTAATATTTAATTCTGCGTTAACTTCTTTTAATCGATTTGACCGTTTTCGAAACATTATTTTTTGCCAAGTTAGTTGAAAAACAAATTAGTTGAAAAGATTAGCAAACTAATTATTGCTTAGGCACTGCTTTTTTTGCAGGTGTACTTGAAACTTCTTTAGGTCTTGCTGCCCTGATCAAGTTTACAAATTTCACAGAAGCCATTTCCAAACTATCAACGATTTCGGTTGTTTTAGTTTGCAAAAAGGTAAACATCAGCAATAACGGGATAGCAGCCATTAGACCAAATGCTGTGGTATTCATCGCAACAGAAATACTGGCTGATAACAAATTAGCTTTTTCTGACGGGTCAACATTGGCAACGGCAGTAAAGGCTTTAATCAATCCCATAATAGTACCGAGTAGACCGAGTAAAGTTGCTATATTTGCGAAGGTCGCTAAATAGGGCGTTCTTTTTTCGAGTCTTGGAAGAATTTCCATCATTCCCTCTTCCATCGCCATTTCTAAATCATCATGACGACGACCACCACCAATTTTTGATAAACCATAACCCAATATTCGGCCAATCGCTGATTTAGAGTTAGTCGTGTATTCTAGTGCCTGACGAAAGTTACCTTGATTGAGAATCGGCAATAACTTATTCCAAGCTGCTCTATTTTTTGCTTTGATCATACTGAGATAAACAAAACGTTCGATTGCGATTGCTAAACCAATAGCAAAAACAAATAGAATAATGTACATAAACTCACCGCCATTTTGCATAAAGCTAACAATGGTATCGTAAGTTCCGAGTTCAGCTTGCTCTGTGGCTGTATTTAACGCTTCAGATGCCATAGTTATCCCCTGTGGCTAGTTGTTCAAACAAATGTTAACGATGATTAAAGAAACATATCATCGATGATATAAAACCAAAGTATAGCTGCTTTTTCGCATAATTAAAGGCAGACTAGTTCACAATAATAGAAGTCTTTATAAAGACATATTTTAATCGCGGTCTATGCCGCTAAAAATAGGAATAAATACGCATAAAAACTGAATTATTTTTTCTTGCTAGTTTTCTTTTTCTTACTAGTGCTCTTTTTCTTGCTTTTCTTCTTCTTTTTACGCTTTGCAACTTTTTCCTTAGACAGCTCAGAATAAAAAGCGACCTCTTTGTCAAATACATCCGGGTCAACTGTTGAATAGACTTCATCCATCAAACGGTAAATTTCGGGGGGTGCGAGTTTTTCCGAGGAATCTTTCCAGGGAATAATATAGAGCAAATTAGGTGCCTCTTTATTACCTGAAACATTCATTCCAAGAACGGTTTCTTCAATTTCCGCCCCATGCGAAATTTGGCTTAACGAACCACCAATTAGGGTCGAGAGAGTGAGGACCAATAAAACCATTTTTCTAGCCATTATTTTTTCTCCAACTGAATACGACGTTGAATTTCAATAATCCAATTTTTCACTTTCTTATCTTGGTTACCGGTTAGTTTCATATAGTTTCGATAGTGGGTAAGTGCTAGCGGAAGATCTCGTAAATACAAATCTGCTAACACACCAAGATTTAGATATGAATTAGGATAATTTGGATAAGTGTTAATTGCTTCAATATAGGCCTTCTTAGAGCCTTGGAAATCGCCTTTACTCCTTAAAATAACCCCTCTTAAATTGTGAGAATAATAATTCCTAGTATTTTTACTAATACTTAAATCTGCTTGCTCTAGCGCTTGGTCAAATTTATCCTGCCGCAGCAATAGCCTTGATTTTTGATAAGATGGCCCTGATAATTGGGGGTACTTGGCTTCGATATCATTTAACAAGCCAATCGCTTGTGAAAACTTCTTCTTTTTATCTAGCTTTGAAACTTGAGTATAAATCTTTTTTATTTCTGAATTAATTTGAATATCTGCCATCGGGTCTATAGCACTTGGGTTCATAACTGCTTGTTTTGCGATAACGTCTTTATTGTCTTTAATTTTCCCCTCAGAAGCGTCTTGCGATTGCTGGTCAGAAGCAGTTACCTTTTTCTCTCCAATAGGAAGATTACTACAAGCCGATAAAAGGCTGCATACCAATAGAGCAAATAATAATCTTAACCGGATAATTCCGTTAGAAGGATACATTTTCGATCGCCCCCATTTTTTCTTGCTTGTTATATTGTGCTGGTTTTAACTTTACTAGCTTTTGTATGCTTTGTTTAACCGATTTGTTATAAATATTATCTTTAGTTCTCGCAGCATTAATTTCAAACAAACCAATAGCTTTATCTTCAAAGGGTAATGCTTGGTCTTCAAGTAAGTAGCCATACTCTTCTAACTCTTCTTCGTTCAATCCTTTAGGTCGCTGAGACTTCATTAAGTCATCAGATAAAAGCTGATAAATCATGCCTATTTTGTGAGTAGATGCCGAAGTAAATTCTGCCACTTGGTAGTTTGCGATCTGCTCGTAGGCTTTTAACGCTTTATTCATTGCCGCTCTCTTCTTTTTCAGCGATCGGGCAAGTGGTAATTTTAATTTAATCTTTTTATAGGCTGTGAATAGAGGCTCAGTTAAAATATATTTAGATTCAGCGGCCAAAAATTTCGTGCGTGCATTATTTTTAGATTTTGCTTTAGCAAAAAATTGAACAATTTTCTGACGCCAGAAAATCGCTTTACTGCTATCACCAGTTTGCTGATACAAGTTAATTAAATGATTTCTTCCCTCTTGCGCTAACAAATAGGGCTCGGGATAGGTCCAAACATAATGTTTAAACGCTGCAATCGCCTTTGTATTATCTTTAGCTTTTAAATAAAGATTCGCTACGTGCCAATAACCTTCTCTTGCAAGATCTTTATCAGCATTTTGTGCTGCTAAGGCTTTGTACTCTTCCGCGGCCTTATTCCAACTTTTTTGTTGTTCATAAATATAGGCTAGTTTTTCGGGAATTTGTTTTGACAGGACGTTCTTGGGATACTTTTTCCTAAAGGATTCAAACAATTTTGCAGAACTTTGCAATTGATCAATCTGTAACAACAAAGCGGCCGCATCAAAATGAGCATTAATTGCAACTAAAGAGCGAGGTTCAAGCTTACCAACTTTGTTAAATAATGCTATCGCTTGTTCAAACTGTTTAGCTTCTTTAGCAAATTCCGCTTGCTTGTAAATTGCCTCAGCTCTGCGCTGGTGGAAACTAGTTTTTTGTTTAGCTGAAAGGGTCACACCTGCTAAAAGCTTGGTAATCGCCTGCTCTGCTTGAGCATATTGCTTTAAATCAAACAATCCATTGGCTATTACAATATGAGCTCTATCCCTTTGGGTTTTAGTGGTCGACGCCTCCATTGCTAATAGTTGTTGACTTGTATTTATCGCAGACTGAATATCATTTAGCGATAATTGCTGTTCTATAATTCGAGCAAGAATATTCGCTGCTTCTTTATCTTTGGGAAATTGTGAGACAAATTTTAAACCACTAGCAATAACCGGTTTCAATTTTTCATTTAGCGCCATATTCTTTGGGTGAACAACCGATTGATAGGAAACCAATGCTCTATATCCTGCGTCTCTGGAATAGCTAGTTGTTTGATTATTATAAGCAACTATTTCATATTCTTTAGCTGCTTGTAAAAACTGACCACCATCAAATAATGTTTCTGCAAGCGCAAATCGATATTTGGAATCAGTATCCGGTGACTCAAAGGTTTCCAAGATTTCCCGATACCATTTTGCTGCTACCAAATAATCGTCAACATTTTTGCTGGCCTGAGCCTTCGCATGATAAAAGCGAGAAATATCATCTAGATGCTCTTTTAGTTGAGGTTTTATCCGCTCAACAATTGTTCCTTTATGTATTTCCCAGAACTGACTACTTTTGCCATAATTAACAACGTAGCTTTCTTTTGCAGGTAAAATCAAACTAGGAAAACCACCTTTTTTATATATTTCAATCACTTTAGAATGAAAATCTGGCGATGCACTATTGAGCGGGTTTCGTTCAACAAAACCGAGATAGGCATCCGAAGCATCTTGAAACCTTTCTTGTTCAATATAAAGTTTTGCGAGAGAATCGTAAATTTCGTCTTCGTAAGGTTTTTTACCATGTTTATTAAAGTAATCTTGGATAGAAATAGCACCATCCTGATTGTAAAAAGCTAAACTAATCACTCGCTTTGTATCATCTATTAAATCCGAATTTAATTTACTGATCGCTTTGTTGCTATTTTTTATTCTCAATAACCTTTCATAGAGAACAAAAAAATCTTCTTGTGCTTCAGGATATAAAGATTGTTTAAACAACGACCAACCCCTCTTATAAAGAGCCTTATCGTAAAAGTTGGTATTTTCACCCTTTTGGATTACTTCTGTGTAGGCTTTTTCTGCAGTAACATATTTTTTACGCACAAAATAGGACTCACCTCGCCTAAATTGACTTTCAACATAAGAACTCGCCTTAACCGGTATAACCGCAATTTGATCAAGAAGTGATAAAGATTTTTCAGGATCTCTATTTAAAGAATGGGCTCTTGCTAGCTGATACTTTACATCAGATTGTTTCTGATAATTAGGGTATTCTTTAAGTAATGTTTCATAAAGATATATTGCTTGTGCAAAGGTTGCTTCCCGAATGGCTGAATTATCAGAAGGACGGTCTTCGTCTTCTGCTGACAGTTTTGTTTCCGCTAAACGTAAGGTTAAGTCAGCTAATCGTCTTAATGCTTCCTTTCTAATCGCTGGGTCGCCACGATTCAATAGTCGTTTATAACTTGCTACTACCAATTCAGGATTAACTTTTGGTAGTTTAGTTGGTTCAACCCTAACATCCACTTGATCAACAAATTTAACTCTTGGTTCAAGATCTTCCACTTCAAGTTCTTCAAATGGATTGATGAACTTTAAACTTGCACAGGAAGATAAAATAAAAGTCGCAACAACTATCCCTATAAGACGACAATAGATCAGGGGCAGCTTATCCAACATTTTTCTCGAATTGGCTAAAAAAGAAAATAATCCTAATAAGGTATTTGCCATGACTAATCGCTCTCAGGAATGCTAAGTGCTTGTTCATGTAAACGAGCAACAGCTAAATCAGACTGTAACAAAAAATATTCTAAAGTTGCTTTTCTTCTGTTCAAAACGCTTAAAATTTGATCTTTTATATTCTTTGCTTGATATTCGGCTTGAAGGTTAATCCTTGATTGCAGGTCTTTAAGTCGCTGGCTTTCTTTATCGACCTGTGTTTGGTATCCGGTAAACCTTGTAAGAGCATATTCTCTAGCAGAGGATAATTTTTTTGTCTGCTGTTGCATCGTTTCTAACATCACTCCAACTTGATCCTTTTCTTTTTGTAATTGCCATACTTTACCAGCTTTATCACTTTCAAATTGCCATTGCAAAATACCTTTGGCAATTCTCAATTTATCAAGCTGTTGAACACTAACCATTTCTGGAGGAATTGTTTGTAATCTTTTTTCTAGACGTTGAATTCTTTCATGTAATTTTTTCTGCTCAGGATTAGCTAATAGATGAAGCTTTTCTGACCTTTTTATTGCGGCAAGGTCGCTTTCAACTTGTTGCTGCATCATTTGATATTTTTGTAATACACCCAACTCAAGAAAAGCATCAACTTGAGGAATTTTTTTATCAAAACTTAACTGGTTAGCCTCAAGCATTTCGCTAAACATTGGCAACTGCTTTTCCCAATGTTCAAGCATTGAATATAATTGATCCAATTTTTGATAACTACGGTAATCTTCGTTGAAATCATTTTGAGCAATCAGTTCATAAATATAATAATCGTAGTCCTCACCGAATAATTGAGAATCCTTAATAGCGACTCTTTCCTCGCCACGTTTTTTGCTTCGATTTAGCTTACGAATAAGTTTTTCAATTAATTGCCCTTTGGTTATTTTTTTTTCAATTTTGTTTATTAATTTTATCTGTTTTTGATAGATGTTTGAAGCATGCAAATAGCTTTCTAATGAAAGCGTCATAGAATCGAGTTTTTGATAAGCGTAGGGGATCGCCAAAAGAGCTTCTTGCACAGCAATATCTCTGATATCTTTTTTAGCTAACTCTAACCAATGAGATAAAGCCTTATTATAATTATCAGCCTCAACATAAGACCAACCTGCTCCTAGCAAGGCTTTGTTTGTATAAGCGGATTTCAACCGAACGCTTAAAAACTGTTCACGTGACTTTTCAAATTCTTTCGCTTTCAAATAATGGTAACCTAAAGCAACTTTCGCTTTGTCTTGCAAACTACGCTGAACATTAGTTGGTTCTTTGGTTGTGTAAACTTTACTTAGAAAAGGTAGTGCTTGGGCGAGATTCCCATCTTTTAACCACAAAATCCCTAAATTATATCGACTATAAGCAAGCAGTTCAGAGTCTTTGGATATTTGACTGAGCCAATCTCTCGCCTGAGTCAACTGCTTGTTAGCAAGTGCTATATTACTCAGCATAATCAAACTTTCGTCTTTTAAAGATGGCTCCAAAACTGAATATATGTTTATTAAACGTTGCTCAGCTTGCGGATAATCACCCTGTTTATAATGAAGTTTAGCGAGGTAGAATTCTATCTTCGCCAACAATTCATTTTGTAAATCCTCTTTAGTTAACAGTCGATTAAATATAGTTTGCGCCTTTGCAAGCATTCCTAGATTTAAATAGATGACTCCGGACAAGAGTTCTGCACGATTTGCATGATTAGGTAACAACTTTTGCTTTTGCGCGATGAGAATATGGTTTAAGGCTGAAATCTCATCACCACGATAATAGTCATATAAGATTTCGCCATAAGCCAAATCTTGCAATTTTACCGCCCTTTTTAAATCTTGGCGCGCTTGCTCATCTAGACTCTCAGCATTAGATACATTTGCTAGCATAAAAGCAAAAGTAATGCAGACCATCCATTTTGCAAAAGTTATCATATTGGTCACTATCGACTCTCTACCATTCCACAACTTTTAGTTTAGGTTGCAACTTGCTTTGACTATCTCTTACCTGAATTTCCAGAGCTTTAGCTTCTGTGTCTTTATTGAATTTGAAAGAAACTGCCTTACGGTACTTTCTATTTCTTGGACCTTTTCCAATTACAATGGCTACTAACTCATGTTCGCCGGTAGTTATGTTACCGAGATAAACCTTTTGAATAGCCCCCCGGAGTAGAGCACTTACATCTTTTTCAGTATAGAGATGATGACTGACTTGCTTATCATCAATTTTCAATTTGATATTATCGAGGGAAAAGAAACGTCCTACGTCAATCGAAAAGTAAACCGCAACTTGGGTCGACGCAGGAAATAATAAGTCTTCTTCGAGTATAAAAAGATCACGATTAACCGCCAACACTTCACTCTTTAAATCTTCTAACTTTTCAGCGGTCGTCCTGCTATCATCAACCGGCTCAGCTACATTAGCTTCTTCCGCGATAAGACTAGCATTTAAACAGAAGGAAAGAAGAATCATTGGCAGCAACTTAAAAAAGCCTGCCGAGAAAATAGCTGAATGAGATTTAGTCTTCATAATTTACACTTTGTTTATTAAAATTTTAAGGTGGCTTCTATCCGAAACATAACTACACAAATACTAGTCTAAGTTATAGCTAATTAACCTAGACTAGTCCACATTTCAAAGCATCATTTCATATCTTTTTGTAGCATTTTTAAGTAGTTAACAAGCTTTTCCTTGTCCTGTGTACCAGTCAATTTAGCAAGAATTTCGCCGTTGGGACTTATTATATAGTTCCCCGGTAGTTTTTTAGGTAGTTTAAACGGTAATATTGGCACGGGGCTAGCGGCCATAATGGGATATTGAATATCCCATTTTTCTATCAGTTCGCTCAATTCTTCATTTTTAAGTGGATCATAGCTAACACCGATAATCGCTAGATTATGTTTTTCCTGTTCAGCATATAAATGATTTAGTTCAGGGATTTCTTCGAGACAAGGGGGACACCATTCCGCCCAAAAGTTTACAATTAGCCATTTTCCATGGTAATCACTCAATTGTTTTGCGTCTCCGTCAACCAAGTAAAAATCCGGCTCTCTTGAGCAAGACAATAGAAAACTAAACCCAATGAATAGTATCGCCGTTTTAAAATATGATATAGTCTTCATGAACTCTGGAAGTTTTTTTGTAGTTAGTCTAACGTTAGCATTATATCGTCTATACTCAGCAGTATAACAGTATTTGTTTTGCTAACTTTTGAGGGTTGATTTATAACACAATGCTAACCTCGGTAGTACTAATAAATACATGTTAAAAGAAAGGTATTTTCAATTTAATATATTAAGAAAAATTGGGTACAATGAGGTTTTCTGATAATTTTGGTCGAGTAGTAGGTAGAGCATAACGTTTACATGGAAAACATTAAACTAACAATTCCCTCACAACAAGAGGGTCAACATATATTGGTAGAAACCGATCCTACCAAATTGCTCGAATGGTTAAGAGCTCTTCCTCTCGCCGACATGTCTAAGACGCTGCCTGAAGTTACGAGAGCAATATCCAGCTTAAACAGAACCGATATTTCTTATAAATTACGAAGTGAATTGGTCACTTTGTTCGATGAAGCCTATACATTAATCCACGATTATTTTCGTCCCCATACAAATAAACTTGCTAAAAAACGACAAGATCATGCACAGAATTTGGAGAAATTGCAGCACCTTACTCGCGAAATGGCTTTTGCTCACAAGATAATTGTCAATGATTCCCAAAATAAGCGTCAACTATGGGGCAAGAACAAACATAAAGCTCGAGCTTCCAATTTTGCTATTTATTACCTAGGCATTATGCTTATAGAACAATACGAAATATATGCGCCCATTCCAATTTACATTTGGCGCGAAATTAACTCTATTTATGCTCACGCAGGCAAGTCGGAACTTAATCATTTCAAAATAGATACTAGTAAAAGCTATTGTTTACCCACCGTTGAACAGAACTATATTAGGAACTGTTTGCTTGCACTGGCTGATCCTTACCATTTGGGTCAAGGGGAACATTGGTATTTGTTTCATTATCTGCATCATTGGGTACATTTATCAAGAATATCGGAAAATCCAGACGACTTTAGAACGGAAGAATGTTTCATCATTGATATCACTAGTGAAAATAAGCCTAATTTTGTCACTAGCGAATTAGATGATCCTGAAGATCCTAAGATTCGTTTATTACTGACATTTGATTTACTGCGCCAAGTTCGATTTGATATAGAAACCCTAGAAGAAAAAAACACTATTTCTAAGACGTCTTTTCATCCTTCCATTAAGCGCGCCACGGCCAATCATCTTTGGAAACATGCATGTAAACATTGGAAGGAAAGGATTGAAAGAAACTCAAAGCGTTACCCGATTGTTTCAAAAGTAGATATTGTCTGGGGAATTGAAGACATATCTAGAATATTAGGCCAAGTATCTCAAAATAGTAAAAAGGTGTTGAGTAACGATGAGATTATTAGTCTCACCCAAATAAAATCCACTAGTCAACTCAATTGGGATGCCACTAACGTTAGTAGCGGAGGAATTGGGCTTTGTAGCCGACATTTCATGCTTCCGCATATCGATCTTGGAAATATTGTACTAATTAGAGAATATATGGATAGTCAGCCAGCACCTCATTGGCGCTTAGCGATTTGTCGCTGGTACACAGGTGATAAACACAACGGTACAATGTTGGGACTAGAATACATCAATGGGAAAATTACCCCCGTTAGGCTTATTCTACATCAAGGAAGTAACGAAAGAGGTGGACAAATGGGTTTGGTTGTTTCTGCCAATAATTCAAACTCTAGTGATGCACCAACAATTATTACTGCGGAAGGTTCATATAAAAGCGGACGTGTTTATGCCATGTTGGGGCTTGGCGAACCAGTTGAGATTCGACCTAGATTGCAAATTGAGTCAACGCCATGTATTGACAGTTTTTTCTACCAGACATTCGTATTAAGCAAAGAGTTAGCCGATGAGGTTAAAGATGAAGAAATAGAAGTCATTCCTTGGACTTCGGTTCCTCATGAAAAAGGTAATATTGAAAATAGTTTCAAAGAAAATGAGTTCGATCAAATCGCTACATTAGATGATGTCCGATTGCCTGGCGATCATTAGTCATTTCATCCATTAGGCTTTACTTGTTCATTTTCACTTTTAGCTTCGATAGATGTATTAATTAGCAATTTTTCCGATAAAACCCTTTTTATATTCTGCCGCATTAAGTTAATTTGTTGCTTAATATTTTTCGGCAAATTACTTTTATTGACAATTTCCTCATTAGGTAAGCGTTTACCACTCACTTCATAGATTAGGTCAAATCCTATATCATTTGCATTTAGCTTCAAGCAATAACTTTGATCTTGCAGCTTAGCTACAATTCCGGCGTTAACTAACACCTCCAACCATACAACCGAAGCTTCTTTGCTGCTCCAATCACTATCATTAACAAAGCTCTCTTCATCAAAAGTCGTCCCTTTCTGCTGGCACTCAACCAATTGCAAGACTGTTTGAGTAAGTTGAATAAAAATGTGGGTTTTCTTTTCCTTTTGTTCAAGGGAAAAAGCATAAAAGCCATGACAAATTTCTGCACCAAATAAAATGATACTCCAACTTAAATAAATCCAAATGAGAAATAATGGGATAGTGGCAAGTGCACCAAAAATAAGTTGATAAGTAGAAATATAATTTACAAAAAGGCCAAAGGCTGATTTAGCTAGTTCAAATAATAATGCTGTAATTAAGGCCGCTAAGATTGAATGTTTAAATAAAATCTTTCTATTAGGGATCACAAACAACATTAAACTAAATGCAATAGTCTCCATCAACAAAGGCAAACCAAAAGTCAGCCATTGACTGTACTGTTGAACAACATCAGAGACCAAGGGTAAAGACTTTAGATAAGAAGTTAAAAGTAAACTGGTACCAAGAAATATCGGACCCAGAGTAAGAACCGCCCAATAGACTAAAAAGGTTCGCAATAATGAGTTAGTACGTTTAATTTGCCAAATATTATTGAAACTGATATCGATTGTTCGCATCATCAACAAAGCGGTTAAAAATAACATCACAAAACCGATACCGCTAACGCCTTTAGCCTTACCAACAAATTCAGACAGATAATTTTGAACCGATTCCCCGGTCGCAGGAACAAAATATTCGAAAAGCAATTCTTGTAATTGCACCGCTAGATTCTGAAAATTAGGAATTAGTGCTAAAAGAGAAAACGCAACAGTTGTTAATGGAACCAGCGCTAAAATACTGGTAACGGTCAATTCAGCGGCAACCGAGGAACATTTATCACTTTGAAATCGGGCAAATACGTAATTTAAGAAAGCTCGCCAATAAATCAATTGTTGTCGCATGGTGTATTCAGCCTGTTCCTAGGTTAAAATAGCTGCCATCATTTTACCTATTAATAATTTATTTTGTCACTACAAAAATATTTTTGTCGTTAACAAACAAACCATTAAGGCTCCGAAACATGTCAGATTTTAAAATATATCATAACCCTAGATGTTCTAAGTCACGTCAAACACTAGCATTATTGGAGCAAAATGGCCTATCTCCTAAAATCGTAGAGTACCTAAAATCCGCTCCGACCGCCAAGGAACTTAAGGAAATTCTAAACCTGTTAAATCTTTCTCCTCAAGATTTAATGAGAAAGAAAGAGGCCGAATACAAGTCCTCAGGTCTCGATAATCTAGATTTATCAGAAGAAAAGCAAATTGAGCTAATGATTGCTAATCCTAAAGTCATTGAGAGACCTATCGTCATCGGAAATGGTAAAGCGGCTATCGGTCGTCCTCCTGAAAGCGTATTAGAACTTTTGTAACACGGGAATTTATTTAATGGATAACATATTAGTCCTCTATTATTCATCTGGTGGTTCAACAAAACAACTGGCACAATTAATCGCTCGCGGAGTTGAAAAACAAGGATTAGAAGCGGTCATTCGCACCGTACCTCGGATTTCTGCCAATCATCAAGCGACAGAAAGTGAAATACCAAGCGATGGTGATTGTTACGTTACGCTAGACGAGCTATCCAATTGCAGCGGACTTGCCGTTGGGAGTCCTAGTCGTTTTGGCAATATGGCTGCGCCGCTAAAGTATTTTATCGACCAAACGAGCGAGCAATGGATGACCGGAAAATTAGCGGGAAAGCCCGTTAGCTTTTTTAGCTCTAGCAGCAGCATGCATGGAGGACAAGAAACAACCTTACTAAGTATGATGATACCTTTTTTGCATCATGGAATGTTGATTGTAGGGCTTCCTTATAGCGAAACTGAACTACTGAGAACCGAAAGCGGCGGAACTCCCTATGGCGTCACTCATTGGAATGGTCATGAAAATAATCGAGCGATTTCAGAAGTAGAAAAGTCACTCGCGATTGCTCAAGGTAAACGTTTAGCTATTCTTGCAAAAAAATTAAACTAGGAACTTTTTAAATGCCCTCTGACCATCCACAAGGAAACGAATCCAGCACTCAATCTGAGATTGAGCAGCAGAGTGACGTAACTGAAAAAAATATAGCACCGACAACAAAGATGATCTACGCTCACAAAATCACATTAATTGGTTATTGGGGTTTAATAATTTTGATACCTATTTGGAATATCTGGTGGTATCCATCTGATCTTTATTCCAATAAGACGATTACGTTGCTTTGGTTATTTCCTTTAATATTTCCAATGTTCGGGCTGTTAAAAGGCAAAGCTTATACCCATGCTTGGTCCGGGTTTATCGCAGTAATTTATATCTGTCATGGTTTGGCGACTTTAATTACTGCCTTTAACGAAATTGTTCCGATTATTTTAGAAGTTATTTTTGCCAGTATGTTTTTATTTGGGGGAATGTATTTTGCCCGATGGCGTGGCGAACAATTAGGGTTGCAGCTACCTAAAAAGAAATAACTTTTTTAATCGAAATTAGATTAGTTGTATATTTTATTTCTTAAATAATGGTCACATAATACCAACGAAGTCATCGCATCAACGATAGGAACAGCCCTTGGTAACACACAAGGATCATGACGCCCTCTTCCTTGGTATTCAATTTCATTACCTTCAACCGAGATGGTTTTTTGAGATTGCATCAAAGTTGCTACGGGCTTAAATGCGACTCTAAAATCCACATTCATTCCGTTAGAGATCCCTCCTTGAATTCCACCAGAAAAATTAGTGGTAGTTAGAATTTTTTCACTGTCCTTATCCCTATAAAAAATATCATTATGTTGACTTCCTTTCATCTTGGTTCCTTCAAAACCGGAACCAAATTCAAATCCTTTACTCGCATTAATTGATAGCATTGCCTTTGCTAAGTCAGCTTCTAATTTGTCGAAAATAGGTTCGCCTAAACCGACTGGCATATTCTTAACCACACACCTAACAACTCCGCCCAAAGTATCACCTTCCTTTCTAGCCAATAAAATAGCTTGTTCCATTTTTGCTGCAACATTCATATCAGGGCAACGAACCTTATTACTTTCTACCATTTCAGCAGAAACAGTATTTAGTTCAATATCAGTTTTAATATCAGCAACACTTTCTACCCAAGATAAAACTTGAATACCTAACTCAGAAAGGATTTTATGAGCGATTGCTCCAGCAGCTACATTCGCTGCAGTTGTTCTTGCTGAGCTTCGACCGCCACCAGAAGGGTCTCGAACTTTATATTTTTGTTGGTAAGTGAAATCTGCATGACTTGGGCGATACAATTTTGCAAACTCACTATAATCTTTTGACTTTTCATTTTCATTTTTGATCAATAAGCTGATCGGTGTACCGGTAGTAACACCTTCAAAAATGCCTGAAAGAATTTCTACTCGATCGGCCTCGTCTCTTTGAGTGACCAAATTGCTTTGTCCGGGACGACGGCGATCTAAAAAAGGTTGTATATCTGATTCAGTTAACGGAATATTTGAAGGACAGCCTTCAACCACACAACCAATGGCAGAGCCATGGGATTCTCCCCAATTAGTAACTCGAAAGATTTTTCCTAAAGTATCACCTGACATAAATTTCTCGCTCTATTTTTAAACTTATCTATTTTTCTAAAGCTCATTTTATTTTTTAATGTCACTTGCTTTTGCTAACAAATGATTGCTTTCCTGTAAGAACTTATTTGCGTTATCACCAAACCAATTGGATACATTGTCAAATAAGATTGCAAAGGTTTCTTTATCTTGGTTTTCTAACGTTTCAAATAAATCTAATAGCCGCTGAATAAATCGTTTTACCATTGGAATATTTTTTGTGTCAGAAAAAATGATATCGCTATAAAGTTCTGAATTTTGAGCAAATAACCGGCCCACCATAATTAATTCTAATCGATAAATGGGAGAACTTAATTCGAGAACTTTATCTAAATCTATATTTTCTTCCATTAAGTGATAACCGTAAGCAATGGTTGAGAAATGCCTTAACACTTGAACAATTGACATCAAATGATCATGTTCATTGCTATCGATAAATGATAAATTTGCTCCCCACTGCTCCATCTGCTCAATCAGCCATTTAGCTTTGTTTTCACCTCTCCCTTTACAAACAACAATCGTTTGTTTTGCTAAGTGCTCAACACCGGGACCAAACATTGGATGCAAACCAATAACCGGGCCTTTATGAACTTTCAACATGGTTTTTATTGGCAAATCTTTAATACTCGTTATATCCGCTAAAATACATTCTTCGCTTAAATTAGATAATTTGTCGATGACTTGTTCAGTGACACGTATAGGTACGGCGACCATAACCAAAGAGGCATTTTTTAAAGCTTGCTCACATTCTATCCAATTATTTTTTTCTACCACGGTTACCGAATAACCTGATTGAATAAACAAGTTTACGAATAGCCTACCAAGCTGCCCTTCGCCACCAACAATCACTATTTTTTGCGCCTTAGTCTCAGCAACTTCTGAACGAGTATAACTTTGGTTCACATAAGACTCACGCATAATACGTCGGATAACATCTTCAACCAAATCAGGTGAGATCCCTTTTTCTCCAGCTAATTGTCGTTTTTGTTTAATTAGCTCAGATTCCCGGCTAGGTACATACAAGGGTAGATCAAGCTCTGCTTTTAATCGCCCCACTTCGCCGGTTAGTTCGAGTCGTTTAGCAATCAAATTCACTAAATCACTGTCAACTTGATCAATGTTTTCTCTAACTCTTTGAAAGGATTTTTTAGCATCAACCAGCATTGTTATTTCCCTGAAAGCTTCACAATTAATCTAGGATAGGCTTTTGCTGTTAAGGCCACATTGAGCCATTAATTTCCAATAATTAGGAAAGGACTTATTCACCACCGATGGATCTTTAATTCGGATCCCCTTGGTTTTTGCGCCCAACAGAGCCATGCTCATAGCCATCCGGTGATCATCATAAGTTTCAATTGTTGCAGCCTTTGGCTCCCCACCTTCAATCATAAGATAATCGTCACCAAATTCAACCTCTACTCCGGCTTTAATTAGCTCGCAAGCAGTATCTTTAATTCTGTTTGATTCTTTATAAGCTAGATGAGCGATGTTAGTAATTTTAGTCGTTCCTTTCGCAAAACTAGCGATTACCGCTAATGTTTGAACCACGTCCGGCATTTCGCCCATATCCACCTCAATACCCGTTAACTGAGAATCACATATCGCTGTAATATCATCACTACCTTTTTCAAATCGCATACCCATTTTTTCGAGCACTTGATAGAATTTAGATTCTCCTTGCAAAGAGTCATGGTCAAAAGATTTAATACAAATTTGACCTTTAGCAATCGCAACCAAGCCCATAAAATAGGAAGCTGATACTGCATCTCCCGGCACATTAACTGTAATACCTTGATAACTTTGCCCTGATTCAACAACTATATGTTTTCCATGCTGTTGAATTTCAATTCCCATCAGGCTCATCCAATGGCGAGTCATATCAACATAGCTATTAGAAACTTGGCTTCCAACTAATTTAATATCCAGTCCTTGCTGGGTCAAAGGCGCGACAATTAATAGCGCACTTAAAAATTGACTGCTTCGCCCCGCATCTAATTCACAGTGTTGTTGAGTAATAGATCCAGTGATAACGGCTGGTAGTTTATTATCATTTGATTCGATTGAAACGCCCAATGCGGTTAACGCGCTAAAGAGTTCTTTCATTGGCCGAGTAGCCATTTTCTCAGAACAATTAATTGTTACCGCAACGGAGTCAAGAGCGGCAATTGCAGCAACAAAACGGGAAAATGTACCGCTATGAGCTGTGTTCATACTAACGGGACTTGATAACGCCTCTCGTCTCGGATGGATCTCAAGAGAACGCTTGTCTAATTTCAGCTGATAACCTAAGGCACTCAAACCCGCTATAGCCGCTTGAATATCGTCGTTATCAACAATGTTAGTCAACTTGGAAGCTGTAGATGCTAGGGCACACATAGGAATGAGTCGATTTGCGATGTATTTGCTACCAGGCAGTTGGACGGTTGCATCAACTTCAGTAGATGGGATTATTTCTAACACGGGTTTACCTTGCTCCGAGTAGTAACGGGTATTATTAAAATACTTGATTTAATGGCGAATTAAACCGTGTTAAGTTTCAAAAGTAAAATAACTTTTCTGATTGATTGTTTTATTGGCCGAGTGGACTTTCTTAAGCGGCTTGATATTGGTTCCATTGACTAATGATTTTGGTCGAAGTTAGTCTGGTTAAGAAATATAGTGACTATTCAATAACTAGCGAGCATCTAGCATAAACTTTCGTAAAAGCCTTTCACTACGCATAACATAAAGCACGTAGATTTTAGTATTTTCAATTCTATAAAAGATTCGACAAGGATCAACAATAACTTCTAAATAGCGGGAGCTTTTTGGTAATTCAGGAGGTTTTCGACCTGATTCTGGAAAGTCTTGAAGTTGGTCAACCCTAGAAAAAACTTTCTTGATTAGCTTTTCAGCCGCAGAATCCTTATCGAGTGCGATATATTCTGCAATTTCATCTAGATCTCGTAAAGCTGGCTCAGTCCAAATTATTTGAGCCATCGGCTCATTTTCTCTTTAGCCTGCGCGTTTGTGAAAGTCCGGCCTTCTTGAATTGACGCTTCACCGCGAGCGATCCCTTCAAGAATACTCATACGGTTTTGCATCATCTCATAGTCATCGACATCAACCAGATAGGCGGAAGGCTGACCGTGCTCAGTTATTAACACAGGTTCCTTTGTCTCGTGTAGATCTGACAGGATTTTGGTTGCTTGCCGTTTGAGGGTTGTTACTAGTTCTATTTTCATAAAGTGATACTATTCTATCACTCTTGTATTGGCAAGTATTTAAGAAAACAATAAATGACATTCACCATATCGTTATCAGTCTGTATCACGTCAGTTAATCCTTAGACGCAACAAAAAGTGCAATCAAAGCTATCATGCCGCCATATCGAAACGCCGAACCAAGAACTGGACCGATCATAGAGTCAGAACGCCATAGTTCAAACCAGCTCTCGGCGATAACAACAAAACCACCAAACAACATGATAATCGCAACCCCACAGCCAGTTAGAGCAATTTCCTTTGCAGCATTGTATGTTTCCGCATCCAGTTTTTGCGCTTTCCACATACGAATACCGCCGATACTGCACAAAATGCCTGCCGCTAACTTAGATGCAACGATAAAAAGAGCGCCTATCCAAATAACTAATGGATTCGATGTTGCCTGCCAGCTATCTGCTCCACCATCAATCGTAGCCATAGAGGTGGCAGCTGTGATGGCGCCTATCGTTCCATCCCAATTGATAAGGTTATGAAATGCACCTACGAAACCCCATAGAGCGACGGTTAGAATCATTATACTTTTAGTTAGTTTTAACATTTTGTTTTCCTCAATAGATCACTATAAAGGTATTGGTATGCCTGATGAAGTGGACACCTCCCCCAGCGGCGTCAAATGCGCCATACTTGTAATGATAGTTAAATATCTACTAAGTAAAAGGAGGAGATACCCATGAGTAATACTAAACTAATGGCGATTGATTTG